>WNFR01000014.1_pt1 | contig 291459 bp, 257 predicted proteins | sample 5400221 | NCBI WGS metagenome assembly WNFR01 (sample SAMN13153357, study PRJNA577476) | soil metagenome | isolation source: 40 cm soil under Madrone tree | place: USA:California | collected 2016-06-14
CCAATACCCCGGCAGGTTTGATGGAATTTGTTCGCTCGTACCGTTCCACCAACTTCGGCCTTCCCCGAAACCGGGGCGGGTCGGCTCCTGCATTAGTCTTTTCGAGGCCTGCTCAGCGTTCACTAAGGTTACGGCCTGCCCGCTCGCCAAGTCGCCTTGCGACTCTCTGCACCAGAGGCTTCAGCAGTTTCGTTGCCTCCACTACTGCTCTGATTGCTACCGGGTGGAGCCAACCAGTTCCCGGACGGGTTTAACTCCCGCTGTGGACCACCACCTTTCACGGCGCACCCGGTTTGGCGACTTACCGGGAGCTGAGAACGGTAGTTTCTTTTAGGCTTCCATTTTCGCAAGTTCGCCAGTCAATCTGGCGAGATAGCGGTAAGCGTACCAACAAGGGGCCTGCTCAAGAGTGCTCAAATAATAGAGCGTTTCGGGAATATCCCCATTGTGAGGATTACGGAAGCAGTGAACGCTGGAACGCATCGGATAATTCTGCCCATTCTGCAATGACATCCTGAAATTCCTGGCTTTCAAGAATTCGCGCCCGTTCTTCTAGAGAAGTGATCGACATACCAAGATCATGCAGGTAGGCACTAAAAGCAATTACGAGGATTTCGAGTACTGAAAGAGAGTTCAACGTCGGTGGATCGATTACATGTTCGCAGAGATGGAGAAGCTTCTTCGCGTGGTCTCTGTTGTGTAATGTGAAATGTTTGAATGGTCCCGATATTATGGAGTCCAAAAGAGGGAGAGCCTGTTCGACTAAGATGTCGAGTTTTTCGACAGCACCATCCCCCGGCGCACTTTTGCTCTTTAGCAGTCGGTAGAATCGTACACTCCCGGAAATCACTAGAAGCAATTTGGGAGCACCGGAGCAGTGCGTTTGCGCAATAGGGCAGTTTCACTCTCTCCTATCCCCTATCCCGATCCCGCGTTGACGGGGTAGTACGCGCTGAGGGGAAAATGCTACACCCGCTGGACTTGACGAATCAGGCTACAATGCTGGAGTGCAGGGTCTATGGAACCAGATGCCTTAGTCGAGATACTGAAACGCGACAGCGCAAGTAAGTTTCTTGAAGAACATATTTTCGACCGCGTGCCGCACGTTTTCGACACCGACCGGTCACTGTTTGTTGGTTGGAAACGAACGCTAGCAGAAGCTATCGAGGTAGACGCGGCCTGTCTGACTTTGGTTGGTGGTGCGGCTGTCGGCAACAGTCTTACCCCTGGCAAGAACTTTAAGGCATTCGACAATCGATCGGACATCGATGTCGCTGTGGTCTCTCACTACCACTTCACCGTTGCTTGGAGGTATCTCAGGACAAACTCTGTCAGGCGAACGCGTGTCGACGAACGTACTCGAATAGCGTGGGATGAGCATGTCAAGCGGTACATTTATTGGGGAACTATCGCTACGGACAGGCTGCTGGGTGTGCTGCCCTTTGGCCTGCAATGGCTTAGGGCCCAGTCGCATATGGCTTCTATCGATCCCACAAAAGGGCGAGCGGTTAATTTTCGTATTTATGACGATTTTGAGGCCCTACGTTCGTATCAAATGATGTCGATTAAGACCGTTAGAGATTCCTTATTCGGATAGAGGGGCGATGCAAAAGTTTCTGAATACCACGCACAGGTCTGCCGTTTGGTTTAAGAAGACCTTTGATGCTGGCGACCTCGAGATTAGACCTCCTTTTCAACGAAATCCTGTTTGGTCTGTCCGACAACAGAGTTCTCTCATCGACACAATTCTGCTTGAATACCCCATTCCGGAGATCTACATGCAGGAATTGACAGATCCCGCGGGCAACCAGAAGCAGGTGTTAGTGGATGGGCAACAGAGAATTCGCACTGTACTCTCCTTTATGACTGGGGATTTTGAGTTGGAGGAGGAAAGCCCACATTGGGCTGGTCTTTCCTTCGAGGACCTCAGCGTCGCGGATCGAAAAAAGCTATTTGAATACAATTTCGTTGTGCGGCTTCTCCCGGAAATCCCGGATGAAGAAGTTCGCATTATCTTCCAGCGCCTCAATAGAAATACCACGACGCTCAATGGACAGGAATTGCGCCATGCAACCTACTGGGGCCCCTTTATAAAGCTCATGGAGGAAATTTCCGACTTAGAGTTCTGGAGCGACGCCCGGATTTTCTCCGCGAATGATCGTCGCCGTATGTTGGACGTCGAGTTTATAAGCGAATTGGCCGTCGCCGTTTTGAACGGGCTGCAGAACAAAAAGAAACAGCTCGAGGAGTTTTATCAGCAATATGAGACAAAGTTCGAGGACGCTGAACGACTCCGCAATGTTTTTGTGCAGGCTCTTGGGGAAATCGGGCAGATATTGCCGGACATCAGCAAGACTAGGTGGAGGAAGAAATCGGACTTCTATACGTTATTTGTGACGTTGGCTCAATATTTAGGCCATCTTCCGTTAGCAGCTGAAAAACGGGATAAGGCAATGAAAGTGTTAACGGATTTGGGTAGGGCGGTGGACGAAGCGATAAGTGCTGAGGGGGAAAGCAGGCGCTCCGTTGACCCAAAGGTCGCAGATTACATCAGGTATGTTGAACGAGCAGCGTCAGACCTAGGCAGCAGACGCGAGCGTGAACGCGTTCTCAAAGAAGCTTTGGCAGGCGTATTCTAGCCGAGCGCACCTGGTAGCCGTCTGACGGCAACCGCAAGATGTGGAAACGACGAGACCGAGTTTTCTCGTACCCCGATATTCAGCCTCTTTGCGACCGGATCCATCGAAGCAGCGATCTTCCGAGTTCGCCAATACGATATTCCAGAGTTCCTCGACCCCGAGAACGCCTTTCAAGTAAACCGAAGGTCCATAATCTTTTGAAATATGTCCAGGCCGAACGTACTGGGGAGAAATTAAGGCTTTCTGCCGTCTCATTTGGTCCGAGCCATTCGTCTTGCCGGACAGCTCGCGGCCAGTGTCGCTGCCTTTCTTGGCTCGCCGCCGCTAGAAGGCATCTTTTCGGGCAGAGCACCTAAGCTCAGTAATAACATTTGTAATGAAACTGAGTGGATCCACTGAATCGGCATATTCCATCGTAGCGATGAAAAATGCCTCTGCCTCTCGCTTGCCCGCGTTCGTCCTACATAGTTGGCGAGACGCTTTGGCGAACGCCAACGCAAAATCCCTAACAAGTTGCGCATCCCTCCATCTCGCCGCTAGTTTGTTTAGTACCTCTCCTCTGCGTCGATGTTCTTCCTGCTTCGCTCGGCGCTCCTCTCGGCGTTTTGCTTCTTCTTCCCATTCTCGGTCTCTACGGCGACGTTCTTCTCGTTCTTTCTTGCGCGCGTGAGCAACGATGGGCAGCGATGAAAGAAACTTACCAATGCAGTCTTCGACGCGCTGCTCCACGCCGTCGCCCCAGCTGTGTCGAATCCCTTGGGGCGCCCCTTCTATCGACAATCTGAGATTCCCGGTTGGCCGGTAGTCCCACTTTGGTGGATAGATCCACTGGCCCCGCTTTTGCCGAGCAACTTCTTGCTCAGTCAGCGTATGCGGCACGGCGTCCACTTTTTCAGAAATCGCTAGGCTCAGCTCTTCCTCTAGCGCAAGGACACATAGTTTCGAGCCGTCTTCCTTTGGCCATCTAATTGTGAAATTGTGCTCCTCCAATATTCGAAGAAGTCCACTCAGGATCCGCAAAGCCCGATGCAACGCAGTCTCAGACACTGAGATATGGGATACGAATCCACTCTTAGATATCAGGAGACCGCGCTCGTTTTTGGTCGTCTGCGATAGTAGCCTCTGTGTTCTGACAGCGAAAGGATGGGAGATAGTTTCGCTGTCGCAAAGCTGAATCCGAATTGGCTGGGCTGTGACATCGCTTTTCAGATGTTTCAAGATTCCGTTAGCGGGCGTCGGGTGAATGACGATCTCAGCTTGGCTTTTGACCGTCTTTTCGAGCGAAGGCAATGGAATCCGCTTCGGATTCTTCCCGAACTGCACGCGAGTCCAATATCCGAGGCCCGGCAACGGGATCGAGTGTCGCTTGCAGAGTTTAGCGAGGCCGACATCAGAAATTCCGAATTCAGGTGCTAGCTTTCGAAGAGGCGAATTCCACACCTTTTCGTATAGTTCTTCTCTACTGATACGGATTTGATTGGTTGCCAATCACCGCCTCCCTAGAAGAGATTCGAAGCAACACTCTACATTGACAACGCCCGCACTTCAGGCATCGACAGTTAGGACGCGCGGTGCGCAGGAGCAGCGAGATTTTCACGATATGAAATAGCTTGTTTCTGGGGCTCGTCCGATAGGTGCACTAAATCGGGAGTCGGCAAATTGCTCTGACGCGAGTGCTTACTATGAAGAGTAGGAGGCGCGGCGAGGAGAAACGCGGAATTTGCGAGTACCGCGTCAATTACGTAGCGCTAGCCGTGCTTAGATTTTGGCTTGGGGTTAACTTTAGCAGCGTCTACGCTTAGGTTGCTTTCCTTGTCCGCTTTTTGGATACCAAGACCCATGATCGCAACGATGGCAGACGGCTTCAAATCCGATTCACTGGGACCCACATTCGTGGCCTGCATTCCCAGATTTACCGATAGTACCCAAATACCTTCATGTAATCCCTGTTTTCTTACGAGGGCTTCTACAACTTCCTTGTAGGAAAACATAAATTGCGAAGCTTCGGCCATACCTATCTCCTAGGAGTCGTTAAAGTAAGGACTTTGCCAGTGGCAGTGCTGTAGTTACTCTCATTCGAAAAAGACAGTTGTGGAACAATTTTTCTATTTTTGGCCTCCGTACTTGCAACAACTGCATACCCAACGAATGCGCATGCTACATAAGTAGCCTGCATTAGATGCCGTTCCATGCGATCTGCCATTTTCTTGTAAAAATCCTCAGCTCCAACCCTTGCTGAGATGGCGGAAATGAGAAAAGTATTCAGACTGGTGTTGTCGCGTTCAGCCAATCTGGCAGCTTGCCGATGAATGCTTCGCGGCAATCGAAGCGCAATGTTTCCGCTAAAAGTTACGTTGCTGGACGGTTCAGGAATCTCTTGACCTTGAGAAATACAGGTATCAATCCATGATTCGGCTACTTTTTCTAGATTTGCGTATGCATCTGCCGGTGTATCACCCTGAGCAAAACAACCAGGGAATTCAAGAATCTCCGCGTGGTAACTGTTTGGTTCCACCGGAATCACTATCCGTGCGTACGGTTGTTGGAGGTAATTCTTTTTTTCGTTCATTTTTCGCTTTTTCCTCCTGTTCATTCACCCAGGCTTCTAATTTGTCCAAATCCGTCTCAAGAGTGTCTAATATCGAATTTGCCGTGAAGGGATTTACTTCTCTGTGGCTTGGTATACTGAGTGGACGTAATTCAGGAAAGAAAGTGCTTGTGTAGGTGGGTTCTTTACCACGGGAAGTATTTTCTTTTCGACCAAGTTTTCCCGCAAATCTCGTGAGATCGGAACGTTTGAGACTGTATTTTGCATCCCTGAGTTGTTTCAGCTCGCGGCGTAGTCTAGCTACCTTTTTCTTGTTCATGATACCGCCCGTAATACTATGTGTCAAGCCCTAAGTTCCCTAAGTTTATGATTGCACTGTACATGCCACGATGTTTAACCTACGTATGGAGCGGAACGGGGCGGGAGTCGAACCCGCAAAACCCTGTCTGAGAGTTTACGAACTACAAGTTTCGCTGGGCTTGCCTCATGCCCAACCGTTCCACATAAAAACTGGCCGGGGCGACGGGCCTTGAACCCGCACAATCCTCATTAACAGTGAGGTGCACTACCAGATTGTGCTACGCCCCGGCTGGCCCAAATCCTAGACACACCATTAACTTGACAATGAGAGATCGCTGAAATATAGTGGGGTTGTTGACAGCCTCACCAGTTTCAAAAGCGCCCCGGTCGCCACCGGGGTTTTGCTTTTTTACGTCTCAAATTATCTGTCTTGGCCGCGCAAACGCGAAAAGGTGGGATTCAACCAATATCAAGGTTCCCAACCGGTCTGTCGTTTGTCGTTGGGTTGCGCCAAGCGCGTCGCAAAACCGACCGGCCAATGTAAAAACGCTACACCTTTTTGGGGTTTGAGACAAGAGTAAACTGGGCATTCGGACGTGGAGACCGCTAAATGAAAGTGGAAAGAGAAGTTTGACACGACTCTTGCGAAATTACTCAAAGCAAAGCCTGTGTCTCGCAAAAAGATAAGGACCAAAGGTCGAAAAGGGCCTAAGACTCCGATACAGGCGAAGTGAACTTGCGTAAGTCAGCGCCTTGCCATGCGCCAGATTCTTAAGTGCTACATCAAACATCGCAAGCTGTTCCCCACACCGATTAAGCCTGTAAGAAAACTGCAGTAGCGGCCCAAGTGCTTTATCGAAACCTTGTGAGACGTGCCGTGGACGCCGCGCTTGAGAAGCGAGAAAGCCGATTCAATGTGCGGTGTGTGGTTCGGGCCCGTTGCATAGCTTTTCCGGTGATTATTCAGCCGGGACCTGCCCCAGTTCTGAGTTCTCATATTTTGTCTCGCCAGTCACAACCCCCGCCAGTCTTCCTAAATTCAGCCAATGTCTCGGATGAGGAACGCATCGTCCTACCCGAATTCTCGACGCATAGGGTTGCGAAACCGAGATAGCCAACTGAATACTTTGGTTCGAAAGCGAGGCTAGGCGTGGCTGAATCCTCGCGCGATAAAAATTGTCGTCGAGCCACTCTGGATTCTTGGCCGGATTCCAGGCTTTTCGCGCAGCAGCTTGCCGCATTTGAGTGTTAGCGCGGCGGACCTGCGCGATGGCATCGTGCAGTTTCAATGGAACCGCCTTTGGCGGTACGAAGAAGTCTTCACTTGGGACTATCTGTGTGACTTGCTCGCGCATCGGAATTCCTTTTGCCTCCTGCTTTCGCCGTTGCGTTAACCGTGTAGCTGGAGCTTTCGCCAGAATTGATCGTGATGTAGTTGTCCACAGTGTGTGAGCGATCGCCTCGGCGAATGGTGCGAGCGCCCGCCTCCAGAGCTCCGATGTTTCCGATAGTTGGCACGCAAATTCGCTTGTTAGTCGGCAATTCCCGTCCCGTTGTTCAAAGAACCATTTCCTCTGCAATGGTGCACCGCGCAACCAATCCAATAAAAAGGCGTCAACTTGTGGGCGAATTGGTTCCATCAGATCGCACGCCAAACTATCCCGCGTTCGTGTGTCGCTGTGCAGAAATCCGATTCCTGGATCGAGACCTAGTTCGGAGATCGCCAGTCTCGCTTCGGATTCCAAGATTGCATATAGATAGTTGAGCATTGCGTTTGGCGGATTCACGGCGAGACGAGGTGATCTCGTAAGAGGCGACATTCGACTTCCGAAAATCCGCCAACGTTCGGGAACGCGCCGCAAATCTGAAGATGAAAAGGCAATCGATAGGTCGTGCCATGCAGTCCAGTATGCTAGCGCAGCTTGTGCTTCATATCTTCTTATCTCGTCACTTGATCGCGCTTCGGACAAAGCCTGTCGAGCGTTAGCAATGATGCGCGTTGAATTTTCGTTCTGAAACTGTTTTCGAATGAGGCGTTCCTGGGCCAGTAGTTTTTGTCTGATTAGCTCTTTAGCAATCTTCAAAGCCGTGCCCGAATCCTGTGCAAGTGACTGTGCTCTTCGAAGTCGCGCATCGGATGGGCGCACGGGACCTGTGATTACGGTTACAGAGCCATCTCGATCGAGCATCACGAACGCCGCATCCTGGTCGGATAGCCACCGGAGGGCTGCAAGCGAAATCACTCCGTCCGCGCCAACTACCACCAAACGCCGAAGCCTGTGGCCGACTCGGGGTAATCGTGCATGGCGACGATCGATTCCGATTCCATCGGCGATTGTTAAATGGCCACGGTCAACGTGGACGTTGATGCCGTAGCCGTAAAGCGTTACGACGCCGTTTCGCGGGACGATTGTAGAGAAATTGCAGTGTTTCAGATGTTGAGGTACGTTCGGCGTAGCTGCCATGGGAGCCAACTCTCCTTTGGTGGTTAGGGCTTGTCGCTTGCGCTAACAGGCGGCAGGCCCGTTTTATTTTGAAACTGTCATGAAGCGACGTTGCCGTCGCTCTTTCCATTTCTCTGGAGCTTTTGTTTTAGCCGCGATCTCCATGAATGCTCTGAAACCATTGTCAAAAGGGGTCTGCATAGACTTCGAAAGTTCATTCCCTCGATTTATTCCACATCGCCAGCAACTGCAGTATTGCCGATCGCGAGCCAGCGCATTGTTGCCTTCCCGTTCAACCCAAAAAGGACCACCAGGTTCATGCTTCATGTTACGTAGGCGTTCGACTCCGGTCATCGCGCTTACGCCAACCAATATTCCAGCCATGCCGCGAGCCAAAAATTCAATACGTGAGTCATCGCCATAGTCAGACTTCGGGAAACGTTCATTTCTTTTCATCGCAATGAACTGCGCCGCATTGGACCTAACGTGGTCAGGAAAGGGAGTCAATCCTGCCGCCAAAACCGTAGGCAGGCGGGACCATCTTCCGCACGCCTTTCGGACATCGGCGTAACTATCGGCGCGCACCAATTCTTTCCAAATCTTCATTCCAGCAATCTTTGCTTTGGGAAACTTCGGCCTTATGAGTCGTTCGAGCCGCACAATCTCTTCGCGCCGTTGTGACTCAGCCCACTCAATGTCCACGCCCATCGGCGGTCGATCTAGGTCAAAACCCTGACCACATTCGACCGCTAACTTCCGTGTCGCAAGATAGTAGTCCTCAGGACTCAGTCGCTTTAGGGCCGCTAGGAATGTGTTCGCTTCTGGAAACGTCAATCCAGAAACTGGCGGTCGCTGCCGGGACGGAAGGGCGTATCCGTCGCGTAGCAAGTGGAAGGCCTTGTAGAACTCAAATTCCCAAACGTTCAAAAGGCCATACTCAACCGATTTCGGTCCTCTTTTACCCATAAACTCGTGCCAAACCGTGCCTCACCATGCCATTGTGCCCTTGCAATGTTCCTGCGTCAAGGGACAATGACATTAAAAAGGAGGCATGCAAATGCAAGAACAGCTAGCAGTCAGCATTCCAGAAGCCGCTCGTAGACTGGGGCTGTCGATTCGAACGGTTGCAATGTTGGTATCGCGCCGCGAGCTCGCAAGTCGCAAAGTTGGTCGCCGAAGAATTATTCCCGTTGCAGCCCTAGAGGCGTTTGTCAAAGAGCCTCGCGGCAGCGGCGATGGAAAGCGGTGAGCCATGCCTTCGAGAAGCGGCTCTCGCCGTCCGAAACGATACAAACGTTACAGGTCTCTTCGGCGCAAGCAGAATGGGCCGATAGCTTTATCCCCACTCTCCACACGCAGCAGCGCGGCCCGTGATCGTGCTGTCCATGTTCTCGCAGAAATGCGCAATGACCCCAGCCTACTGCTGGGTCAAGCCGCCCGACTCCATGGTGTGAAGTCCAGCACCGTAAAGAAATACTTAGGATCGGCGCTCGAAAAAGTACGAGGGCGGCTGCGAGTAACGAAGAGTGATCGCTTCAGGGTCACGCTCTTCCTTCCAGATACCCAAGGCAATTCCATCGCCATCAAAACTCGGTCGTCAAGGGAACGCAGCGAAGCAAGCGAATTCCTTCGCGATCTCGGGCGTGCATTGCGCGGACATCGTGGAGCACTCAGAAAATGGCGCGGAAAGAAGATCGCAGGAGTTGAACTGTTCACGGATGAGAGCGCGCTGGTGTCGATCGAACCGGCCCTGTCCGAGTTTTCTCTGTATCGCGTTTTCAATAGCTAACAGGAATGGGCAATCAGTATCCAATCCGGACCGCACGGCGCCAAGCCCTAAGGCAAGAACGGCTTGGTAAGGATGCCTTTTGCCTCTTTTGCGGTTATGGCTGCCTGGAGTCGCTAACGCAAGTAACACGCAAGTGGCTTGAATCGAGGGGAATACCTCCGGAATGGATCAAGCGTTTGCTTGAAGACCATCACATTGTTGGCGAGGCCCATGATCCAGATCTATTGATAACGCTCTGTCTGAATTGCCATCGAGAGGTAACAGAAAGTGTGGCGCGTGAAGGGGTGGACATGCGCCCCGAGAAAAACATTCGCAAGCTCACCGCACTAAGACTCAGAGCCTGCGCCGTGCATTTTGAATCCCTAGCAACGTCGTACCGCAATTGGGCGAATCTCTTGGAAAACGATGTGGAAAGCAAATGAAACACGATATTTACGTGCGGGCATATACGGTCCCGGTCGAGCAAGAGGAGAAAAAAGCTGCGCGTTCAGGCGACGAGCCAAAATGGCCAACGTACGCGCTCGTTTTTGACTGCGAGACGCGGATCACGGCAGACCTGATTCTGACGTTCGGCTTCTGGCGATTTTGCGAGCTTCGGGATGGTAAGTACGTGTGTGTCGAAGAGGGAATCTTCCATGATGATGACGCCCTGAGCGCGATGGAATTCAACCTTCTGCGCCAATACGCGCGCGATACCAAACCAGATGTGACGCCCGATGGCTGCGACCGCTTGCGACTGTACTCCCGGACGAAATTTGTTAAGGAGACGATTGGTATGGGGATTCAAGCCGGGGCAATGATCGTCTGCTTTAACTCAGGATTCGATTTGAGCAGACTTGCAGTGGATTGGGAAACCGCGGAGAACGGCGGCTGGTCGCTCATTTTCTCGAAATGGCTAAATCCCAAAACAGGTGAAGTCAGACCAAACAAGTTTTTCCCGCGCATCGTCGCCAAGGCCCTGAATAGCAAGGCATCCATAATCCATTCCACCCGAGCGCCTATGTCTGAGAAAGACGAGAACACGAAGCGAGCATTGCTATGGCCGACGGCGAGGTTCTTGGACGTGAGAACTTTGCTATGGGCTCTTCGGAATAGATCCTATTCGTTGAGGTCAGGGTGTGAGGAATTCAAGACTGAACATCAAAAGCTGGATCACAAGCCGACCGGCAAAATTACGCTCGGGGAAATAGAGTACGCGCGGAATGATGTTCCCTGCACAGTCGATTTGCTAAATGCCGCCAAGCAGGAATACGACCTTCATCCAATCGATCCCGGTCCCGATCGGATGTTCAGCCCAGCTAGCGTCGCCAAGAGTTACCTGGACGAGCTAAACGTTTTTCATCCAAGCGAAAAGGTGGTGGACGCGGAAAGAGCGTACGGCATCTTCATGCAAAGCTACTTTGGCGGTCGCGCTGAGTGCCGCATACGCAATTGGGAGGTGCCAGTCTGCCCGGTCGATTTTATGTCGCAGTATTCGACAGTGAACGAGCTGCTCGGGAACTGGGATGTACTGACGGCAGATAACGTGACCTTTCCTGATGTAACCGAGGAAGTGCGAAAGCTACTCACTCAAATATCGATCGATCGCTGCTTCGAACGTGAGTTGTGGCCGCACTTTAGGTTCTTCGCTCTGGTGCGACCCGATGACGGCATTTTTCCAGTGCGGGCGGTTTACAACGGTACAACACAGAATATCGGTCTGAACTACCTCACTAGTAGGGAACTGATTTGGTTTGCTGGACCAGACATCATTGATTCCATTCTTCTCACAGGAAAAGTGCCGCATATCGAGAAAGCGATCCGCATAGTTACTCAGGGTAAACAGAAGAAATTGGGATCAACCTCACTACGCGGCATGGTCAATGTAGATGCAGTGAAACACAGTCTGTTTAAGCATGTTGTCGAACAGCGGGCCGCTCACGAGTCCGACAAAGCGCTTCACTACTGGTTGAAAATTCTCGCCAGCAGCGGGTCCTACGGATTGTTCGTCGAGCTTAATCCGAACGACACTAAGGCGACACAAATAAAGGTGTTTTCCGGCGAAGAGTTCTTTGAGACTTCATCGGACGTTCAGGAAGAACCCGGAAAGTGGTTCGCGCCTCACATTGCGTCTCTAATCACGGCTGGTGGTCGGCTGCTTTTGGGGATGCTAGAACGGTCCATCCGCGACGCAGGGGGCACTTTTCTGTTCTGCGATACGGATAGTGCAGCCATCGTATCAACGGAACGGCGGAAACGAATTGATATGCCTGATGGGGCCAAACAGATAACAGCCCTCTCCCGGTCAGAGGTAAAGAATATCGTCGGCAGATTTGAATCACTCAATCCCTACGATCCCAAATTGATTCCTGGATCGATCCTGAAAGTTCACAAACTAAATTGGGATCGTGACAAGAAACGACGCCAGCTATTTGGCTACAGCATCGCCGCAAAGCGGTACGCACTCTACACGAAGACAGGAAACGACATTGAAATTGTCGAACCGAAGGCGCATGGCCTCGGCTACTTTTACCCGCCCAAAGACTCTCAAAAAGGGTGGGATCGCGACGTGCCCCAGTGGATATTCGAAGCCTGGGATTGGATCATGCGCGGTGTTCTCGGCCTGAAGCGCACTCGACTCGCTTGGTTTGACCTTCCGGTGATGATGAAACTAGCACTCAGCACCCCGCATCATGCGTTGAAAAACCTCGCAAAAGGTCCGCTTACCAGACCAAACAATTTCATGATGTTGCCGATGCTATGCAGATTCGGTCTCCCAGAGAATGTCGACCCAAATAAGTTCACGCTGATTACGCCATTCTCCTCAGATCGGGACCAGTGGATCAAATCAAAATGCATCAACGTTTACGATCCCAAGTCTCCGGTTTATGAACTCGCGGACGAATACGACCCGACCAAAGCACTTCCGAAAACATTTTTTATGCTCTTGGATTCGTATCAAAGTCACCCGGAATCGAAGAGTTTCGGGCCGGACGGGAGTACGTGTGATTCCAAAACGCGGGGTTTGCTTCAACGAGTTCACATTACTGCGAACTGGCCGCCGATCTATATCGGGAAGGAATCCGACCGCCACTGGGAGGAAGGGGACGACCTGAGTTTGCTGGACTTTAATGCCATCCAATACAAAAGAAAAGGAAATGCCATCGCCGATGACAATCAGCTAACCGAGATCGCGAAGATTGCAAAGCGCGAATTCATGCGCAGAGGGGTGAGTCAGCACACGCTGGAGAAGATCTGCAATCGTAAGCCGGTACGAATAGCGAAACTCGCAAGGTGCCTGAAAGTGGTCGAAGAACTGAAGAAAGGAGCAGCGTGATGCCTTACAAAGACCCCGAGCGCAAAAAAGAATGGGAGCGATTGCACCGACCCGAACGATTGGCCCGTCGGCGTGAGTTGCGACGCGCCCAAACGATACCAGAATCGACCCGACCCGTAGCTGTCGAGGAAACGGGCGGCAATGCCGGATTTCTCCTTCCGCTATTGGCTGGAGGTGCGCTCGCCGCTTACAACCCCCAATTTGGCATGGCTACTGGCGGTTTAACTCTGGTCGTTGCGGCGGTCTGGAAAAAGAATTGGGTGTGGTGGCTCGTGGGTTGCGTCACTTTGTTTATCGTATTGCTTTTCTATTTCACGAATAACGAAAAAACAGACGATTCTATCGGGTCGAGCGCACAAGCCTAAATGACACCCATTTCTCAGCTTCATTAACTAGCTTTTGATAGCGCGGGAACGCGCTTTCTGGGAACTAAAATGAATCGATACAACCAACTTAAACTGCGAGTTCTGTCTTTGTTTGCCGCGACCCAAGGCGAATGGTTAGGGCCAGACGAAGCGGCGAAGAGGGTCAATTTCTTCCCTACGAGGTCCGCCTGGACATACTTCAAGCGGCTATGGAGTTTCGGCCTATTAGATAGGCGTTCCCGAGGCCGGGGAACTCTTGAATACCGTATTAGCGAACTCGGGAGATCACGACTTCACTGGTTACGCTCCCGGAGATGTTAGGCTCTGTTACCTTTCTTGGCAGTTCGGAATGTAGTGTGATATTTTTAAGTCCATTAAATCCCTAACTGGATTTCCGCTCACACAATTTGTTCGGCCACGCCTGCCATGGCTACAACGCCAACTTACAATACGCCGAAGATTGAAAGCGATCTAATTGAGAGGCTGGCGGACGAGTACAAAATTCTACAGGACAAGATTGACAAGATAGGTGCATTCCGTTTCACGATTAAAGGCTGGTCTATCACTGTCATCATCGCCGCAATTTTTGCGGGGAGCGCCACGAAGGCAATTCCTCCTTGGTTATGGGGCATTTCGCTTGGAGTTTTTCTGTTCGTTTTCTTCTTGTTTGAAAAGCAACAAACTGACTTGAGTCATCGATTCGGTCAGCGTGTGCTTGAACTGGAAGCGGTGATCTCGCGGTTGTTGAGAAACATTGCGCACCTATCTAGCAGTCAAGCCGCGCAAAAAAGCTTCATTACCTTGCAATCTGTCCCTGGAATTGCTCATCATCTCGGCTCTGCAACAGCAAACCAGCCACCCCTTCCCAGAACGAGATGGAGGGAATGCGTTGAAGCGGATATTTTTTTCTATCTGCTCCAATTTCTAGTAGTTGTGATATTTGTCTTTAGTTCTTACGGCGGATCTCCGAAGAACTCTCCCAATCCTTCCATCTTTATTAACAATTCTCAGCCCGTTGGAGCGGTAACGCAGCAGAACCCAACGGCGAGTGACGCAACACAAACAGAGGGAGCATCGAAGAAATCTTCAACTCCAGTTGGTGCACATGAAAAGCAAGGAAAAAAAACAAAATAGAAAGGCAATCAAACGACTCGCTGAACTGCTGGTGGATGTGAAAGACTCGTTCGGATGGTACGGAATTGGATTATCAACCGACGAAGCTGGCGAGGTCGAACAGCCTGGTGCGGCCCAGGTCGAGGAAGATGATAACGAGGAAGAAGAGGAAGACGAAGAAGACGACGAAGAAGAGACACCTCAATATTATTTTGATCCAGCGGATGTTCAGGTCGCTGTTGACGAGGCGATCTCCACGTTAATGAAAGAAGGGCTGCTTCCAGAATTCTCCAGAGCCAAAAATGCGCCGAAGCTATCGGATATTTTTTCTGTATTGTTTGGGGACCGGAGCGAAATCAACGGAGAAATCAGGTATTTCGAAAAGCTAATCAGAGGTTATCGCGATGAAGCTCATATAGACGATCTAAACGAGGCATACGGTACTCTCCAATCGATTATAGAAAAGATTTCCCCTAAAAAAGCAAAAGCGTGATTATGCTAGCTAATATGAATCGGCTGGTTGTAAACATAATTCACGAAAGTGGCTGTGATAGACGTGCCGTCAATGAACTCATCGCTGAAGCTGTCGAAGTCGTTGTCTTTGGGTCCCGCGCCGTTGGAGCTCATGGCTCAAGTTCTGACCTCGACTTGCTAGTTATCACGCCCTACAAACGAAGGGTCATCAGCCATGGACTGGACTGCGTTCTATTGAATCCCGAAGAAGCCGAAAATGCGTTCTGGCTGGGTTCGGAACTCGCCTCACATATCGCGAAATATGGACTGTGGGTGAGCGGAAGGGACGATTGGAAAAGCAAAGTACGGATAAGCGACCGCGCCATCATTCGTAAACAAGACAGAATCTCTTCGATTTTGCGTAGCGCAGCGCAAAGGTGGCAGCGACTCCATCCGCTTTTTCAGACGAAGTATAGAATTACGTTGAGAAGAGAATTACAGAGGTTGAACTTGCTGGTGCGCGGCATGCCTGTTCCGCCCACACCCATCCTTGATGCTGAATGGAACACTCCAGTACACTCGGGCCAAGACTTATTTGCCTTAGCTTCAGATCACTACTTTCTGGAATCGCGTCATGCTGAACTCGCGTATGCCCTGGAAACGGTTTGGCCAACATCTGTCGACTCACAACGAGAGGCTGTGACCGCGGGTCGATCTCCTCACATGGGCTGCAGTTAAGCTCTAGCGCATCTCATTTACCACTGCGTGCCTGTAGCAATTTCCCCTCAGCGCGTACTACCCCGATCCCGCGTTGACGGGCGAAGGAAAAGCGGCAATACTGGCGTGCGATGATTGGACAGCTTCGCGGCAGGCTCGCTGACAAAAGACCCAATCAAGTCCTTGTGGATGTCGGTGGTGTCGGCTACATCGTCGCCGTTCCGCTTTCCACGTACGCGGCCCTCGGCGAGCTCCACACCGAAGTCACACTTCTCATTCACACGCATGTCCGCGAAGACGCTCTCTCGCTCTACGGATTTCTTTCTTCCCGCGAAAAACATCTTTTTGAAATGCTCCTTTCCGCTTCCGGCGTCGGCCCCACGCTCGCCCTCAAAATTCTCTCCGGCATGAGCGCCGAAGAATTGATTCCCGCAATCCGCGGCAACGACCTCGGCCGCCTCACGAAAATTCCCGGCGTCGGTAGAAAAACTGCCGAACGCATGGTCGTCGAACTCAAAGACAAACTCGAAGCCATAGCCATCGCCGAACAGAAGCCCGCCGTAGCTTCTCCCGCTGGCGTCGAAGCCGACGTCATCTCTGCGCTCGTCAACCTCGGCTACGACGGCCGCACCGCGGAAAATGCCGTCTCCGAAGCCAAACGCGAAGTCGGCATTTCGAATTTTGAAAAATTGTTGAAGACTTCTTTGCAATCGTTGACGGGCCAAAAAGGAAAAGCGGCGCGCGTGCCGTAGGGGCACGGATGTAGAAACTGAAAGGTGCAATGGCAGACGGAACCGCAAAACGAATGATGGCCCAGCGCTTGCGCGACGATAACGCGCGCCAGGATCGCCTCGTCTCCGGCGCCTCGCAGGACGAAGACGCACGTCTCGACGCCAGCGTCCGCCCGAAAACTCTCGCAGAATACATCGGCCAGAAAAAAGTAAAGGAAAACATCGCCATCGCCCTTGAAGCTGCCCGCAATCGCGGCGAAGCCCTCGATCACGTTCTTCTCTACGGCCCGCCCGGCCTGGGGAAAACTACGCTCGCGCAAATCATAGCCAACGAGCTCAACGTCCCCATAAAAACCAGCGCCGGGCCTGTTCTCGAACGCAAAGGCGACCTCACCGCCATCCTCACCTCTCTCGAATTGCGCGAGGTTTTCTTCCTCGACGAAATTCACCGCCTGCAACCTGCCGTCGAAGAAGTCTTGTATCCCGCGATGGAGGATTTTCGCGTTGACCTCATCATCGGCCAGGGCCCGGGCGCACGCATTCATCCGTTTCACTTGAATCATTTCACGCTCATCGGCGCCACAACTCGCGCCGGGCTCATCACTGCCCCGCTGCGGTCGCGCTTCGGCATCGTCCATCGCCTCGATTTTTACGAGCCGGAGGATCTCCTCATCATTCTTCACCGCTCCGCAAGAATCCTTTCCATTGAGATGGACGAAGGCGGCGCCGAGGAAATCGCCCGCCGCTGCCGTGGAACACCGCGTATCGCCAACCGCTTGCTCCGCCGTGCACGCGATTTCGCCGAAGTCCGCGCCGCCGGCCGCATCACGCGAGGTGTCGCGCAGGAATCTCTATCCATGCTCGGTGTGGACGACAACGGCCTCGACGAAGTTGATCGCAACCTAATGATTGCGCTTCTCGATAAATATGCCGGCGGGCCGGTCGGTCTCGGCACGCTCGCCGCCGCCCTCGCCGAGGAAGAAGACGCCATCGAAGAAATGTACGAACCCTACCTCATGCAAATCGGCATGATTGACCGCACTCCGCGCGGCCGCGTCGCCACTCCTCGCGCCTACGAATATTTCGGCCGCGAACTTCCGCGCCGCCAGCCCCGCCTCTTCTGACTTGTGCCGCGTTGACTTTTCCTTTTCCCCGCACCTAACATGACGCTCGCTGGCTTAGCGCTTTTTTTCCTCGGAAATGCGGTGACGAAAATGAACTCACGAAAACTTTCTCTGCTTGCACTGGTCTGTTGTGGCCTGTGCCTTGCCGTCACGCTACATTCCACCGCGGATAGTTCCTCCAAAGTAGGCGATGTCACTGAAGCTCGCGTTGCTGCCGACGCAGCAACCGGCGCGAACTGGCTACTCAATGGCCGCACCTTCGACGCAAAACATTTCAGCCCACTCGCGCAAATCAACGACAAAAATGTTTCCAGTCTCAGCCTCGCCTGGTATCTCGATATTGACAGCGCCATGGGTGTCGTCTCCGAACCCATCGTCGTGGACGGCGTCGCTTACGTCAGCGCGCCACAATCCAAAATTTACGCCGTGAATGCGGCCTCCGGAAAACTTCTCTGGAAATTCGATCCGCGCGTCCGCCTCGACATGGCCATCAATGGTTCCTATTCCGCGCGCACGAATGGCGGCGTCGCCGTCTGGAACGGAAAAGTTTTTGTCGGCACGGGCGACTGCCGTCTCGTCGCGGTAAACGCAGCAACTGGAAAAGAGACTTGGGAAGCGACGGTTTGCAATCCCACGCAGACGGGAATTACAGGCGCGCCCCACATCGCCAAAGGCCGCGTTTTGATCGGCTACAACGGTTCCGATGACGGCGTGCGCGGCGCGCTCATCGCCTACGACGCGGACACCGGAGATCAAGTCTGGCGTTTTTGGACTGTTCCCGGAAATCCTGAGAAAAAATTTGAAACCAAAGCCCTCGAAATGGCGGCGCAGACCTGGCACGGCAACGAATGGTGGCGCGTCGGTGGCGGCGACGTTTGGAACGCCATCACTTATGACGACGCAACCGGCCTCGTCATTTTCGGCACTGCCGGAACCGGCGTGGATTACGGCGAACTCTCTTCGATCAAAGCCACGGGCGATCGCCTTTTCTCCGGCTGCATCATCGCCGTGGATGCGGAAACGGGAGAATACGTCTGGCATTTTCAGACCAGCGCACCCGGCATGCAGACCGAAAATAATCACATCCTGATGGCGGACCTGAACATCAATGGCGAAAAACGCCACGTCGCGATGACTGCGCCGAAAAACGGGTTCTTTTACGTCCTGGACGCAAAGACCGGAAAACTCATTTCCGCAAAGCCGCTCGTCAACACCACTTGGGCGCACTCCTACGATCTCGCCACCGGCCGCGCCGTCGAAGTTCCCCCGGAACAAGGCGGCGGCAAGCAGTGGACCGTTCACAATTGGTGGCCGATGAGCTACAGCGACGTCACTGGCTTCGTCTACATTCCAACGACTGACCGCATCGCCGGTGCAAAAGCCGAAGTTGAATCCGGCGAAAGCGGCGAAGGGCTCGAAGGCCGCCTGATCGCCTGGGATCCCGTCAAGCAGGAAGCGCGCTGGAGCATCGAAGAGAAAATCTCGGTAAACAGCGGCGTGCTCTCCACCGGGGGCAATATCGTTTTTCAAGGGCAGGGAACCGGCGAGTTTTCCGCCTACGCCGCCGACTCTGGAAAAAAACTATGGTCCATCCAAACTAAATCCGCGATTGATGCAATCCCGGTGACCTATTCAGTTGGCGGCGAACAGTACGTTCTCACTCCCGTCGGCTGGGGCTCCGGCTCGCGCCTCTTTGGTCCGGCGCGCACGATGGCCACTCCGGAATCAAAACGCGGTCCCGTGCGTCTCTACGCTTTCAAACTGAACGGCAAAACTCGATTTCCAACCCCGCAAATCGTAATTCCTCCCGTTCCCAAACCTCCGGAGCAAACCGGCACTCCGGACATGATCAAGAAGGGCGCCGTGCTCTACGGAACTTTTGTCTGCGATGGCTGCCACTCTCCCGGCCTTGACGGCACGGGCGCGTGGATTGAAAACGGCGTTATCCCCGACCTGCGCTACATGCCTTCGCAAGCGCACAAGGATTGGAACACGACTGTTCTCGGCGGCACGCATTGGGAAAAAGGCATGCCCGGTTTTTCCGATCCGCCGAAATTTGCGTTTCCCAATATGAAGATGACCGTGCAAGACGCCGATGCCATTCACTCTTATGTCATAGACGGAGCCTGGAAACTCTATCGCGGCGAACAAGAAAGCGCTCATACCAAACGCGAGAACTACTGAGCGACTTTCTCTGCTCGGAATGTCTTAGAAAGCCATGTCGATTCTCACTTTCCTTCTCTTGGCGCTTTCTCTTGCTAACCTCGGCCTTGTGGTCGTAGCTCTTGTTCGCCCTGACGGCAAATGGAACGAACTCAGCCCCACAACCTTACAGCGACCAGATTTCTCCGGCGTTGTGGCTCTTTCTTCGGGATCTCTGAGTCAACTCTTGTACCTCTTTCTACTTTTCGCTTGGCAACTGCATTGGATGAGGTTCTATCCGAGTAATCCAATACAGACCTATTTTCTGGCGGGTGGTATTTTGCTGTCTCTCATCGCCTTTCTTGCTGGATGTGCTGCATCGGGACTGACACGTCTGGCAGCCATAATTGTTGCTGTGACGACTGCCTTTCTTTGGCTATTGGCTGCAATTGCATCAGCTTCTATATAGGTGTACCAATCAATGCCGCTAGAAACCGTTTATCTCTCTCTTGGGTCGAATCTTGGAGATCGCGCCGCGAATTTGCGTTCCGCCATTGAAGGCCTTGCCGGAGTGGCTGTGCGCGTGAAAAAGATTTCTTCGTTCTACGAAACGGAGCCGGTCGATTATTTGGATCAGCCATGGTTTTTGAACTGTGTCGTCGAAGCGGAAACTTCACTCGCGCCGATGGATTTGTTGCACGCGCTTCGCAAAATCGAATCGCAACTCGGCAGCAAAAAAGAATTTGCAAAAGGGCCGCGTCTGCTCGATATGGACATTCTTCTGTACGATGACCTGGCCATCGAGCTTCCGGAGTTGCAAATTCCGCATCCGCGGATGCTGCAACGCAATTTTGTGCTCGCACCGCTCGCGGAAATCGCGCCCGGTTTGAAACATCCATCGTGGAGCGGGACCGCGCAACAGATGTTTGCCTGTTCTTCCGGACAGGGTAAAATTCGGAAACTGTAGTTTTCCTTCTTCTTCTCAAACGCACGCGCCGGTGAGACGATGGCGTAATTGACATCTCCCGAGGTGCCTTCATGTCCAGACAGTTGCTCGCCATTTGTGCGGCGTTGTTGTGCGCCGCCTCCACGCAGACACAAACCGCACAGGTTCACGTAAAGCTGCGGGCGGTGCTTGTAGACAAAGATTTGAATCAAAAGCCTGTTCCATTTCTCGTTGTGAAATTCACTAACTCCAAGGGCGGCGCGGCGGCAGAGATGAAAACCGGACTGGATGGAAGCGCGCAAGGCGCTCTTGCCGCCGGCAAATACACCGTTTCGACCGACAAGCCCGCGGAGCTCGGGGGCAAAAAATATACGTGGCACACACAAATCGAAATCAAAGGAACCGAGCAGGAAATTGATCTGACGAATGACAATGCAAAAGTGGAGGAGGGAGCGCCGGAAACGAAGCCCGTAAATGGAGGAAGCGGGGATCTGACGGTGCTTTTCGACAAACTGAAGAATTCCATTTTCACCGTGCATGCGGAAGGGAAAGAAGGCTCCGGATTTTTGGTGGATCCCTCGGGACTCGTGGTGACGAACAATCACGTCGTGCAATCTTCCGGATATCTTGCGCTGCAGTTCGATAAAATGCGGAAAGTTCCGGCAAAACTCCTGGCGTCGAATCCGGACAAAGACGTCGCCATTCTTTGGGTGAATCCAAAAGCATTTCCGGAAGCGCAAACTGCGCCGCTGATTCCGTCGGACGGCAAAGCGCACATTGAAGTGGGACAGCGCGTATTCACGATTGGAAATCCGTTTGGACGTGAAAAAGTTTTGACGACCGGCGTCATCAGTAAAGTGGAGAAGGATACGATCACCAGCGACATCACGATCAATCCAGGAAATTCCGGCGGGCCGCTGTTCACACTGGACGGGCAGGCGGTAGGAATTACGACCGCGGGATTGCGCACGCTGGCTTCGATCGTCCCGATTCAGGAGGCGCGGCCCCTGATCGAACAGGCTAGAAAAAACATGGCTGGCACGACGCCGCCAGACACGAAACTGCTTCCCGTGGAGCCTGTGGATCATTTTCCCGCGGATGCGTTGAAGGTGCTCCTGCAACAACAGAAGATGGACATCAAGCCTTACTTTTTCGATGCAGGCGAATTTCAGATAGGGATTATCACGCCGACGCTGCGCTACTTTTTGCGGCATGAAGAAGAGATGAACGCGGCGCGGAAATCGGCGAAGCGCAACAGCGGGGACGCGTCCCAGGCAAAAGCCCCGGAGAGCGCAATTTCCGAAGCGCAAGAATATGAGCCGACGGCTACGGTGGTCGTGCGACCGAAGTACAGCGCGCTTTTCAAAGTGAAATTCAAAAATGGATTTCAAAAAATGCGGCTGCTTTGCGGCGGGAAAGAGATTGAACCCATCGACCCGGGCCGCTCGGAATATGAATTGATGGACGTGCGCGGGAGAGTGGCGGACACAACGTTCCAGGGCCGGTACACCTATTTGCCGGAAGCGATTTCGCCTTCGTGCGGCGGAATGACTCTGCAGATCTTCTCGGAGAAGGATCCGAACACACCGGTATCGAAGATTCTGGATGCGGAGACGATCCAGCGCGTGTGGAACGATTTTGACCCTTACCGGAAGGCGCAAGCGTCAAAAACTCCTTAAAGAATTTGCGATGCAGCGAGCACAACGCGTTCGCGGCATCGCAGTGTGATTAGCTCGTGCGATGTAGCAGCAAGCGGTGAAGCGTGAGCGGCTTCGGCTCCAGCGCATCCAGTTCGATTTGCGAGAGACGACCTTCGCGGATTTCGCGCCAGCGATAGACGCCGGGCTCGGTTTCCTCCTTGATGACTCCCCTGAGTGAAACGAGAAATTGTTCCGCATCGCCGCGGTCGGCGACTTCGCGATAGCCCGGGCGCGCGAGGGCTTCGACGGCGTAACTGCGAAGCAGTTTTGTCCAGTATTTGTAGAAGAGATCTTCGGAGGCGAAGATGTCGCTCCAGGCGACTTCGCCGCCGTAAGCCACGACGACTCCGACGACGCGTTCATTCTTGAGGCCGCTGGTTTCTTTCGCAAAACGGCGCTGAACTTCCGCGACAAAAGAATCCACGCTGCCGCCGACGCGTGTGGATTTGTTGTAGATGCGGTCGTAGGACTCGGTGCGCGCTTCTCCGTCGACGATTGCGGAGAGTTGCTCCGCGGAAACTTGCGGCGGCGGAGCAGAAGGAGCGGCTTTTGCAGTGGAGCCCGCGCGGACGGCGTTCCAGACGTCAGTTTGTTTCTGATTGACTGCGGCCTGTTCGCGAACGCTGGGGTGAACGATGGTTTTTGCCGCGGAGAAATCTGCTCCGGAAGACCAGCGGCCGTGTTCGACGCAAAAGACGTCGAGAGGAAGAGGTTCCGCGCCGACGGGGATGATGCGGTCCTTGCCGATGATGCGGTCTTGCTTGCCGCCGCTGACAAGTTCGCCGGCGAGGAGAAGAAGCGGGCGCTTGCTACGGTTGATGAGAACGAGCTGATTGACGCTGGCGCTCGTGGAGTGAGTTGGGCGGATGACGCCGTCGCGGCTTCGCGCGAGGCCCGCGGCGCCTTGCTCGCTAACGATGACTTCGCCGGTGGCGAGGCCTTCTTCGAGCGTGAGGAAGCGGCTGGTGTCCGAAGTGTAGCCAGCGACAACGGGGAAGACACTGATGTTTTCGTAAGTGATTGGATTGAGCAGACGCCAGTTGCCATCGCCTTTGGGTGGTTCGGGCGCGGGCGAAGGATTGGCCGAGACAAGGCCGAGAACGCCGAGCGAAGAGATGCCGATGAGACTGCCGAGCAAGGCAGAGAGAACGGAACGATCCATGAGAAGCCTCCAGAGGCGCAGGTCCGTAGACAGAACGGGAGTGCGACTTGGCGGTAGAACGAGGCAGCAGAGAAATCTTGCGTGGGAAACGAGTGACGCCTCGTACAGATATTGGGACGAAGCATGTCTGGTTAACCATAACCGGCCACCCCCACCCCTGAATTTTGTAAGTGTTGAAAACAAAGGAACTTTAGGTGGCTCTGTTGACATCCTCGCCGAGTGGAGCGATGCCTGAGACGGTAGAGGTTGTAGGGGAGTCCGAGAAGGAGGGCTTGTCGGACTTGCCTGACCAGGCGACGACCGGGAGCGCGTGCCGACAGCTTGCGTTTTACCACCGAGAAGACGGTTTCTACCTTCGCCCGTGGTCCGTACGGTTTCTGCGGAAAATTGCGACGACCAGGGATTAAATGATGTGAAAGCTTAGCGGTTGGGGTCGCCAAGGTTGGTGCGGGGGCCGCGGCGCTTGTTCTTGGACAATTCGCCTTCCTGGCGTTCGTATTCGGCGAGTTCTTCTTCGGTATAGGAGGAGTAGGCGTCGCGTGAGGCGAACATGGAGTTGGTTCGGCCGGCTTCCTTTTTCTTTTTGCGGAGGCCGCCAAATTCGTGGCGGACCTGACGAAGCGCGACGTCAATCGCTTTGACCTCGACGAGCAGGTCGCTGACTTTTTCCAGAAAATCGTGAAGGTGATAGGGGCGAACGACGTAAGGCAGGCGGTTGGCTTCCAGCGCGTGGACGTATTGGCTACCGGTCATGGAAGGGACAAGGTAGAGGACGCGGAGGCGGCCGCCGTCTTCGGGAGCGACGGCGGAGAGATCGCGAAGGATGGCGAAAATGGGGCCTTCGATGGGGACTTGGGAAACGTTGGCGATAACGAGGGACCATTCGGCTGTTTTTAGTTCGCTGAGGAGAAGCTTCACATCGGGGATAACGCGGACGCGCCAGCCTTCGGCGTCCAGAATTTGGCGAAGGGCAGAGGAGCCGGCAGGGTCATTGTCGAGCACAAGAATGCTGACTTGCCGCGGGTGTGCCGGTAGGGGAGGGGTCGCCATTTTGAGAGTATAGCCTGCGGGGGAGCGGACAGGGCAGGAAAGGGCCTGGAGGGCCGCGTAAAGGGCACTGTACCTCTCGATAGTACTTTTTGCGATGTCTATTGGCCGACGACGAGGTCGGAGCCGAGACGGATTTTCTTGAGGCCGCTGGCATCCCAGAAGATGCGATAAATGACGGACTTGCCCGCAGAGTCGTGGCTTGTGAAGAAAATTTGGAGGCCATCGCGGGACCATTCGGCGCCGGATGGTAGGAGATTGGAAATGTTGAGCGCGACGCGCCGCTTGGAACGAATTTCGTAAAGGAAAAGGTCTGAGCCAAAGCTCGTTTTTGGATCTCTGGGTGAACCGGCCGGTGGTTTGAGGAGGGCGCCCGAAACGAGTAACAAATCCGCATTGGCCGGGCTGACCCGAATGGAGGATGCGATGCTCGCGTCAAAATCCGGGCCGCATAGATCCCTGGCTGAAATCACCTGAGATGTACCGCCATCCTCGGTAATCCAAAAAAAGGAGTCGGAATTTGCGCCGAGAAGGAAGCGCGCGTCCGACCAACCGTCAAGAATTGTGATGGGCGTAGTGGAAAGTTGAACAGGCTGGGGCGAGGGAGCTGGAGGGGTTGTCCAGATGTGCCAAATAGAAGCGTCGGACTTGAGGAAAGCAATCTTGGAGTCATCGGGCGACCAGAAGGGCTGGTTGATGAGGCCGCTAGCGAGTTCGGTGGTTTTTCCGGTTGTGGAATCGTAGAGCTTAAGGCCGTGGATGGGGCCATTTTCCTCGGTGACGAAGAGCAATCGCTTACCGTCGTGGGAAAGGGAGAGTTGGGAGCCTTTGGGGGCGACAGGTTTAGGAATGTCGTTGCGGGCGAGCATGACTTTGCCGGCGGGATCGAGATAGGCAACGGCGACCGGCGCCTTGAAATTGGTGACGGTGGGCGGAGTGGGCTTCTTTTTTTCGGGATCGTCGTCATCGAGATTTTTCTGTTTGAACTCGGGGAACTGGTCGGGCGCGACTTTGGCGCAACCTTTGAGTAAGCCGATCTGTGCGTGGTCGATGGAGATGCGGAACGTATATTTCGTATCGGACGTGCCGTCGGTGCAGGCTTCGCGGGAAAGGTGGACGGCGACCGCGGCGAAGGTCTGCGAATCTTTGGCGTGGTAGGTCCAGGCTGTGCCGGTAGTTTCCTGTTCGACGTCGCCGGCGGGTTCGAGGGGGATGGGTGGATAGCCGGCGCGTTCGAGGCGTTCCGGACCCTTCATGCCGAGCCGCAGATTCCAGATTGGGTCGGTTCCTTGCGCGATGAGAAGAATCGGATAGTGACGCGACTGGGAAACAGGGGGACCGACGGGAGGTTTCGCCTGCGGAGGCTTGGGTTGCGGAGTCTGCGCGCGCGCGGCGGGAGCGACGGCGAGGAAAAACAGCGAGGCGAAGGGCATTACGAGGGAGGCTGGGAATTTCGGCTTCATTCACGCTCCAGGATTCGGCAGAGAAAAAGCTTAAGCCGGAAGGAGAAGGGAGTAAAGGAAGAGGTTTTTCGTTAGGAGCGAGAAGCCAAACAGACCACGGGAGATAGCCTGGTTGTGAAGGAAAGAGAGAGGGCAAAGGAAAAGCGAAATTGTGCTTGACAGGGCGAATGAAAAGCGAAATACTGCGGGCGATCTTCGAGGTGGGCTATGTCTCCGGCTTTCTCCGCAGTACTCCCCGCTCCAACCCCTGCGCTGTCTCTCTTTCCTGAATGCCCTGAACATAGCCCAAACAATGGGGCCCCAAAGCTTGCCCAGCTTTGCGAAGGCCCGCGTGGTGAATCGGACGAGCGTGGTTCTGCGGATTGCCCTCCGCAGGAACCCAGTGCGCAGGAGCGACCACTCCCTACGCCCGAAGCGGCTCGTGCGAACGCCACGAAGCTGGTCGGCATCGCCCGCCTCGCTGCATCATCTCCGCCGGCGGATTCGCGGCGAGCGTCTCCCCAAAGGCCGGAATATTTTGTGCTGCCGGTGCGGTCCATTTTGAACCGGTGCGATTCGAACCGCGTACCGTTCGAATGGACGATCAATCCGTACCGCGGCTGCGAGTTCGGGTGCAAATACTGCTACGCACGATATACGCACGAGTACATGGAATTGGACGCGACGGCGTTTGAAAAGCGGATTTATGTGAAGCAGGGCGCTGAGGCTTATTTGCCGCTGGAAATTGCGCGGAAGTATTCGTACGAGTCGGCAGCTTCGGGCGGAGTGGCGCCGGAGCACATTGCGATTGGGACGGCGACGGACCCGTACCAGCCGGCCGAGCGGGAATATGGTGTGACGCGGGCGTGCCTGGAAGAGCTGGTGAAGCGCGAGGGGTTGAGCATCTCCATTACGACGAAGTCAAACCAAATTTTGCGGGATTTGGATTTGCTGCGAAGGATTGCGGAGAAGTCGGCGCTATTTGTGAATATGACGGTGACGACGGTGCGGAGCCGGCTGGCGCGATTGCTCGAACCGCGGGCGCCGCTGCCTGCGGTGCGGCTGGCGACGGTAAAGCAGTTGCGCGAGGCGGGAATTTCGGCAGGCGTGTTCGCGTCACCGCTTTTGCCGGGAATTACGGATCGAGAAGGGGATTTGGAAGCAGTTGCGGAAGCGGCACATGAAGCGGGTGCGCAGTGGTTTGTTTCCGGTGTGCTGTTTTTGACGCCGTCCTCTTCGAAAGTGTTTATGCCGTTCTTGCAGGAGAAGTTTCCTCGGCTCGTAGAGAAGTATCGCCAGTGGTACACACGGAATACCTACGCTCCGGAGGACTATCGCAAAAAGATTGCGGAGCGCGTGGCGCGATTGCGGCAGAAATACGGATTCAATGTACGGCCGTGGGATGAGATGAAGAGGCCAGTGCTGCCTGTGGCGCAGTTGAGTTTGGATTTGAGCGGGGGCTAGGGAAGGATGATGCGCGGTTCTTCGCGCTTGAGTTCTTCGGCTTGGGGGAATTGGCGGCGAAGGAATTCGATGAAGCGGCGAGAGCGGGAACGGCCGTTGCTGCGCAAGAGACCCGTGCGAAACAGGAAAATGACGACGTGGAAGATGTCTTGCGTTTTGAGCGTTTCCAGAGTGCCGGCGGCGGCTTGTTTTTGCTTCAGATCGTCGAGAAGCGCTTTGAGTGAATTGTAGATTTCCCGTTGGACGGGAATGTCTGGCACCCTTTCGTAATAGATCCCTGAGATAAGAGTTTTATACGACTCCGCGAGGGCGCGCAAGGCAGCGAGGACGTCGGGGTCAGTCGCGGACGGTTGCGCCATGCAGGACTTTGCGATGGTGAAAGCAAGCGCGGCCATTAAGGGCTGATGCGTGTGCAGCGTACTGGGTGGAAGGCGCTCTTCAAGGAATGGAGTATCGCCGGGGATGGCGCGCTTGTGCTGGTCTTCGTAACGATGCGCGGTGGCGAGATAGGCGCAGTCCACGGGACAATCGATGGTGACTTCGCGCTCGGTGCCGCAACACACCGCGCAGATTTTTTCGCCCTTTGCCGGGCAAAAACGGTCGGCCTTTCTTTTTTCACAAATAGGACAAGACAAAAGATTCCCCTGTGCGAGCCGGTGGGAAGAATACCGTGCGCCCGACCAAATACAAAATGAGGATTGGCTATCAGGCCGTAATGACTTTGTTGTGAAAGCGGCGGGCGGCGATGATCAAGAGAACCGCGCCGATGATGCATAGCGCCAAGCCGTCTTTCCAAAGGTGGGTGATATCAGCGCCGCGAAGAATGATGCCGCGGGTGATGTTGATGTAGTAGGTCGCAGGAATTAGATAGCTGAGCGGATACAAAAGAGTGGGAATCGTTTCGCGGGGAAAAATGTACCCAGAGAAGAAAACGCTGGGGAGGATGGGGAGAAACGCCAACTGCATTGCTTCCGCCTGGGAGGCAGCTTTGCTGGAGATGAGGATTCCCAGCGAGAGTGCGGCGAACAGATAAGGCAAAGAAAGAAGTGCGAGCAGGAAAACATTTCCGTGGATGGGCACACGGAATACGAAACGCATAAATGTCAGGATGAGGCAAAGTTCGAAAAAGCCGATGAAGAGATAGGGCAAAAGTTTGCCGAGAAGCAAGCCAAAGGGGCGAACGGGAGTTACGAAGAGCTGCTCGAGAGTGCCGCGCTCCTTTTCGCGGACGATGGAAAACGCGGTGAGGAATGTGGTGACGTTGAGCAACATAATGGCGGTGAGACCCGGAAGGAAGAAATTCGGCGAACGGGAATCGGGATTGAAGAGAAGCTTCGGCCGCATGTCGACGGCGAACGAGGAGCGGTCCTGCAGAACTCGACGGAGCGACTCGTCCAGACCGATGGCGTTGCTCACGTTTATCGCCTGCCCGGCGACGGAAGAATCCGAGCCATCGATAAGTATGAGAACTTGGGCGCTCATTTGATGCAGGAGGCGGTCGGAATAGTCGACGGGGATCTTGATGCCGACGCGCGCTTTCCCGGCAATGATCATGTCGTTGAGATCGTGGTCGTTTTCGACGTACTTGATGAGATGAAACGTATCAGAGTTTTTGAAGCGATCGAGGAGTTCGCGGCTTTCGCGTCGGCCGTCGGCATTGTAAACGACGGTGTTGATCTGGCGGATGTTGGTGTCAATTGCGAAGCCGAGGAGAAACATCTGGAGCAGTGGCATGGTCAACGAAAAGAAAAGCGTGCCCGCGTCACGGCGGACGTGAAGGGCTTCCTTGTAGAAAACGGCGCCAACACCGCGAAAGATGTCACGCACGGCTGGCCTCCAGTTCTGCTTGATGCTTATAAGTGAGTTCCACGAAGACGTCTTCCAGGCTTGGTGCCAGCGGGCGAATTTCAGCCACGGCAATGCCGCGCTGCAAGAGCATGTCGCGAAGGTTATCGAGGTTGAGGGCGTCCTCAACGAGTGCGTGGATGGATTGTCCAAAAATGGTGGCGCTGCGGACGCCCGATAGTTCGCGAACGGAACGCAGCGCCCGCGTCACTTCCGGTGTCGTTATTTCCACGCGCAAGGTGCCGGGGGGTTGCACATCGGGCAGTTCGCGGAGCGAATTGGGCGTGCCGTCGGCGATGAGCTTCCCGTAATAAATGTAGGCGACGTGGCTGCAACGTTCGGCTTCATCCATGTAGTGAGTGGTGACGAAGAAAGTGATTCCATGACCGGAGAGCTCGAAGAGAAGATCCCACAACTGGCGGCGAGCAACGGGATCGATGCCGGCCGTGGGCTCATCGAGAAAAAGAAGCTTCGGTTCATGAAGCATGGCGCAGCCGAGGGCTAGGCGCTGCTTCCAGCCGCCGGAAAGTTTTCCGGCAAGGCGCGTTGTGTACGGGCCAAGCCCATTGAGCTGAACAATCTCGTCCATGCGGCGTTTTAGTTTGTCTGGCGGCAGACTGTAAATGCGGCCGTAAAACGTAAGATTTTCGAGAACGGTCAAGTCGTTGTAGAGACTGAAGTTTTGCGACATGTAGCCGATACGCTCGCGAACTTCTTCGGCTCCGGTACGGACGTCAATCCCTTCGACGAAGGCGCTTCCGCCGGAGAGCGGAAGGAGGCCCGTCAGCATTTTGATGACGGTGGTCTTGCCGCTCCCGTTTGGGCCGAGGAACCCGAAGATTTCGCCTTTCTCGACGCGGAAACCAACGCCGTTCACGGCAGTGAACGTGCCAAACTTGCGGACGAGGTTGTCTGCAACGATGGCGGCTCCGTCGGGAGATGCGGAAGCGTGGGTCATGGCAGAAGCTTTACGTCGGCCGCCATTCCCGGAAGGACGCGGTGAGAAGGGTCGTCTATGCGGACTTTCACGCCGAAAACCTGGTGAACGCGTTCCTCGCGGGTTTGGACGTTACGCGGAAGAAATTCGGCCTGCTGATTGATTTGCTCGACCACGCCGTTGAAGGTTTCTTTCTGAAATGGGTCGATGCGAATTTGAGCTCTTTGGCCAACCTTGACTTTATATAGCTCAGTCTCCGGGACATAAATGCGAACGTAAATTTGATCGCTTTCAAGAAGCGTCGCGATGGGAGTGTTGGGTGCGATTAAATCGCCCGGACGGACGTCGAGGACTTCCACAACGGCTTCGCTGGGAGCGAGGACCTGGCGTTCGCGGTAGCGCGCTTCTTCGTAAGCAAGTTCGGCGTTTGCCGCCGCCACATCTTCGCGGCGATTGCCGCGTTGAAACTTTTCAAGAGTTGCCTGCGCTTGCCGATATTTCGCTTCGGACATGGCGATTTCTTCCGGACGGAAGCCGCGTTGCAATTCGTCCAGCTTATGCCGGGCATTTTCTTTTCCGGCCAGCGCCATTCTCCAGTTGGCTTCGGCGGTGTCGCGCTGCTGCTTGGAAACTAGATCTTTTTGGGCGAGCGCGTCGTAACGTTGAAAATCGAGATGGGAGCGCGTCTCGTCGGCCGTAGCGCGATCGAGATCGGCTTGCGCGGCAGCGATGTCTTCCTTGCGATAGCCTTTCAGGTGCATCTCGTAATCGGCTTTTGCCTGAGCTGCTGCGGCTTGCGCTTCCTGAATTTCTTCGGGGCGAAAGCCGCGCTGAGACTTCTGCGCGTTGGCACGAGCCTGTTGAAGCGATGCTCCGAGCTCCTTCTCGTCAAAAGTGATCAGGGTTTGTCCAGTCTTGACGCGATCGCCTTCCCGCACGAGAACCTGCAAAATGCGGCCGCCAACTTTTGAGCCGACGCGGATGTTACGCGCTTCGACGGTGCCGGAGCCCTGCAGGCTTGCGTCCTTGCGGAACCAGCCGGCATATACGCCGGTAACTGCGACGGCCGCGATCGCCATCAGAACGACAATGAAAATTCTGAGTTTCATTTCCGTTCGCTTCCCGCGCTGTTTTCACGCGCGGAATTGGCAGCGGACTTTCTCGGTTCGAGTCCGCTCCACAACATGGAGAGGGCCGTGCGAATGCGGTCTTTCAAGGTGGCGTCGCCCGCGACGGACCACATCAGCAGAGTTCCGAAAATGGTCTGCCGGAACACATGAGCAATTTCCGCCGCAGGCAAATCGCTGCGAATCTCTCCTCGCTCCTGCCCAAGCTCGACCATTTGCGTGTGAAGCTGATGCGCGCGCACTTGTTTGCGCACCATGACTTCACGAACCTCAGTCGAAGAAAGGTAGCCCTGCAGGAGAGCGCGAATCATGCCGGGATTGCGAAGCGGTTCTTCGGTCATGCGCGTGGTGAGAGTCTCCAGAAAGTCGCGAAAAGGTCGAGGCGAAGCGCGGAGGCCGGTCACGGCTTCCTCGAGCTTTCCGAGCTGCATATCGGAGAAAGCAAGAAGGATGTGGTCCTTGCTCGGGAAATAGTTAAAGAAAGTGCCTTTGCCGACGTCGGCAGCTTCGGTGATGTCTTCCACGGTTGTTTCCGCAAAACCTTTCTGCGCGAAGAGGCGCAAGGCGGAGCGGAAGAGGCGCTCGCGGATTTCGGCGCTACGACGTTCACGACGTGAAGGAGGAAGGGAATCGGGCAAAGGAGTTTGGTGAAGAGAGGTCATCTGTGCCCTGTAGTCATAAATGACCATAGGTCATTTATGCGAAAATGTCAATCCGTCAAAACAGAAAGCCCCTTGGGATATCCAAGGGGCTCCAAGTAACACAAAAATGGAAATCGTTATTTACTTAAGGGAGTCCGGATCCGACAGGTTCTTGGGCGACTTTTGGTTCACGTAGGCCACCATCTTTTGAGCTGAGGGGGGCACAGCAACAGCTCCCTTGAAGATGATGTCCTTGGCGTCGAGTTTCTTGTTGTAGAGTTTTTCGTTGGCACCGTTATCGGGGCGAACGGTCGAGCCGGCGAGGGAGATGCCGGCGAAGAGACCGCGGGCGCGGGAATAGGTAAGAACTTCAGCGCGCAGGGTAACGTCCGTAGATGCTTCCGCATTGCGGCCCTTCGGCCCTGCGGCCGCGGAAGCGTCCGCGCCGAGCTTCACTTTGCTGTTTAGAATCGCACGCGCGCCGCGCGGATTCATCACAAGAAGAACGAAGTCGGTGGCCTGGCCGCCGATCTGGAAGCCCACACTAGCTCCTTCAAGCGCCATCATCGTCGGTGCACTCCAAGGGCCCGTAAAGTGTTCGCCGGTGCGGCAGATCATGGCTCCTCGCCCGCCGCTGACACCAACAATGAATGCGCCTTTAATCACGGAAGGATAAACGATGATGCATTCAGCCTTGTCGATTAGGTCTTGAGGGATGTCATCGGGAATGTCCATGATTTCTTTCAGGACCAAACCGCAATTCTCGAGACGGTCGGTTTCATTTTTGTCATCCTTGGCGGCGAGCGGTGCAGCAGCTACAACGAAGGCCGCCAAGAGTGCTGCGAATTTCTTCATGTTCGTCTCCTTGGTACGTTCTGCCGAGGGTTGATGGAGCAATGGCCGGGCGCTTCGAACCTTCGAATCCAGTCTCCGCCGAGGAGCGCCGCAGTACTGGCGCCTGTCTGGAGGAAGTGTTCTGTAACGTATGGACTATACTTGTGCTGCGTAAAATTTTCCAGCGGGAGGCATAGGGCGTGGCGCGGAATCGGGATTGGAAATGGATTGCGAGTTTCGCGTTCGCGATGATGGCGTTGGCGGCTCTTGGGCAGCCCGCCGTTGGACAAAAGCACACCAAACAGCCGAATTGCTGCGGACACGCACAGAAAAGCGCTCCATTTGTGTTGGAAAGCGTCGAGGAAGAGAAAAAGAAGTTTGGCGCGCGCGTGGAAAGCATACTGAGCGGGGAACAGACTGCAAAGGGCGAGTGGGGAATTCTGATTGTGGATGAGAAGAGTGGAAAGGTTTTATTCGATCAGAATGCAGATCGGTACTTCGTGCCTGCTTCGAACATGAAGTTGTTTACGACTGCGTTTGCGCTCGCGACGCTCGGGCCGGAGTACCGGTTTCGAACGACGCTCGAAGCACAAAACGCGGTTTCGCCCGAAGCGAAGATAGAAGGTCCTGTTTACTTAGTGGGGCGAGGCGACCCAAACCTTTCGAATCGCAAGTTTCCGTTTGATGGGAAAGAAGAGTTTGACGGAACGCCGGAGAAAGTCATTGCGGAGCTTGCGGATCAACTGGTTGCAGCGGGCGTGAAACAGATTGCCGGAGACATTGTCGGCGACGATTCGTATTTTCCACGCGAGCGTTATCCCAGCGGCTGGGAAATTGACGACATGGTGTGGGAGTACGGCGCGGCAGTGTCGGCGATCATCGTGGATGACAACACGGTGGCTTTGACGTTGACGCCCGCGGAAGAGGCGGGACCAGCGGTGCAGGCCGAGGTTGCCCCGCTGACCACGGATTTTCGTGTAAACAATCTAGCGACGACTTCGGCGGCGGGAGTGAAACCGGAGCTTACTCTGAAGCGGGAGCCGGGCGCGAATTTGGTGACGGTATTGGGAACACTTCCGGCGAAGAGCAAGCCGCGCAAGCTTGTGCTGGCAGTGCAGGAGCCAGCGTTGCACGGGGCGGCGATGTTGAAGCGAACTCTCGAGGAACGAGGAATTAAAGTTGAAGGAGTAGCGCGCACGCAGTCGGGCGCTGTGGAAGGGAAGGATTCGCAGGCAACAATTGTGCTTGCGACGCACAATTCTGTGCCGCTTGCGGATGAGGTGAAGCTGCTAAACAAGATTAGTCAGAATCTACATACGGAAAGTCTGTTGCGGACTGGGGCCAAGGAGGCGTGTCCGCATACAAAGTCCGACAGCGAACCGCGAGATTGTTCGGCATTAACAAGCGAGGATTACGCGGCGATCGCCGCCAAATTTTATGCGGACGCAGGTATTGCGCAGGGCGATGTAGTGCAGTCGGACGGTTCGGGGCTTTCGCGGCATGATTTGGCGACGCCGCGCGCGTTTGTGATGCTGCTGGAATACGCCACAAAGCAAAAATGGTTTCCCGCGTTTTATGATTCGCTTCCGGTGGCAGGGCTGGATGGGACTCTCGAGGATCGCTTGAAGAATTCCAGCGCGACGATGCGGATTCATGCAAAGTCCGGTTCGCTCGAGCATGTGCGCACGCGCTCGGGCTATGCGGAACTGCCGAATGGGCGGCGGCTGATTTTTTCGTTCATGAGCAACAATATGGGCAGCAAAGGGCATGAAGCGACGGATGCTCTGGACGCGCTGAGCGCGGCGATGGTCGAGGAATTTGGAGGAGAGCCAACGGGTTGCTGCAAGCGCAAGGAATAATGTGAGCGAAGGGAAGATCGAGAAAATCATCACGGTGTTTGGGAGCTCGCGGCCGCGTGAAGGCGATGCGGATTATGCGGAAGCGCGTTCCTTGGGTTCCGCACTTGCGCGAGCGGGATTTGCGGTTTGCAGCGGCGGATATGGCGGCGTGATGGAAGCGATTTCGCGCGGCGCGAAAGAAGCAGGAGGAAAGACGTACGGTGTGACCGCGGAATTTTTCAAGCCGAAGGCGAATGCGTGGATTGACGTGGAAGTGCGGATGAAGACGTGGCAAGAACGTCTGTTCGAATTGATCCGGCTCGCGGACGGATTTGTCGCGTGCAAAGGCGGGACGGGAACGCTTGTGGAGCTTGCCGTCGTTTGGGAGATGCTCAACAAGTCCGTGATTGAAGGAAAACCGTGTGCCGTTCTTGGGGATTTTTGGACGCCGGTGCTGGACCGCGTGCGTGAAGTTGAGCTGGGGCATCCGGCGCCGTGGGGTGAAGCAAACGGACGACTTGTGCACGTCGCTGCATCTCATGCCGATGCGGTTTCGCATTTGGTTTCGAAACTCGGAAAATAATCTTATGTCGCGGCCTGCTGAGGAGATTCTGGAATTTGACAAGCTGCGCGAATTGCTGCGCGGGCGCTCGACGAGTGCGCCCGGGAAGAGGGCATTGGACGCGCTGAAATTTTCGCAGGACCGCGAGAGGCTTGAACGGGGATTTGCATTGATTCGCGAGGCGCGGGAATGGGTGCGGGCAGGAAAAGAGTTGGGATTTGGAGCGCTTTCCGATCCGGAGGGCTGGCTCACGAAACTCGAAGGGCCGGGAACCGTATTGGAAGCGGGAGAATTTCTGGACGCAGCGTCTCTTTTAGAGACAGCGTCGTGGCTGCGTCAACAATTTCGGGAAGAGGACGAGAAATTTCCGCTGCTCGCGGCACGCGCCGAGTCAGTGATTGATTTTCGTGATGTGCTGGGACTGATCAGGCGAGCGATTTTGCCGAGTGGCGAGATCAGCGATGATGCGTCGCCGGAGCTACGCAAAATACGCGCAAATATTTGGCAGACGCGCGATTCGATTCAGAAATCGCTGAAACAGATTTTGCGCGCGCGGAATGCAGAAGCAGGCGAGGACTACGTCACGCTGCGGAATGATCGTTTTGTGATTCCCGTGCGATCGGAACACCGCCGCGGCGTTCAGGGGATTGTTCATGGCGCGAGCGGTACGGGCCAGACGGCGTTTGTCGAGCCCTTCGAAACGGTCGAGGCCAACAATCAACTGGTGCAGTATGCGGAAGAGGAAGCGACGGAGATTTTCCGGATTTTACGCGGGCTGACGGAACGATTGCGGATGGTGCGTGGGCCGCTCGTTTCAGCTGTGGATACGATTGCAGAGCTGGACAGTACGTTCGCGCGAGCGCGTTTTGCTCGGGATTTTGATGCCGCGATTCCAGAATTTGCTCAAGAAGCCGAGTTGAGTTTCGTTGCGCTGCGGCATCCGGTGCTCGAAGACAAATTACGAAAAGAGAACCGGCCGATTGTGCCGATGACGCTAGGGTTGGGCGGGGATCAAAAATTGTTGGTTATCAGCGGGCCGAATACGGGTGGGAAAACGGTCGCGCTAAAATCCACGGGAATGGCGGCGCTGTCCGCGCAGTCGGGGATTCCGGTAGCAGCGCAACGCGCCGTGCTGCCGATGTTTGATCGCGTGCTCCTGGACATCGGCGACGAGCAGTCGATTGCGGCGGACCTTTCCACGTTTTCTTCCCATATGCTTAATTTGAAATCTATTCTGGCGCTAGCAACGCAGAACTCGCTCGTGCTTGTGGACGAAATGGGAACGGGAACGGCGCCGGAGGAAGGTGCGGCACTGGCGGTGGCACTGCTGGACGAATTTCGAACGAAGAATTGTTTTGTGCTGGCGACGACGCACCACGACCGGTTGAAGACGTACGCGGCCAGTTCGCCGGGTGTGGTAAACGCTGCAGTGGAATTTGACGAAGTGAATTTGCGGCCGACGTACCGTCTGGCGGTTGGCGTGCCGGGCGGATCGAGCGGGATTGCCATCGCGCAGCGACTGGGATTGACGCCGCGAATCATTGAGCGCGCGCGCGAGTTGATGGCGCCGGAAGCACTTGAAGCGGCGGACTTGATTGCGTACCTGCATCGCACGCGTGATGAGTTGGACCGTATGCAGGCACAGATGACGCAGGAACGGCACGCACTGGAGGAAGAACGCAAGAAGCTGCGCACGGAATGGATCGAACGGCAGCAAAAGCGAATAAAAGAACTGGAAGGGCAGTTTGCTGAACTGCAGAAGCGCTTTGAGCAGGACGTAGCGAGCGTGGTGGAAGCGGTGAAGGATCGCGAGCTGCGAGCACAATTGGAGAAAAGCTCTCGCCGAAGAGTGCAGGATGTTCGAAGTGGCGCGAAAGAGGATTTGAACGCTGCGATTGTGCAGACGATTTCAGAATCGCAAGCGGATTTGGGCGTAACGAATACACAGCTTCAGCCGGTTGCGGCTGCGAGTTTGCAGGCGGGTGCGAAGATTCGCGTGCGTGGGTTTGCCAAGCCGCTCATTTTCAGGCGGCTGGATGGAAATTCGGCGGAAGTGGAAGCCGGACCACTGCGCCTGAAGGTCGCACTCGATGAGATTACAGGGATTGAGACGCAGGCCGGGGGAAAAGCGCCGGCGCCGGTACGCCAGTCCGGGGTTACTGTGACCACCGCGATTCCGGAATCGTCGGCCGCCAGCGAAATCAATGTTATCGGTATGACCGTGGAACAAGCGACTGAACTGGTCGATAAATTTCTGGACGATGCGGCACTCGCCCATTTGCCGCAGGTGCGCATTATTCACGGGCATGGCACCGGCGCTTTGCGCAAGGGGCTTGCAGAATATTTGAAGACCCAGCCGCTTGTGGCGCGAGCTTCTTTCGAAACCGAGGAACACGGCGGCAAGGCCGTTACTGTCGTAGAATTGCGAAATTAGCATGGCGGAAGCGGGATCATTCGCGGATAGAGTCAAGCAGCAGGCCGACATTGTGCGCGTTGTCGGCGATTACGTGCGTCTGAAGAAAAGCGGCGCGAATTTCACGGGGCTGTGTCCGTTTCACGCGGAAAAATCGCCTTCATTCGCCGTTCACCCAACCAAGCAGATTTATCACTGCTTCGGCTGCGGCGTGGGCGGCGACGTTTTCAAGTTCGTGATGGAGATGGAGAAGTGCGCGTTTCCCGAAGCGATCCGGATTGTCGCGGAAAAGTGCGGCATCGCAATACCGAAACCCAAAGAACGCTCGCCGGAAGAGCGAAAAGAGAATCAGCAGCGATCTGTGCTCGTGGAGATGCACCGCGAGGCGCAGTCGTACTTCGTCAAGCAACTGGATGGGACGCTCGAAGGGAAGGCCGCGCGCGCTTATCTCGAAGATCGCGGCATGGACAAGGACGCCAGCGCGCGGTTTGGCATCGGCTATGCGCCGAGCGGCGGCGATTTGCTGCTGCGCCACCTGAAAATCAAATATCCGGAGAAGCTGCTCGTGGAGTCCGGCCTGATTTCGCGCGATCAAAGCGGCCGGCTGTTTGACCGGTTTCGGCGGCGCATCACGTTTCCCATCGCAAATGAATCGGCAAAGATTGTCGCGTTCGGCGCGCGAGCGCTTGGCGACGACCAGCCAAAATACTTGAACTCTCCCGAAACGCCGATCTATTCGAAGAGCAATGTGCTTTATCACCTGGATCGCGCGAAGGACGCCCTGCGGCGGCAGGATTTCGCGATTCTCGTGGAAGGCTACATGGATGCGATTGCCGTGGCGCGAGCGGGATTCAGCAATGTGGTGGCGAGCTGCGGTACGGCACTGGCGGAGTCCCAAATCAAATTGCTGGGCCGGTTCACGAAACGCGTGATCGTCAACTACGATCCGGATTTTGCGGGGCAGGCCGCGACAGAACGTTCACTTTCAGCTCTACTCGAACAGGATTTCGAAGTGCGCGTGCTTGCGCTGCCTGCTATCGGCGATAAGAAAGCTGACCCCGATCTTTTCATTCGCGAAAAGGGAGCCGATGCGTATCAAAAGCAACTTAAAGAAGCGCCGCCCTATGTGGACTATTTGATCGGCCGCGCGCGGCAGATGGACCTGACAACCGGCGAAGGGAAACTTCGCGCGGTTAATTTTCTGCTGCCATATGTGCAAAAAGTTCCGAATCGAATTTTGCGGTCGGAGTGGGCCACAAGAATCTCCCAGCAATTGCGGCTTGACGAGCCGGTGCTGCGCGCTGCGCTGAGTAAAGCTGCCTCCGAACGTCGTAGCGAAGTGAAGGCGCAGGTGGGACTTGTCAACAGTAATGCGAAAAAAGCGGAACGGCGCTTGATTCGTATGCTTGCGGATGCAGAAGGCTTCCGGCGCGAGCTGGCGCAACAATTGCAAAGTGGACAGCTCTATCACGGGCTCGAAACGGAAAAAATCTTTGCGGCGCTGATTGTGGCCAGCTTTTCCGGGGAAGCGGTGCAGGCGTCCGAGATCGGCGCCATGCTCGAAGAACGCGATCGCCGTGTGCTTTTTGAGATTCTCTTTGAGGAAGCACAGGAAGGTTCGTGGGAAGAGGCGCAAAGCTGCATCGAAGCCCTCTCCCGCAAGCAAGTCGAACGGGAACTAGCCGACGTGCAACGCGGAATTGAGGCCAATCCCACTGGTCCGGCCCTGCGGGAGCTTTTGACCCGCAAACAGGAGCTGATGCGTCGGCTTGCAGCCAGCGCGTAAAGGGCCACCAGGTTTCCCACAGAAATCCACAATTAAAATATTGACGGAATGAGACTTAGCCGTGTAACGTTAAAGGGTTTCGCGGGTAACGGAACTGCCCCTAACTGCATCTATATAAATGGAGTTAGCGACAGGGACCGGCCGCCGTGGCGCGATAACGGGCAGCGTACGGACAAGCGAAGAGCAGCGGGCGCAGCGCAAAGAGCTTCACACAAAAATCTTGAGTGAGCGGGGAACCTCCCCAAACGTGCGAGCGCGCGTCCGTCTGAACGTGTATCAAACTTGAGATTTGCCCCGTTTGTGCCTTTGTGTGCTTGCGAGGGCGCGCTCAAAGAGGCGTGCAAAAGAAAAAAAGAGAACGGTCTCTGATTGCGGGAGGAGTTTGTGGCGCAGCAGGTTTTGGAAGAAAAATACGAAGCGGTACGCGCGCTAATTGCGTTAGGCAAAGAGCGCGGTTATCTGCTTTACGACGAAGTGAACGATTCGCTTCCCGCGGAAGTGCATTCTTCGGAAGAAATCGACGATTTACTCACCACGTTTGAACGCAACGGTATCGAAATTTACGAAGACCAGGCTTCCGCGAAGGCGGCTCGTGCGGTAGAGCTTTCCGTGGAAGGTGCCGACCGCGACGCGCATGTGAAGGACGACGCGCACGCGGAAGAAAGCGGCGACCTGGATTTGACTCCAGGTTCGCTTGAGAAAACCAACGACCCAGTTCGCATGTACTTGCGCGAAATGGGTACCGTGCCTTTGCTGACGCGCGAAGGCGAAGTGGCCATCGCGAAGCGCATCGAGCGCGGCCAACTCGTCGTGATGAAATCCATCACGCGCTCGCCCATCGTGATCAAGGAACTGATCGCGGTCGGCGACGACTTGCGCAAGGGCGCGCGGTCCATCAAGGAAATCGTCCAGTTCGACGATGAAGAGCTGACCGAAGAGAAAATCGCCAACAAGACGAAGCAGACCCTGAAGCACATCGAAAAGATTGCCAAGCTGTACGACACGGCGTTAAAACAGGCCGTGAAGCTTGACAAGACGCCGAAAGCGAAGAAAAAGCCGTACATTCGCGCAAAGTGGGCCGTAGCGCGAACACGCGTGGAAATTTCGCTTGAAATTCGCGACATCGATTTCAATCCGTTCGAAAAGAAGCGGTTGATTGACAAGATGCGCGGCACGGTGGAGCGTTTGCAGTCCCTCGAACGCGAAGCAGGACGTCTGGAACGCCGCGTGGATATGGCCAAAGGCGACGTTGCCGCCGATGCGCGCAAGGAGTTGCGCACACGCCGCTCCGAACTGAAGGACATCGAAGAGGCCAGCGAAGTCGGCCTGACCGAGCTAAAGCGCACGCTGACGTTCATTCATCGTGGCGAAGCGGAAGCAGAGCAGGCGAAGAAGGAATTGATCGAAGCGAACCTTCGCTTGGTCGTTTCCATCGCGAAAAAATATACGAACCGCGGATTGCAGTTCCTCGACCTGATTCAGGAAGGCAACATCGGCTTGATGAAGGCCGTGGACAAGTTCGAATGGCGCCGCGGCTACAAATTCTCCACGTATGCGACGTGGTGGATTCGCCAGGCGATTACTCGCGCGATTGCAGATCAGGCCCGCACCATCCGCATTCCGGTGCACATGATCGAGACGATCAACAAGCTCGTGCGCACCAGCCGCCAGCTTGTTCAGGAACTCGGCCGCGAACCCACCAGCGAAGAGATCGCCAAGCGCATGGACATTCCGGTGTCCAAGGTGCGCAAGATTCTGAAGATTGCGCAGGAACCGATCTCGCTCGAAACTCCGATCGGGGAAGAGGAAGATTCGCATCTCGGCGACTTCATCGAAGACAAAGCCGTGGTTTCGCCGTCGGATGCGGTCATCAACCTGAACCTGAAGGAACAGACTTCGTCCGTTTTGAAAACCTTGACGCCGCGCGAGGAAAAAGTCATCAAGATGCGCTTTGGCCTCGACGACGGCAGCGAGCACACGCTGGAAGAAGTTGGCCAGTCGTTCGCCGTCACGCGTGAACGCATCCGGCAAATTGAAGCAAAGGCGCTGCGAAAGCTGCGGCATCCTTCGCGTTCTCGTAAGCTGCGAGCCTTCCTCGAAGGCCCGTCGCGCGATTACTTATAGAAAACGCCAAGCAAAAATTGGAAAATGGAACGCCCCCAGCTACGCCAAGGGGGCGTTTCTATTTTCTGCTGACATGCAAAAGTTCGGTGCATACTTAGGGAATTGGAGACCGAAAAAGTATGAGGGCTGCGCAAAAGATTGCAGCGGTGGCGCTCGTGATTGGGTTGGGCACAACGATTTACGGAATTGTGCGCGCGGGCGAAGCGGCGTCCGCGGCAACCGCTAAAGCGAGAAAGGCGGCTGCAGGGCAAGTTGTAGACCAATCGGCGCTGGCTACAGCTCGTCAGCTCGCACAGGTGGCCGACACTCCGGAAGAGCAGGAGCTCGCCAAAGAAGCGCTGAGGCTGGGAGATTACGAACTCGACTTGGCGTTTGATATTGCTTTACGCAATGCGGACGCGCATCCGGTGGCGTTAAGCGCGGAGGCAAAGACAATTCAGGACCGGTTGCAACAAGCTCAGAAAGTGCAGCAGAGCTTGCAAGCAGAAGTCACACAACTCACTGTAGAAATTGCGAAGGCAACAGGAGACCGTAAGAATTCGCTCGATGACCAGCTGGACCTCGCAAAGTCTTCCCTCGATATTGCGACCAATGACGTAGAAGACGCGGCGGGCGACCTGGCTGATGCGGGAGGAAATCAACGCGGACGCCTTGCGCAGCTGAAGCAAACGCATGAAGATGCGGAGCACGCAAAAGAGACGGGGATAAAGTTCCCCGAAATTGTTCCTGAGCACCTCGGGTTGGTACATCGCTATCAACAATGGTCGGCCCTGCGCCAAAAGATGCAGCTTCTGCAGAAAGCAAAATCGGAGGCGGATACGGCTGCAACTGCCGCGATGATGCAGCACAACGAGCTTGCCGAGCAGATTGAAAAAGAAAAACAGAACTCACCTGATCTCGCCGCGCATTCTTCGGCCGGTGCTAGTGCTGCGACGTCCGGAGGCGCCGCTGACGCGGCCGCACAGAGCGTGCGCAAAGCGCGAAGCCACGCAGAATCGAAGGCAGCACTTACCGTCACCAAGGCGATCGCCGACGATGTGTACAATCTTTCCAGTTTGGACAAACGCGGAAGCAACGAAAGAGAATTATCCGACCTTTACTCCCAATGGATGCGTCTGGTCTCCGCGCGGCAGAGCAATGTCGTGAAGCAAATGCTTATTGGCGTCGCCATTGTCCTTTCGCTTTTGCTAATCGCCATTTTCTTTAATTCCTGGATGGAAAAGTTGCTGGGAACTCTGAAATTGGACCGGCGCCAGGTGCAAACCTTGCGCGCGGTCACGCGAGTGACCCTGCAAGTGGTGGCTGTTCTCTTTGCGCTCTTGGTGATTTTTGGTCCGCCGAATCAGCTCGGCACTTTCCTCGGCCTAGCCGGCGCGGGGCTTACCGTCGCTTTGAAGGATTTTATCGTCGGTTTCATCGGCTGGTTCGTGTTGATGGGCAAGAACGGAATTCGTCTGGGCGATTGGGTGGAAATCAATGGCGTCACGGGCGAGGTCGCCGAGATCGGAATGTTCCACACGGTGCTGCTGGAAACTGGAAATTGGACGGATTCCGGTCATCCGACGGGCCGCCGCGTCACATTTACGAATAGCTATGCGATCGAAGGTCACTATTTTAATTTCTCGACTTCAGGCCAGTGGCTCTGGGATGAGTTGCAGGTCACGATTCCAGAGGGGCGCGATCCCTTTCCGCTCGTGGAGGCGATTCAGCAGAAGGTACTGGAAGCAACTCAAAACAGCACCGAGCAAGCGGAACGCGAATGGCAACGCGCAGCCGGTTCACGCGAAATGACTTCGATCAGCGCGGTGCCGGCGATCAACATGCGGCCCGCCCCGGCCGGCATCGAAGTCCAGGTGCGCTACGTTACGCGCGCGAACGAGCGCTATCAATTGCGTACGAAGCTCTATCAAACGCTGGTTGAGCTTTTAGGCAGCCGCGGCCCGAGAGTTCTGCCAAAAGAAAATCCCACCTGAGTTGGGTGCATTGAGAAACCAGCCTAAAGTTCCAGCCCGGCACACTTGTGGCTATTGGCTTGCCGCTCTTTTGGCGAGATCCTGGCCTTCCAGGAGAATCGCCTGGAAGTCGGCGTCTGTTTTATTCGCATCCTGCATCAGCTGGAGGGCGCGGTGACTTATTTCCGTAACACGCGGATCCGAACGGGCAACCTTACCATCGGAAGTCAGCGTTTCCATGTTGTTCAGAAGTTCTTTAGTTTCACGGAAGAGTTCGCGGCCATGCGAAACATAGTGCTCCTTCGCTGCAAAAAGTTTCTCTTCCCACGCACGGCGTCCGGGAAAATCAGCGTTCTGACCCTCAAGAACAAGCCGTGCAAGCTCCGCGCGGCCCATCGGAGCGAGACTATCCAGGAATTGTTCTGATCGAGCGATCAGTCGACGAGCGGAAGCCAGACGTTCTGCAGGAGAGGCGGCGGGGCTATCTAGCCGGGAGAGGTCGGCCTTACCCGCGGCACCTGACGGCATGTTCTCCTCCGTGAAAACTTTCGTTGATGGGGTGGCGGATTTGTCGCGTTCTTCTTTGGCCTTCCGCGACTGCCGCGCGACATCACCAAGCGATTGCTCCTGCTGATCCTGCGCGTTTGCGGACACTGCAAGAAGAGAAGTCAGCGCGAATGCGCAGAGGAATAGGCGTCGCATGAGGAACCTCCCGATAACTCTCCGGCGAGTCGGGCGCCGGGTAGGCGCCAAATGCCTTTGACGTTAAAGATGAGATTTGAGTGCGTTTCCGGCCATAGCGCTGTGGTACCAGCGTGACGCACTGAACAACATCGGCAACGAAGTTGCCCGCCGCTTGGGAGGCCCTCCTACAACGGCGGTTCAACCCGCAGCAAGTGGCGCGCGCGGAATGCGGAGAGCGTGCCGCCGACGTACAAAAGGGCGAGCAGCGAGAAGCCTGCAATCAGGGAGAATTTTTGCGAAACCCACCCGAGGGCGAAGGTCATGAGGATCTGCACGATCGTCGTCACGATCGCGATGGCCGATTGTGTGCGGCCCATAAAGTGGCGCGGAACGATAGCCATGAGCGCAGCTTGGCCTATGACGCCAGACAGGGCGCGGAAGAATCCGAAGAGCACTTGGAATAAGACGGCAGCCGCCAGGAATGCCAAAAACGGCATCGCAACGTGGCCGATCGCGAGTCCGGCAAGTGAGAGCCCGTAGAGCGTTAAGCGAAGGCGCTGTGGCAATTGACTGGCAAGGACACCGCCAAGAATGGCTCCTAAGCCCCAGCCACCCTCCAAGAAGCCGAACCCGTAAGGGCCGGATTTGAGCACTTCATTCGCGAGGGCGACTATCAACACGTTGGCGCTAACGATGCCGCCCATTAGGATCGAATGCGTGATGCCGAGCGCGCGGACCACCGGCTGCTTTTCCAGATAGGCGAACCCTTCTTTCAGATCCGAGTATACTGAAAGCGAAACTCCGGCTTCGGCAACTTCGGGAATCTCGCCAGTTTCGAGAGCAACTGCCGTTACGTCTGTCGCTTCAGAATATTCGCGCGGATATTTGGCAAGATGTTCTCGCGGAGAAACATAGCCGCGGCGCATCTGAAACAAGCACCAAGCGGAAACGAAATAGGTCAAACCGTCGATTCCGAGAATGCCGGCGATGCCCGCCCGGTCATAGATGAATCCGACAAACGCGCCCGCGAACAACATTCCTGTCTGCACACCGATAATCACCGCTGCATTCGCGCCCGTGTACTGGCTCTCCGGAATGACCTCCTGCACTAGGGAATTCACGTTGGACCAATACATCGCGGAGCCGATGCCGGTGACCAGCGTAACGGCGTAAAGATGCCAAAGCTGGAGATGGCCGCTCCACGCGATGTACGCTGTGCCGAGCACGGCGACACCGCGTACAAAATCCAAAATCACGCCGAGATAACGGCGGTCGAACCGGTCAATCAGCACGCCGCCGACAAACGGCACGAGCAGCCCAGGCGCCATTGCTACAATCACCTGCCAGCCGACCTTCACGGTAGAATGTGTGGCGGCGAAGATGTACCAACTGACGCCCGCGAAGTTCATTCCGCTCCCAAAGAGCGAGATAAACATGGCGAAAAAGAAATAGCGGAATCCTCGCTGCGCCCAGATGAGCGACCAGTCTGTGCGCATGGGTGCGGCCGTTGTGCTTGCGGAAGACATAAGGTGCGGGCATCTATTTTAGCGGGAAGAACCAAATCGTGGTGAGCATTCCGAGAATGCAGAACGGGCCGAATTGGCCGGGGCAGCGTGAATCATGGGAAACGAAGCGAACTGCGTTCTGAGAACCAACGGGAAAAAAGTGCAGGGCAAGGCGCTGCTCGAGACGAACGAGATCATCTTTCGCAGTGAGCCGCTGCGTCTCAAAATCCCCTTCGGCGAAATCAAATCAATCAAGGCGATCGATGGGGAGCTCCGAGTGCAGTCGCCCGACGGCGCAATCGTTTTTGAGATTGGGCCTTACGCCGAAAAATGGGCGCACAAGATCTTGCATCCGAAATCGCGGATAGAAAAACTTGGCATCAAGCCGGACGCGAAAGTGACCGTCATCGGAAAATTGGATCCGGAATTTGAAAGGGAACTTGAAGAAGTATCACCGGACTTCGCGCGCGGAGCCATCGCGCCTTACACGGAATGCATTTTTCTGATTGCCGACACGCAAAAGGGCCTGGCCCAGGCGGCGAACATAGCAAAAGTGATGAACGGTCCCGTCGCGCTCTGGATCGTCTATCCAAAAGGCCGCAAGGAGCTGAGCGAGAACGATGTTCTGGCGACGGGGCGAAAAGCCGGATTAAAAGACGTAAAAGTGGTTGGATTTTCGCCGACACACACTGCGTTGAAGTTTGTCATTCCTGTGGGCAAGCGATGAACGAGCGCTCCTTGCTCAAAATCGAATTCGCCCGCTGCATTCTTGTTTAGCCGCTGGAATTTCTTCAGGAAAAAAGAAGGCCCGAATCACCGGGCCTTCTTCTCCGCTTTTGTTTGTGAATTTGTTTAGAAGCTGAACCGCACGGCAAATTGAATAATGCGCGGATCGGCTGTCGTCAGAATCTGACCGAACGTGCCTCCCTGGTTGTCCAGGATGTTCGTGTCCGGATTGCCGAACTCAGCGTGGTTAAAGACGTTAAAGAATTCCGCTCGGAATTCCATCTTGAGCCGTTCCCGCGTCAGTGGCGTGGTCTTGCTGATCGCCAAGTCAAAGTTGACTCGACCCGGACCACGCAAGAAATTCCGCGGTAGCGTTCCATAGGTCGAAAGCGATGGATTCGCAACCACTTGCGCATCCGATGGAAAAATCGTTGCCCCCGGCGTGCAAGCGCCCTGATGGCTCGCGTCGCCGCACTGGCCGTTCGTGAAACTATCCGGATTGAAATAGTAGTTTCCGGTTGCCCCATCGAAAGTGCGCCCAGTGTGCGGATCAAACGTGTTCGTCGGTCCAACCACATTTGCGCGCGCGATCAAAGGATCGCCGAGCCCTGAAGGTCCTTCGGAGCCGTTGTCAAATGCGGATGGCAGATTCGCAAAAATATCCAGAGGGAATCCCGTCCGCCACGTGACGATGGGGAACAAACTCCAGCCCTGTGTCAACCGCTTTGGCCCGGAACTCCACGCATGGTCGAACGGCAAATCCCATCCGCCGCTGAACGTGATGCGGTTGCGCACGTCGGTGTCCCCGGAAGCACGCAAAAGATTCGGATTCAGCGAAGGAACACTGCTATTCCGCTGCCGGAAGCCGGATACGTTGTCAATTTCATGCGCGTAGGTATACCCGAACGTGAAGTAAGTCCTGCCGAAGATTGGGCTGTTGCCAATCTGTTTGGTGATGCTTACAGCTAGCGAATTGTAGCTGGCCTTGGTCGCGTTCCTGAATTCAGAAATCGGGCCAAACGAGCAGCCAAACAAATTCGGATTCCCGTCGGTCTCATCAGGGCATGTGGAATCTCCGGTTCCAAGATTCAGAATGCGATCGGTGGTTCCCGGCGTGAATGGATTCACGTCCTGCAACCCGGTGAGCCCGTGAGAGCTGCTTCCGAGGTAGCTCACTTCGAGCACCGTATCCTTCGCAATCTGCCGTTGCACGCTCAAGTTGTATTGATACGTGTACGGCGTCCTCAGGTGCGGATCGACGAAGAAGAGGCTTCCTCCGCCGAACGGCAAAAGGTTCGCGAAGTTCATGTTGTGATCCACGGGCTGTGATGGAAATGTGTTTGGAGTTCCCGTCGAGCCGTAAGGATCGTTGAAGAACGTGAAGATGCTCGATTGACTTGCCGGAATTTGAGATCCGGACGGGAAGCTCGCAGCGCCAATGCTGAAAAATGGCGGCTGGCCGTTGAATTGGAAGTTGTCCTCGGCCTTAAGGATGTCGTAGAAAATGCCGAAACCTCCGCGAATGCTCGTTCTGCCGTCGCCTCGCGGATCCCATGCGAAGCCGATACGCGGCGCCCAATTGTTTTTCACCGGGAAGTTCGCGCCATTTGGCGCCCCGTGGTCTCCGGGGAATACCAATCCTGTTGGGGCTCCGGGGAATACCGTCGACTGCAAACCCGGAACGACAGAGAATGTCCGGCCTTGCGTGTCATATTTCGGGCTGCTGTATTCATAGCGAAGGCCCAGGCTGAGCGTCAGCTTCTTCGTTACGCGCCATTCATCCTGAAGAAATGCGTACGTTGACTTGCTACGGATGTTTGAAGGTGCTGCCGGGCCTTGCTGGAAAAATGTCGGTACGCCAAGGAGGAAGTCTGCAAACCCATTTCCGGTTGCTCCTCCATCAAAATTGAAGGATCCGTTTACGATGAAATCGAAAACCTGGTTGTTTTGATACGCGGAAAGGCCAGTTCCCATTTTCAAATTGTGGCGGCCACGGACCCAGCTGACCGTGTCCGTGACTCCCAAGGTGTTATTCACCAGAGTCGTCGGCCCGCTGAACGTGAAGCCTGTCGTCAAAGCGTTCGAATTGATTTCGATAATGGGCGGTCCGCTTGCCACATCCGGCGTAATGTTGAATCCAAGTGCCTGCGGGCTTGGCAGCGTTTTTGCCGGCGCGGCCTGCTCAGTGTTATTCCGCTGCGTAACAAAGCGTACGTCATTCACGAGATTTGGCGTAATCGTTCGGCTGTAAGCGATGTTCACGAAGTAGTTGTTCACTTTTGTTGTCACCGGATAGCCGGGCACGTCCGCGAACGCTGTATTGATCGGCGTTGAAAAAGAGTCCAGTATCGGATTGCGGAATCCACCGATCGTCGCGCTGATTTTGTCTCTTTGCGTTATGTTCAAATCGAACTTCATCGTCAATTCGTTGTTGTTGCTGGTGCGCGGTCCAGCCGGAATAATCGAGCCGCTCGGATCGACAGGCATCAAGCCTTGGTTGATCAGGCTCAAGGACACCGGGTTGAATTTCGTCGGGTCGATGATCGCGCAAGCGGCTTTCGCAGGATCAGCCTGAAAAAACGTATGGCCCTGCAGAAACGCGGCCACACCGGGATCTCGATTGGGGCATGCGGCAGGTCCCGGCGTTCCACCATTCCCAGCGGTCGAAAAATCTCCGTTATTAACCTCGGCCGGCGTGAATACGTTGACCCTGCCGGTTGCTTGCAGCTGGCTCAAACGCTGCCCTTGATAACCCACAAAGAAGAAAAAGCGGTCCTTGCCCTGTACAACATGAGGAATCGTAATCGGTCCACCGAAAGTGCCACCGTACTGGTTTCGCTTCAAAACGTCTCGTGGTATACCGAACTCGTTGTTGAAAAATGTATTTGCGTTCAGGGCATCGTTCCGCAAGAATTCAAATACGCTCCCGTGGTATTCGTTCGTTCCGGACTTAGTCACCACACTGATAATTCCTCCGCCATTTCGACCATACTCGGCGGAATAGTTGCTCTCCAAAATCCTAAACTCTGCGATCGTGTCAGGATTCGGATTGAAAACCACTGCGTTGCTGAGCAGGTTGTTGTTCAAGCCGCCGTCGAGAAGATAAGTCACCGAATCGGTGCGCCCGCCCGAGATGCTGAAATTTCCGGCGCTTGTGTTGTCCTCATTGGTCTCGGTTACGCCGGGCTGCAAAAGGGCGAGGTTCAAAACGTTTCGTCCGTTCAAAGGAGCCTGTTGAACTGCGGCTCCGGTAACGGTTTCGCCAATCGTGCTGCTGGTCGTTTCCACAGCGCTGACTTGTTCTTGCACTTCGACTGATTCATTTTTTTGGCCAAGTGTGAGCTTTGTGCTCACGCGCAGCGACTGGTTAATTTGCAGCTTTTGGTCCTCGAAAACTCCTGTGCGGAATCCTTCTTTCTCAATCGTCACTCGATAAGCGCCGATGGGCAGGTCAAGAACCTGGAAGTAGCCATCCGCATCCGTGGAAGTTTCCCGTGAGACCTGCGTGGCCACATTCGTGACCGTGACTTTCGCGTCCAAAATTGCCGCGCCGCTGGGATCGGTTATGTTGCCGATGATGCGTCCCGTTGCATTTTGTGCCGACGCGTTGGGAATTACGCAAGCTATTGCAACTGCAAGAACTGTCAGAATTCGAACGACCGAAAAGAATTGCTTCACCGAATGCCTCCAAAGTTAAAAACGAATCCATCTCTCAAGATTCGAATGCTTCGAAAGCAATTCCTCTGCCGAAGTTAAGCCACACAAACAAAACAATTTGCCTGCGTCGTTTATCTAACCAAATTCAAATTTCCAAATTTAGATATGGGTATGTTGAAGTGCGTTCCTACGCCGAAGCAAAAACGATTTAGGTCTGCAATTGCAGGCATCCCTCGTGCGATGATAAGCATCGAAAGCTGGTTGGCGTTGTTTCAGCCGGCGTCTGATTCACGATGCCGAACTCTCTCGCAGTTATCCGCCTGCGAAAAGAATACTCGCGCGGCACCCGCGCCTTTCCTCCGAAAAAAGCGGCGCGCGGTTCACTGCCGTTGATGTGGTCTCGCGCTAACTCATAGCTCTACCGCCTCTTCTACACTTTTTCTTGATATTTCCGCCCAAACGCTGCGTAATACGGAGCAAGCTCGCACTTCAAATGCTCGTGGTGGAGGCTATTTCATGGCAACTACAACAGTCGGTATGCCGGACCCTGCTCCGGAGCCCCAGCAGCCTGTCAATCATTTCCGCCGCATCATCGGCGTTTTCTTTTCGCCGAAATCCGCGTTCGAAGATATCGCCCGAAGGCCAAGCTGGGTGGTCCCCGTCGTTCTTTCGACAATCGTTACCTTGCTCACTTTTGCCGTAATGAACCAAAAGGTTGACTGGAGGGATGTTGCGGCCAAGAAGATCGAAGAAAACCCACGCGCCGCAAACTTATCCGCCGAGCAGAAGCAACAGCAAATTGAAATGGGGGCGAAGATCACGCCTTACATCCTATACGCTACGGGTCTCGTTATTCCCATTCTCTTTGTAGTCGTAATAGGCGCGGTGATGCTCGGTGCATTCAATCTATTGGGCGGTGCGAACACAAATTTTGGCACAGCGATGGGCATCGTCGCTCACGCAAATTTGGTCCTCATATTGAGCAGCATCATGTTGGTGATTATTCTTTTTCTAAAGCCGCCCGGCACGCTGGACGTTGAAAATCCCGTTGCCACGAACCTCGCCGCGTTTATGCCGGATGGAACTTCCAAGTGGCTGCTGGCGCTGGGCAAAAACGTCGATATCTTTATTTTCTGGATTCTCATTCTTATCGGCGTTGGGTTTGCCGCGACGAATCGACGTAAGCTCTCCGTCGGCGGTTCCATTGGAATCGCGTTCTCTGTGTGGCTCGTCTATGTCGTGTGCCGCGTCGGAATTGCGTTCGTCTTTTCTTGATCGGTATTGGAAGGGAATCGCGATCTCGAGCGGCATTCCCCGATGGCAGAGCCTCGAAGGCAAGGCGGAACAAAAAAGAGCGCCGGTGAGAAATCACCGGCGCTGAAAGAGTTTGATTTAGTTGATTAGGAACGCCGGCGCTTCAACAGCGGCAGTCCTGCCAGACCAAGACCCAAAAGCAAGATGCTGGCTGGCTCTGGCGCCGAAACGTTGCCGCCCGTTTGCGTACCGAAGGTGAACACCACATCGCTTACGGTGACGTTGGACGGAACCGTAAACGTATAGGTCGCCGTACCAAGAACAAGCGGGTTGTGCGGATCATTCCCCGTAATCGAAGCGTTTGCATTGTCGAACTTGCCATCAGCGGACGTCGGGCCGAGGAGGCCTTCCGACGGCGTGACCGGGCTAGTGACTCCGCCCGAGCAAATGACGCAAAGGTCAAACGTATTGCCCCCGGTAGACCCAAAACCCCAGCCAAGCGCGTCAGTCGATCCACCAAAAGGACTAATCACGCCGCCGTCGAGGATATTGACCAAATTGCCCGTCTGGTTGGTCAGCGAAACTCCCGAACTATCGCTCAAAGTGAACGAAAGTCCAGTCAGAACTTGACCAATGCTCACGATATTCGGTGTCGTATTGGTGAGAGCTAGGGTCAGTGTGTTGCCACTCAAACTAAAGTCCGCCGTGGCCGATACGGATTGACCTGTCAGCGGGTTTACTGCACCGGGCGATGTCGTGAACACCTGGTCAGCACTCGCCACCCCTGCGGACGCGATGACCAGGGCAACTACAATCCCGAGGTACCCTAGGAACTTCTTCATAGATAGATTTTCCAATCTCAGAAGAGCGGCGGTTTGCGGACCCACTCCTCCGGCTATCTGTGTTGTAGCAAGCCCGTGTCCAAACGTTCGAACGGGCTGGCGTTCTTGACTGTCGGTATCTTGCTGAAAACGAATGAATTAGGATGTCGCCTCGACTGCCTTACTGCGCAGCGATTTGGCATGTGTGAAGAACATTTCCCTATGTTGCGGAAATGTTCGCAAATCATTCTCCGTGCAACACCTTACAGTTTATAAGAGTACTAAGCGTTCTAAAACCTGTCGCGGTCGTGCGAGCACGCTCTTCTCTGGAATGCTTCCGGCCTGCAGGGCTGCCTTAGAAAGGGTCTGCCCAGGGAAATATCCTGACTACACTCCTGCTAAACTGAATTCGTGGGTTTCCGCTTCGAAGTTCTCAAAACAGATTCCACTGCACGTCGCGGCCGCTTGACTACTCCTCACGGCACCGTCGAAACGCCCTTTTTCATGCCGGTTGGCACGCAAGCCACCGTTAAGGGCCTGCGCAGCGAAGCCCTCGAAGAGCTCGGCGCGGAAATCATCCTTGCAAACACCTACCATTTATATTTGCGTCCAGGCCACGAGCTCATCCGCAGGCTCGGCGGGCTGCACAAATTCATGTCGTGGGATCGAGCCATTCTTACGGACTCCGGAGGTTTCCAGGTTTTTAGCCTTTCCGAGCTCAGAAAAGTTACGGACGAAGGCGTCCGCTTTCGCTCGCATATTGATGGTTTTGAGCATCTGCTCACTCCGGAAAAAGCCGCGGAAATTCAGCTCGCGCTCGGTTCGGACATCGCCATGGTGCTCGACGAATGTATTGAAACTCCCGCGCCGCGCGACAAAACCGAATCCGCGCTCAAGCGCACCACGCAGTGGGCGCGCCGTGCTCGCAACTATTTTCTTGAACAGCAGCAGGGCTCCAGCGAACTAAAGCAATGGCAATTCGGAATCGTGCAAGGCGCAACGTTTGCCGACCTTCGCCGCGAAAGCGCGCATCAATTGCTCGAAATTAATTTTTCCGGTTATGCTGTGGGCGGTCTCGCAGTAGGAGAGCCGCATGAAGTTACTTGCGAGATGACCGCCGAAGTCACCGCCCTTCTTCCCCAAGATCGTCTGCGCTATCTCATGGGCGTCGGCAAACCCGAACAAATTGCGGAGTACGTCTCGCTCGGCGTTGACATGATGGATTGCGTTCTCCCCACGCGCGCCGCACGTCACGCTTGCCTCTATACCAGCGAGGGCCGCGTCCTTATTAAGAACGCGCGTTATGCGGAAGATCAGAATCCCATCGATCCTCACTGTAAATGCAGCGTCTGCCGCCGTTACACACGCGCTTATCTTCGGCATCTCTTCGCTGTGGGAGAATTCACAGCCGCAATTCTCGCCACCCACCATAATGTCCACTTTTACCTTGACATCATGCGCCAAATCCGCGAGGCTATCGGGTTTGGGAACCTAGCAAAATTCTCATCCGAGATGCGCGCGAAGTATGCAGCTGGGCCCGCTTGAAGCGGACTCAAAGAGCGCGTAGCACGGCACACGAACCAGAATCCGGCTAGCTCCGGTAGACTTCGGAGCGGCAGTGGAAGCGGGCTTCGATCTTGCCTGCTCCGCTGTTTCTATCTCCGGTGAAACAAAGAAGTAGCAAATTTGCGATACGCAGGAATTGGGGCAACCGGCAAGATGATGGCAGCGTTCTTATTCCAATCAACGGGCGGCGCCGCGGGTCTTTTGGGCAATCCGCTCACCATGATGATCATCGTCATGGGCATCTTTTACGTGATGCTCATCCTGCCGCAGCAGCGGCAGCGCAAAAAGGTTCAAGCCATGCTGCAAGCGCTCAAGAGCGGCGACAAGGTCATCACTTCGAGCGGCATCTACGGCGTTGTGAACGGCATTGACGGCGACACAATTATTTTGAAAATCGCCGATCAGGTAAAAATCCGCATCGCGCGTTCCGCGATTGCGCAGGTGGAGGCATCGGAAGATGCCAAATAAGACCGCTTGCGTCCGGATTTCGCGCGCAACTCTCCAATCATGAATCCAAATCTGAAGTGGAAAGTCGTCTTTATTGTTTTTGTTATTTTATTCTCGATCTATCTGTTGATCGGGTTGCCGACGTTCCCCACATCCATCGCGCAAATCAAGGATAACTTCGGCCGCCAGATCAAGCTCGGCCTTGACCTACAAGGCGGCACGCACCTGATTCTGCAAGTTCAAGTGCAGGAAGCCATCGCGCAGGAAACCGATCAGATGGTGGATCGCCTCAATCGCCAGTTGCGCGACAAAAGTATCCACGCCGACGAAATTCGCCGCGTGGACGATACGCACATCCTCGTCCGCAACGTGGATCAAGCCTCGGCGTTCCGCGATTTCATCACGCAGCAATACGGCAATTTTTGGGACGCTTCGAGCGCCGCCGGCGAACCCAACGGCTACACTCTCACGCTTCGTCAGTCTGCCATTGCGAGCATTCAGGAATCAACGATGACCCAATCGCTCGAAACCATCGAGCGACGCATCAACGCCCTGGGCCTAACCGAGCCGATCATCCAGCTCCACGGCCGCAAGGACAACGAAATTCTCATTCAACTCCCAGGGGAAGGTGATCCCGGGCGCATCAGGGACGTCATTAAGGCCGGTGGGCAATTGGAACTCCGCCTCGTCGAGGCTCCGGCTGCGTATTCTTCCCAAGCGGAAGCTCTTGCCGCGAATAACGGAATTCTTCCGCCCGGCACGGAACTCCTCCCGGGAAAAAGCGAATCTCGTAGCACTCCTGGCGCAACTCCCTCCGCCGAGGTTTGGTACATCGTCAGCCGTGCGCCGATTGTGACCGGCAAAGATTTGCGCACGGCCCAGGAAGCGCATAACAACCCCAACAATCCCGGCCAATGGCAAGTGAATTTCACGCTTTCGCAAGACGCAGCCAAACGCTTCGGCCCGTTCACGGAAGCGAATCTCCATCGCCAGCTCGCTATCGTTCTCGATCACAAAATCGAGTCCGCTCCCAGCATCAATGGACGCATTGATGACAACGGCATGATCGAAGGCAATTTCAGCCAGGAATCTGCGCACGATCTCGCCCTGGTTCTCCGCGCGGGCGCTCTTCCCGCCTCCATCAAATATCTTGAGCAGCGCACCGTCGGTCCATCTCTGGGCGCCGACTCCATCCGCCATGGCGTACAAGCTTCCGTTCTCAGCTTGGTCGTCGTCATGATCTTCATGGTCTTTTATTACCGGCTCTCCGGCGCAAACGCAGTTCTGGCCTTGATCCTGAACTTGCTCCTCTTGCTGGCCGCGCTCAGTCTTTTCGGTGCAACGCTCACCCTCCCCGGTATTGCCGGCGTCATCTTGACCATAGGTATGGGCGTGGACTCAAACGTCCTGGTTTTCGAGCGCATCCGCGAGGAACTTCGCAACGGCAAATCCGCCGCTGCCTCTGTGGACGCAGGTTTTGACAAAGCCTTCCTGACGATCATTGATACGCACGTCACGACCGTCGTTTCGGCCGTGTTTCTATTTGTCTTCGGCACTGGCCCCATCAAGGGCTTCGCCGTCTCCCTGACCATCGGTTTGATCGCCAACATCTTCACCGCGATCTTCGTCTCGAAAACGATTTTCCAGTACCACTTGGCGAAGATGGAACGGCAGGCCGAACTAAGCATTTAGCCAGTACCAGGACGACCAAGCCTTGTTTCTCACCTTGCTCTTGTACTCCGGTGGGATTGGTTGAATCATTTTGGAGAGGCATCATGGCGGGCTAACACCCGCCCTGACCCCGGCGCCGGGAACAAACCGCAAGCGCCTGGAGTCTAAGGAAGGGAAGAAAAAGCGGATGATCGAGTTCTTTAAAGAGCCCAACATCGATTGGATGGGCAAGGCCAAGTATTTCTACGCCTTGAGCGCCATTCTTCTCCTCGCAGGCTGGTTTTCCATTTGGCAAAAGGGCGGCATGTACTACGGTATCGACTTCAAGGGTGGCACCAATGTGGACGTCAAATTCGCCCAAGCCCCCAACGTGGACCAGCTTCGCAAGAGTCTCACCGTACAGGGCCTTGGCGGAGCGGAAATTCAGGCCGTCAGCGACAGCGGCTTGCCCGGCCAGAGCTCCAATGAAGTTCTGATTTTCGTCGAACAGAAAAGCGGCAATGAGGATCAGGATATTGATTCGAGCAAAGCCCGCGTTATCACAGCCCTGAACGCGACTTACGGCGTCGGCCAATCCGGCAAAGCCGACTTCAACGTCGTCCCTCTGAGTTCCCTCGCTGCCACCCTGAATCAATCCGATCCGCTTCATCTCGGCGCGTCTGCCGGCGACCGTTACACCCAACTCGCCAGAAAACTTCTTGAGTATCGCGACAAGACTGCGAATGGTCTCGTCACTGACCTTTCCTCCCTTTCGCAAGCCGAAGGCGCGACGCCCGCCGTTGTTGCTGTCGTGAAAGACAACTACACCGTCGCTCCTTTCACGATTCGCAATACGGAAATCGTCGGCCCCAAAGTTGGCGCCGAGCTTCGCAAGCAGGCAATCTTCGTTACCCTCTATGCTTTGGGTGGGATGCTGTTATATATTGCCTTCCGATTCGAGTGGGTTTTCGGGGCAGCCGCAGTTCTCGCCGTGTTTCATGACGTTTTAATAACGCTCGGCTTTTTCTCGCTGCTGCATTTCGAAATTTCCTTGACGGTCATCGCAGCGTTGTTGACGTTGGTTGGCTATTCCATGAACGACACGATCGTGATTTTCGATCGTATTCGGGAAAACCGGCGTTTGCTGCGCAAAGAAGAGTTCGCGCAACTCGTAAACAAGTCGATCAATCAGACTCTTTCGCGAACGATTTTGACCAGCGGATTAACTTTTCTCACCGTGCTCGTTTTGTTCCTGATGGGCGGCCAGGTGCTTCGCGCTTTCTCCTTTGCCCTGGTGGTGGGGATTGTGGTAGGAACGTACTCCAGTTTTGGTATTGCTGCGCCACTCGTTGTCTTCTGGCATCACTGGCGAGACAAGAATGAGGCCGCAGGCACCGGAACCGCAGCCGGCAATAAAACCCGCGCAAGTGAGAGCGCCGCAGGACGACTCGCACCCGCCGGGAGGAGGTAGGGACCATGTTTGAAGAAATGGTGGTTTCCAGTCCGACGTCCAAAAAGACGAACAAGCCCTGGACGGTCATGCTCTCAATGATCATTCAATGCGCCTTCCTGGGCATTCTGATCTTGATTCCCTTGATCTATACGGAAGCGCTGCCGAAGGCGATGCTCTCCACGATGCTCGTGGCTCCTCCGCCTCCGCCACCGCCTCCTCCGCCTCCAGCTCCGACTCAGGTCATAAAGGTCAAGCCGCAAGTCCACCTGATGCAGAACAATCAGTTGGTCGCGCCCAAAGTCATCCCCAAGGAAGTAAAAATCATTAAAGAAGAAGCCGAACCGGATCCGAGCGCTCTGGGCATGCAGGGTGGCGTTCCCGGTGGCGTCGCTGGCGGCAGCATGGGTGGCGTTCTCGGCGGCGTGATTGGCGGCGCGGGTGGTGCGCCACCTCCTCCGAAGCCGACGCAGACCCGCATCCGTCAGGGCGGCGCGGTCACCGCTGCTTCGCTCATCAATCGCGTGCAGCCCGTCTATCCTCCGCTCGCACGTCAGACCCGTGTCTCCGGAACGGTGCGTCTGCACGCCATCATTTCCAAGGATGGCAGCGTGCAGCAACTTGAAGTTATATCTGGGCATCCTTTGCTTGTGCAGGCCGCGTTGGACGCCGTGCGTCAATGGCGCTATCGTCCAACGCTTCTCAATGGCGAACCCGTCGAAGTCGACACCACCATTGACGTGATTTTCTCTTTGAACTCGTAGGGGACGTTTCAAACGGTGCGCCGCGCCGGTCGTGGGACAAGCGCGGCGGACTGAGTAGCATCATCTATCTCTCTCGCGTTCCGGTTTTCCGGAATCGCAAAGAAATAAGGAGCAAACGAATGCTAGTTACTTTGTATGCCGCTATGTTTCAGGCCGAGGTTAGCTGGAATCTCCGTGACATGTTTCACAACATGGGGAGTCTCGCTCTTACCGTCGTCGTGATTCTCTTCCTTCTCTCGATTTACTCCATCGGAGTCATGATTGATCGCGCCCTTATGTACAGCGCCGCGCGCAAACAGTCGCGCGTCTTTGTGCAGCAGGTCGCCGGCGCGCTCAAGGATGGCAAGCTGGATGAAGCGATTGCCATCGCCGAGCGCAACAAGAAGAGCCACATCGCCAAGGTCGTCGCAACCGGCCTCAGTGAATTCCAGTCCGCTTCGCAGCAGGTGAGCGACAGCGACGTCATCGAAGCCGCCAAGCGCGGTCTCGAGCGCTCCGTCGCCATCGTGCACGCGGAAATGAAGCGCGGCCTTTCGGCTCTCGCCACCATCGGTTCCACGGCTCCGTTCGTCGGTCTCTTCGGCACGGTCGTCGGCATCTTGAACGCGTTTAAGGGCATCGCCGCGAACAAGGCCACCGGTCTGTCGGCTGTCGCCGGCGGTATCGCGGAAGCGCTCATCACCACCGCGCTCGGCCTCTTCGTCGCCGTTCCCGCCGTCTGGGCGTACAACTACTTCACCAACAAGGTCGAAGCGTTCGACGTCGAGATGGACAATTCCTCTATGGAATTGATCAACTATTTCATCCTTCGCCGGGGCGCGAAGAAGTAAGAGGCTCTTATGGCCTATAAGCCAAAAGCCGGTGCACAGATGGCTGCGCCCAACGTGATTCCCATGGCGGACATCATGTTGGTCCTCCTCATCATCTTCATGGTGGTCACGCCCATGTTGCAGAAAACCACTCCGGTGGATCTGGCGATGACCAACAATGCCCGTGAGATGAAAGAGGCGGACAAGGACGACGCCATCGTGGTTGCCGTCACTCGCGACGGCAGCATTTTCCTTAACAACACCAAACTGAGCAAAGAAGACATCACGGGCCAGGTGAAGGACCGCCTGACCAACCGTCTCGACAAGACCGTCTACGTCAAGAGCGATGCTCGCGCGAAGTATGGCGACGTGGTTGCCGTCGTCGACGAAATTCGCTCCGCAGGCGTGGACCAGCTCGGTCTGCTCACGGAAAAAGCCCAGTCCAAGACTCCCCCGCCGCCTCCGCCGAGCGCTACGGGAGACTGATTCGTTTCGCGGTTGACGCATTCGTTTGCGCTTGTGCATGGTATACCGCGCTGGATCCCACCCGGCGCGGTTTCGCTAAAGCAAGTTCAGGGATGGTTGCAGTTCGCTAGGAGATAACGCCATGGGGATGGAAGTTGGAGAACAGGGCGGCGCGCTCGCAACGCCCAACGTAGTACCGCTGATTGATATTCTTCTGGTGCTGATCATCATTTTCATGGTGATCACGCCCCTTATTCCGAAGGGTCTCGATACCCTCGTGCCTCAGCCGAATCCCAATCAGCAGCAGAACATCGAGCTGGAAAACAAAACCGTTGTCGTCCAGATTACCAAGGACGGCAAAGTCAAGATCAATCAGGAAGATTCGAGCTTCGATCAACTTGGCCCGCGCATCGAGCAAATTTTCAAGGAGCGCGCGGAAAAGATCGCGTTCGTCAAGGGCGACAATGAAGCGCTCTTCATGGACGTGGCTCGCGCCATTGACATCATGCGCGGCGCCGGAATCGACAAGATTGGCTTGATAACTGCCAAGCTCGAAGCAGGGCAGTAAGCTCCCCGTTTTTCGTTCGCTGGATGTGAGAGTCCTCTCGCTGGCAATTCATGCGAGGTGACTCATGGGAATGCAGCTTGGCGGTAAGCGTGGTGTTACGGCGGATCCGAACGTCGTTCCGTTGATTGATATTCTTTTGGTGCTGCTGGTGATTTTTATGATCATTCCGCATCACCAGACCGGGTTGGACGCGAGACTGCCCCAGCCGTCTACAGACGGAATAGTTGAGCCAAAGCCCGAAGGTGTGATTGTTGTTCAGGTGCAAGGTGACGGCTCGCTGAAGATTAACGAGGAGCCGGTAACTTGGGATCGCCTCTCTCCCAGGCTCGAGGAAGTTTTTAAGGAGCGCGCGCAGAGAATTGCTTTCATTCGCGGCGAAGCTCCTGTAGAGTTTGCAACGGTTGCCCGGGTCGTGGATGTCATGAGGCAGCTCGACCTGTCCGTGGGGTTGTTGACACCGAAGCTGGAACAATCCCGCTGATTGTGGTGAAATTGCCCCTCCTGGGGCGGAAGTGAATTCTCGCAGGGATGGATGCTTCGATGAAATATGCATCGCAATCAATCGCACGCCGCGCGGCTGCTGCGGCAGCTCTCTTCGTTCTCGCGGCGGGGTTTTCCGGCTGCAACAAACTCAAGGCTCGTGACCTGCTGAACAAGGGCGTCGCCGCCTTTAAGGAAGGCCAGTACGATCGCGCCGTAGATGACTTCCAAAAGGCGACGGAAGCCGATCCCGATCTGACCACTGCGCGACTCTACTTAGCCACGGCTTACGCTACCCAATACATTCCGGGCGCTCCGTCCGACCAAAACAAGAAACTTGGCGAACAAGCTGTCGCCGTGTTTAAGGAAGTCCTCGAGAAGGATCCCAAGAATCTCAACGCCATTGACGGCATTGGCTCCATCCTCTTCCAAATGGCCGGCACTCCGTACGAGCCAAAAATGTTTGAAGAATCCAAGAAATACCATCAAATGCATATTCAATTTAAGCCCGAGGACCCCGAGCCTTACTACTGGATCGGCGTCATTGATTGGACGCTCTCTTTCCGCGGCAACGGCGAGCTTCGCAAGGAATACAACGAAAAGAATCTCAAGAAGCAGGTCAAGGAAAACGACGCCCTCCCTGCGTCCATTCGCGGCGATTACGTCACAAAGTACGGCAGCATGATTGATGAAGGTACCGAAAGCCTGAAGAAGGCCATCGAACTCCGCCCCGATTACGACGACGCCATGGCCTATCTCAATCTTCTCTATCGCCGCAAGGCGGACGCCGTGGACAGCGCCGATCAGCGCGCCGAGCTGCTCAAGCAGGCCGACGATCTGGTCGACAAGGTCAAGGAAGTCAAGCAGAAGCGCGCTTCGCAGCCGGCTCAGGCTCCTGCCTCATAAATCAGGGCTTCACAATTCAGTTTTCAAGAAGGGGCGCCAGTCGGCGCCCCTTCTTTTTCTGCCTCACGGTGTAAAAACACCCTGATTCGCCCCTCCACTTCCGAAGGCGTACACTAATAAGATGCCAGGTTCCAGTAATCTCCCCCTGCACTTTCACCGCGAGCGCACCCAGCGCCTGCTGGATACGCGGCTCGAGGAGCTCCTCGCCAAGCTCCGCAAGAATCGCCCCTCCGAAGACCCCTGGGTTGTGCGTCGCGCTTACGAGATCGCCTCAGAGCGCCATCGCGATCAGCTCCGCCGTTCCGGCGATCCCTATATGACGCACCTGCTCGAAGTAGCCCACATCCTGGCGGACATGCGCATGGACGCGACGACACTCACCGCCGCTCTTCTTCACGATGTCGTCGAAGACACCGAATTTCCCGTTTCCCGCATTCAGGAACGCTTTGGTGATGAGACCGCGCGTCTCGTCGAGGGCGTAACCAAAATTGGCCGCCTGAACATGCTGGCTCCCGAAACCCGCCAGGCGGAAAACGTTCGCAAGATGCTCCTCGCCATGGTGCATGACGTTCGCGTCGTCGTCGTAAAACTCGCCGATCGCCTTCACAACATGCGCACCATCGAATTTCTTCCCCAGGAAAAGCAGCAACGTATCGCCCGCGAAACGCTCGACATTTATGCCCCCATTGCTCACCGCCTCGGCATGGGCACCATCCGCAATGAGCTCGAAGACCTCTCGTTCCGGTGTCTCGAACCCGAAGCCTACCTCGCCCTCCACAAAGAGGTCCTGGACAAAGCCCAAGTGCACAACCGTTTTCTCGAAGATGTCCAGTCCACCATCCGCACCAAGCTCGTAGAAAACGGAATCCCGGCCGAACTCGAGGCCCGCCGCAAGAGCCTCTATTCTCTTCACAGGAAAATCGTTCGCCAGGGCCGCGGCCTCGAACAGATTTACGACCTCCTTGCCGTCCGCCTCGTCACGGACACCGAACGCAGTTGTTACGCCGCCCTCGGTGTAATTCATCACATCTGGCGCCCTGTTCCCGGCCGCTTCAAGGATTACATCGCCATGCCACGGCCGAATCTCTATCAGTCGCTCCACACAACCGTCATTCACGGCGGCCAGCCTTTTGAAGTTCAGATTCGCACGCAGGAAATGCATAGCATTGCGGAGGAAGGCGTCGCCGCCCATTGGAAATATAAAGACGGCAAACCCGTCAGCGGCGACGACGATCAGCGCATCATCTGGATGCGCCAGCTCATTGAGTGGTCGCAGGAGCTCCAGGAACCGGGCGAATTTCTCAATACGCTCAAAGTCGATCTGGCCCCCGCCGAAGTTTACGCCTTCACCCCGAAGGGCCGCGTTCTCGAGCTACCCTACGGCGCTACGCCCGTGGATTTTGCCTATGCCGTTCACACTGAGGTCGGCCATCAGTGTGCCGGCGCAAAAGTGAACGGCCAGATGGTCACTCTGCGCCACGAAATTGTGAATGGCGACGTCGTCGAAATTCTCACGCAAAAGGGCCACACGCCTAGCCGGGATTGGCTTAGCTTTGCGAAGTCTTCCCATGCGCGCAGCAAAATTCGCCATTGGATCAATCTCCACGAACGTGAAGAAGCCACGGAAATGGGCAAGCGCCTGATGGAAAAAGAGTCGCGAGCCTTCGGTAAGGCGCTCAAGAAAATCCCTGAAGCGGATTTACAAAGAGTCGCTGCCGATCACGGTCTCTCCAAAGTGGAAGACCTCTTCGCCGCTGTCGGCTTCGGAAAGTACTCTGCTCGCCAGATTCTCTCCAAAGTTCTCGGCGAGGGCGCTAAGCCCACGGAAGCTGAGCCCGAAGATGCAAAGCCCACCATCGTCAAAACCGTTAAGCGCATGCTCGGCATGGGCGATGCGCCCCTCATCGTAAAGGGCCATGACGATCTCCTCGTTTTTCGCGCGAAGTGTTGTAACCCGATCCCCGGTGACGACATCGTCGGCTACATCACGCGCGGTCGCGGTGTCGCTGTGCACACCAAGCTTTGCCCCAATGTGCAAAATCTGATGTATCAAACCGAGCGCCGCATCGCCGTCGAGTGGGGTGGCGAGACCGCTGCAACCTTCCCGATTCAACTCGTCATTCGCGCCAAAGATCGCGCCGGCCTTCTCGCGGAAATCACCGCCGTCATCAGCGGCGCCGGCTCCAACATCCGCAATCTCGAAAGCCGCCCGGATCGCTCCAACGCGCGCATTGACGCCAGCTTGGAAATCGTGGACCGCCGCCAGTTCGAGACCATTCTCGCCAATATCCGCAAAATCTCCGGCGTTCTCGGCGTAGAACGCGTCTATCAAGCTTCCGGGGACTGATTTCGTTCTCCCTGTTCCTTGGTACGGGTATCGGCCACAGCACACTCCGTTTCCCCTTGCTCGCGTCCGCATACACTATTCTTATGCGCATCCCTCGCGCCTGCTTGGTTCTCGCTTTGCTGCCTTTTCTCGGAGGCTGCAAGACCCATTTGCTCACGGACTATCGCCCCGCCGATGAGGCAGGCATCTACTCCGGCACCATCGAAGACCTGAAAAAATTAAATACCAGCGATGCCGAAGTCGCCGAAATCATTCGCCTCAAGAAAGCGAATGTCGACGAAAAGACCATCGTTTCTCTTGTGCGCATCGCCCATGAGCACCAGCATGCGTTTGTCGCTGCGGATACCGTCAGGAATCTTGCTGGCGGCGGATTTTCCGATACACAAATCCTTCAAATCGCTCAAACCGATCAATACGACACCATCGGAGGCGATGCCGTCATGCTTCACGCCATGGGCCTTTCCCCGTCCACAACTGACTATCTGCTCGACCGGCGCCTCAAGGGCATTCGTACCATGTCCGTGAGCACGATAGCCGACCTCAAGAATTCCGGTCTCTCCGAGAAGGAAATTCTCTATCGCATTCAGCAGGGGATGACCGACGCGCAGGGCGAGGCGGAAGCCTCCGCTCGTAGAAAAGCACAGGCGCACAACACAGGCTTCAAGAGCAATCGCGGCCGCAGGCGCTAAGTCCGCTCCACGTTCTTCCCGGCGCCGCTTTGCTTCCTTCATTTCCTCTCGCTACAATCGTTTTGCTTTGCAACACTTCTTTTCCCACCGTCTTGCGTTACTCTCCGTTTTCGCGCTCGCCATTATTTTCTTGTCTGCCTGTAGTGGCGCACTCGGTCCGGGTTACGTCATCCAGAAGCAGAATATTGAGCTTCATTTCGTCTCATCGCCCGAGCCGCATCTCGCCATTCGCTGCACCTACGGTCTCTTGAACTCCGGCAACCAGCCTCTTCACACCTTCCGTATTGTCCTCCCTCCTGCAGATGCTTTTCATCGCGGCGCCACTTCCGCTCAATGGGACGGCCATTCCATCGCCGTTCAGAACGTCAGCCTCGCCTCGCCCTCCGATATTGGCGACACAGTTGAATTGCGGTTGTCTGAGCCCTGGCCCGTGAAACACAAGCGCACTCTTACTCTCGACTACGAGCTTTCCACCGGTTTTCATCTGGGCAGCTATCTTGCCGTAAGTCCGGACACTTTTTTCGCATTCCCGGAAAGTTGGAATCCGACCCTACTTCCTGCCAAGCATCTTTTAGGCGCAGGCGGTGTCCCACCCAAAAAATGGACTCTCACTGTTCGCGTTCCTTCCGGTTTTCTCGTTCATGCCAGCGGAATCGCCGGCAAACGACGGAGTGCAGGCGCGGAGTGGCGCTATTCCTTCACACAAGAACCTCGCGAATTTGCTCCGTTTGCAACAGGTGGGAAATATCTCGAAAGGGAAATTAGCGCGAACGGCCAAAGAATTCTGTTTTGGACTCTGCAGCCCATCGATCCCGCGGCCGCGCAAAACGCTGCAAACTCCATCGCACCGCGCGCCCGCTACTACGAATCAGAATATGGCCCCTCAGCCAAGGGCCCTCGCACCATTCGTTTGCTCGAATGTCCTGCTCCCTCGAAAAATTTTGGATGCGGGGCGCTTCCTGAAACGGTCCTCGTTCATCAGGCTTGGGTTTCTCGTGGTCTCACGGACAAAGAGTTCTACGACGACATGAACTTCGAACTCGCTTACACCTGGTTTGGCGGCGTCTCCCGCGTTCGCTTCGATGAATCGCCTCTTCCCGTGGACGCTGTCGCGCCCTACGCCGGCTGGGAGGCGCAAGCGCGCGCGGACGGCGGCGATGCCCGCGCCACGCGCATCCGGTCGCTTCTCTCCGATTTCGACAAGCACTCCGCCGATTGCAAAGAGAAAATTGTTCTGCCACTTCCTCCGAGCGAGCACGGCTGTTCCTATTCCCTCGCATGGACCAAAAGCGCCCTCTTCTTTTTCGCCCTCGAAGATGAATTCGGCCGGGCGCAACTCCATCAATCTCTGAAGTCCATGATTCAGGACCGGCGCGGCACGGACTTCGTGCTGCAAGATTTGATTTCTGCCCTGGACTCGGAAACACATCACCCACAGGGCCCTTTTGTCCGCCAATGGCTCAAGCACTCCGGCATTCCCGATGACTTTCGCGCGCGCTATTCTATGGCCGGCGCGCCGGCAGCAAATTCCGACCCCAATTCACCCAAGGAGCCTCATCCATGAAAGACGTTGTTCTCACTGATCGCGGACCTAAACCCATCGGTCCTTATTCGCAAGCGATCAAAGCGGGTGGTTTTCTCTTCGCTTCCGGTCAGGTCGCGATCAATCCGGCGACAAACGAATTTGTTCCCGGTGATATTCGCCAGCAAACCGAGCGTACTTTGGAAAATGTGAAGGGAATTCTCGAATCGGCGGGTTGTCATCTGCACCGCGTCGTCAAGACCACGGTCTTTCTCAAGAACATGAGCGATTTCGCCGCCATGAACGAAGTCTACGCGAAATACTTCACGTTGGCCCCGCCTGCTCGCTCAACTGTCGAAGTGGCGCGTCTTCCGAAAGACGCTCTGGTGGAAATAGAAGTGATTGCGACGCTGTGAAAATATTCGAAGCTGCGGAATGTTCTTGGTCGGCTTATGGCCTGTCGGGGCTTTGCAGCACTTGATATAGCGCCACCCCTGTCGCGACGCTGGTTACAACAATCGCAAGCAACAAGAACCGGCTACGTCCTGCCTTCAATGGTCTTCCCGTTCTACCGCTCGCGCCGGCGCCCGCGGGCCCCTGCGCCGCTGAAGCACTAGTTTCCAAATAGGAATCCGGATCGAGAATCACGCGGTACGACATCGCTTCCGGCACATATTGCGTTTCGCCGTCCACGGTTATCGCCAATGACCCGCGCGTGCTTCGCACTACCAGCTCTTTCGAATTCACGTACGTTACTTGCCCCACCGTCGGTGCGTCCGTCTGTGGACGAATCTCCGCCGTGGCTGCGCGCAATACAAACGCTTTCGCGTTTGCCGTTGAGAAAATTGCCGTACCCTGCTGCAGCGTCGCGCTGGGCGTTCCATTCGAATCAGCCACCGTCACCGCGCTCGAGGCCGAAAGCATCAACCGCGCCGCGCCCGCTCGTATTTGCAGGGTTCCCGTTTGCGCTGTGGCTAGTTTGTCGCCGGAAAATACAGTCGTGCCGACGGTCGCAGCCGCCGTTCCCACATTAGCTCTGGATGCCGAGGTGATCGTGCCTACTGCCGGCCCGGATGCGCCCATCATTGTGGAAACAAAAAAGATAAGAGACAAAACAACGCAAACGCATGCACGAAAACGTGCCATCGGGCCTCCCACTGGGCCAAAAAAAGCATACTCACTGGCGCGTACAACGTCAATCGAGATTCTTGGTTAAAAACCATTTGCGTACACGCGTTGTGCCCGTCTAGACGATACCGGAACCTTACTTCATTCCCGGACGCTCATGCCTGCTTCCTCCTGCTGGATGCTTTAGGCCACACGCTGCTACAATGCACCCACGCAACCTCTACATGGCCGACTGGAAACAAATCACTGCTCGCATTCGCCGCGCAAAAGGAAGCAAGGATCCCGCCGGCCAGCTTTGCAATCTTTTTCAAAAAACGCGCGACGCCATGGTCGCCTTCGAACTCGCGCGCCATCTCGAAACCGCGAGCCAGTCCGCGGAAGCCGTGAAGTGGTACGCCATCTCGTGGCAGCGTTTTCGCCGCGGTGATTGGAAGACAAAAGCGCAGGATGCGGTCACGCGTCTCGGTGGCGCGCTTCCCGCCGAAGGCGAAATTCTGCCCGTCCCGGAAGTTCCGCGCCTCGAAGCGCAGGAATCACGGCCGCTTTCTGCCGTGTCCGAATCTTCTTCCGCAACCGAAGAAGATTCGGATTTACAAGAGACCGCAGAGCAATCCGCGGGGAACTCCTCTGAATTATCCGCTTCATCCGGCGCCCCCGACTCTTCTGCTTCTGCCAAACGAACTCGCCGTCGCGGAAGCCGCGGTGGCCGCAATCGCCGCAAACCCGTTGCTGCCGCCGAGACTCCCGCCTCGTCCGCAGTGGCTCACTCTCACGCAAAACCTGTACTCCCTCCCGACGAAGTCGCTCCGCCCCGCGTCGTGGACAGCCGCTCTATCCCTCGTATCCCCGTCGAATCCGCGTCCGATTCTCCCGCCGCGGGACTAACTGGAGTAAAAGGCCGCTTCGGCGACCCCGGCCTTTCGTCGCGCATCTCGCTCCTCGAAATGCAATTTCGCCGCTTGCTCACGTGTCCTGCCGCAAGACTCGATCAAGCCGATCGCGCTCCCGCCGGCCCGGGCGTTTTCGTTCTCACGGACGAAGAAATGACCACTTACTATTACGTCGAAGCCTGCGACACGCTCCGCATCGCCATCGGAAACATTTCTCGCGGCGGCAACCGCCGTTCCGGAATTTCCATCAAGCCGCTTCTCGCCGATCATCTCGGCATTCCCGAAGCTCGCGTGGGAAAATACCTCACCGAACATTGCGTCGTTCGCTGGCTGCAGCTTGACGAAGGCGCCGAATACTTCGCCCACTTCGTAATTGCCATCCTTCGCCCCATCCTTAATTCCCAGTCCTGACTTAGCTCCGTTGTGTGCAAAAATCTTCCCAAAGTGTGCTGCCACCCAAAATTAATGTCCTCTGAGCCCCAAAAATAACCCCCCCTCCAAACCCCCAAATAACCCCTAATTACCCCGTTCAACCCCCCATTTTCCCCATTCGCCGCATCCCCCTGGCCTCCCCCCTAACTAACTGGCAAACTATAGGTGCCGAAAGACTTAGGCACGTACTGCTTGGGCGTGGTACGTTGGAAATGCCCCTCGGGGGACCTTGTTTGGGGGGCCATCCTGTAACTCCCAATTTGGGCTAGTGGGCTAGTAATAAGCATCAAACGTTTTTCGTCACTTTGAAAGTGAGGGCTGGAAGTTTATGCCAAACACGATTGGCACACAGATCGCGCGCAGTCTCGATTACATCGTTTGCAAAACCGCCGCGGTCACGTTCAACACCATTCAATTCTTCAACAAGCACAATCCGAATCCATCGGTCACTCCTCAGTGGTCGGATAAGCCGCTGCTGAAGTCTTGGGAAAAGACCAAGCCCACGCTGGGCTTCCCGCGGCAAACCGATTCGCTCTGTCCGGGCTGTGTAAAGGAAGCGCGCAACGAAATCATCGCCGGCAAAAAAGACTGGCGCGACCTGATGCACGAAAAAGTCGGCGAAATCAAAGCACAGATTATCGAGCGCGACGGCCAGGTCTGGATGGTCAAGGATTGCCCGATTCACGGCCACTACGAAGACCTCATGGCCATTGACGCCAACTTCCTCAAGTGGATCGAATCGCAATTCCCCGGCCGCGACATTCCCGCGCACAACGACGAAGACCTCCACAAGCACGGCTCTTCGACCGTTCGCTACGGCCGCGGATCCGTTCTCACTGTGGACCTCACCAACCGCTGCAACATGATGTGCGACCCCTGCTTCATGGACGCCAACCAGGTTGGCTACGTGCACGAACTCGGCTGGGAAGAAGTGAAGGAAATTCTCGATAACGCGCTCAAGATCAAGCCGCGCCGCCAGATGTCCGTGCAGTTCTCCGGCGGCGAGCCCACCATGAGCCCGCTTTTCCTGGACGCGGTCGCCTACGCGCGCAAGATCGGTTACAACTCCGTTCAGGCCGCGACCAACGGCATCGAATTCGCCAAGAGCAAGGAATTCTCGCGCAAGGCATTCGAAGCGGGCATGCGCTACGCTTACCTGCAATTCGACGGCATCGGCAATGACGCAAACAGCCACCGCCAGATCGGCAACCTCTTTGACGTCAAGCTTCGCGCCATCGAAAACATGCACGAAGCCGGCATCGAAATCGTTCTCGTCGTCACCATCGTCAATAACGTGAACAACGACCAGGTCGGCACCGTCGTCAAGTTCGCGATGGAAAATCCCAAGAAGATCGCTTTCGTCAGCTTCCAGCCGGTTTCTTTCACTGGCCGCGACGAAGACATCACTCCGGAACGCCGCCTTCGCCAGCGCTACACTCTTTCGCACCTCGCGCAGGACGTCAGCAATCAGGTCGGCAAAGTCGAACCGACGCGCGACTGGTTCCCCATCTCCTTCATCTCCACGTTCGCGGGCTTCGCGGACATGGTCAAGGGCAACGAATCGCAATGGGGTTCGCTCTCCTGCGGCTGCCACCCGAACTGCGGCGTCGGCACCGCCATCATGATTAACAAGGAAACCAAGGAATGGGCGCCCGTTCCGCGCTTCCTCGATGCGCAGCAGCTCACGAAAGACGTCACCGCCATCACCGACGCGGCACGCGGCAAGAATTTCTCCAACTTCATGATGGGCATGGCCCTCTTGAAAAATTACCATCCGTTCCAGGGACCAAAGGGCCTGAAGCTTTGGGATCTCTTCAAGAAATTCGATAAGACCTGGGCGCTCACAAAGAAGTCCACCACGAAGTATGGCCGCACGTCTCCCGACCGCACCGTCGAAGACGCCATGAAGCGCCGCCAGACCGACCCGTGGAACTTCCTTTTCATCGCCGGCATGTGGTTCCAGGATCTTTTCAACTACGACTTCCGCCGCACCGAAATGTGCATCATTCCGTACGCCACCCAGCAGGGCGAAATCTCCTTCTGTGCGTACAACACCGGCATCGGCTGGCGCCAGATCATCGAGAACATGCACAAGAACGCGACCGTCGCCGAGTGGTATAAGACCCACGGCAAGCACGAGATTTACGCCAAGGGCAAGAAGGTCAATCTCGAAAGCTACGAGCATCACCTCAAGATTGACTCCGAAGACGCCGCGCGCGTCCGCCATCTCGAGCACGACATTCCTCTGACCGCGGCCGAAGAAGACCGCATCCGCCGCAAGAAGGCCTGGGAAGAAGCCGCCAAGGTTCGCGCCATCTACGAGGAACTCGTCCTCAAGAAGCCGCAACCCACGGTCGTCCAGATCGGCACCGTTTCCGACATCGCCAAAGCCGTCCCGGCCAACTTCGCCAACGCCAACAAGCCGGTCAACATCGTCCCGGCCAATGGTAACGGTCATGCGAATGGCAACGCTTCTGCCGCTCCGGCCAAAACCGAAGCCGCCGAAGCCGTCGCCGGCGACTAATTTAGTAACGCCGGCTTCTAGCCGGCTCTTTCTTTTGGCTTTTGTAGGGGCCGCCTTCCGAGGCGGCCCTTTTCTTTGGGCAAGTTTACCTTTGTAGCCCAGGGCTTTCTTGATCCGAGTCCCATCGGACAGGAGTGCTTGGCACAACTGCCGCGCCAGCGCTTTCCTGAATCAAATCAAAACAAAACGGGAATCCGGGGAGGCACCATCCGGATTCCCGTTGCGTTCGCTGGTTTAACGCTGTGTGTGCTTACGGTTTGCTTGGGGAAACACTCGCTACCAGAATGACCTGGCTCTGCGTTTCAAGTTTCGCGGACAAAGCGATTTCCTTTTCTCGTTGAGTTTTCCGGAGTTCTCTTCCGCTGCTGTATCCGGCGGTCCATACCTGCGAAAGGAAGTAGTTGTCGTTATACCGGTTGAAGATCAGCTTGGATCGCCCTTGCTGCCCTTTCGCTTGCGTTCCAATGGTCATCACAAACGCTGACGCAGTCGGCTCCGTGCAACGGATCAAAAGCACCGCGCCATTGCCGTCCATCTTCTGCACGCGATATTCGCCGGCGGGAAGCGACGCATCGCCGGCCGTAAATGCAAACGGAATGTTCACCACCATTGGTTCCTGCGCTCGCGCAACCTGGGTTGCCGCGAAGCTGCAAACCGCCAGTAGACTTGCCATTACCAAAATTCGCTTTTTCATGGGGATTCTCCTTCTTTCTTTCATCGGCGCCGTCGAGTACCAAACTTCGTCTGGCTCGGAGAGGCGACTTGGCACCATCAAGATGCTGCGCACTTTCGCGCATTCCCTCCCGGCGCGCAATGCACTGCGGGTGAACTACAAAGCCTCTTTGCATGAACTCGGAACATCTTGGAAATACGGCGCTTACTCGCGATAAAGCTCGCATTCGCGGTCTTTTAGGAGAGTGGTATAGTCATCGCGAGCAGAGGCAAGCCCATGGCGTCCCCGGGCCGCGCGTCAGACGTTGTACGGTTCGATGTGTTCCAGGTAGATCTGCGCGCGGGCGAACTCTACAAGGCTGGACATAAAATCAAACTGCAAATTCAGCCTTTTCGCGCTCTAGTCCTCATGCTTGAGCGTCCGGGAGAGGTCATCACGCGCGAAGAGTTTGAGAAAAAGCTCTGGCCCGAAGACACCTTTGTGGATTTCGACCACAGCCTCAATACCGCCATCAAGAAGCTGCGGCAGGCGCTCGGCGACGACAAAGAAAAACCACGTTTCGTGGAAACGCTCCCAAAGCGCGGCTACAGGTTTATCGGAAAGCTGGACCACGCAGCATTGCCCACCTCGGCGCAAACTCCCGCGCCTTCTTCTTGCGTTGGTCGGCTCGCCACACTTTGTGGCGATGGAAAACTTTCTTTCGCGCTGCTCTCCGTTGATGAAGACACCGCTGCGGAAAGGGAAAAACTCGACGCGGCGAATGATGACGTCGGACTATCTCTCCTGATCGCTTCGCAAAAGCTCCTGATGGTGCCCTGCGGCACACAAGTGCGCATCCTGGAGCTTCATCAGCCCGAATCGCGCTGCCAAGTCCGAATCCTCGACGGCGAGCACTACGGCAAAACCGCCCTGGTCTCTCTCAGGCATCTCTTGGAATTGTAGCTCCGGCCGGTCGGGTGGCATAGGCTTTAGCCTGTGCAAGCGCCGTCCGCGCCTCGATTGAATCCGCAAGCCCCAGTTTGTGCTTGCGCATCGCGCGCTTGTTTTTTCTGTCATCCCGACCGAAGTGACCCGGTTTTTTCTCGCGTGCGGTTTTTGCACGCCGGGTCACGGAGTGGAGGGACCTTGGCTTGATCCTCACAATACTAGACATCCCTGAAATCGCCACGATTCGCGATATAATTTAGGTCTGGAACCGCACAGGACCACCGATGCCCATCTACGAATACATCTGCGACGATTGCAAAACCTCATTCGAAAAAATCGTCTTCAACAAACAGCAGGAAATCTCCTGCCCCAAATGTTCCAGCAAAAAAGCCACCATCCAGCTTTCCGTCTTTAGCTCGAGCGTCGCCGGCGGCTCGCCCAAATCCGTCACGCCCTCCTCCGGAGGCGGCGGCTCCTGCTGCGGCGGCGGTTGCGGCTGCCACTAGCCACGCGCGTTTCCCGGCTATATACTCGCGCCCACCTTATCTCACGAGGTACTTCCCATGTCATCCCAAGCCCAGCCGCTCTCCACTTCCGAACAAAACAAGCATCTCGTCCATCGCTGGTTTGAAGAAGTTTGGAATCAAAGCCGTCGCGAAGTCATCACCGAACTTTTCGCGCCCGAATGTGTCCTCCACGATGGCGCGGCCCAAATTCGCGGTCCCGAGGAGTTTGAACGTTTTCACGATAGCCTCCGCGCGCAGTTTTCCGACATTCGCGTGATTCCTGGTCTTGCACTCTCCGAAGGAGATCTCGCCTCACTTCGGTGGACTGTCGAATGCCGCGACAAGGCCACCGGGAAAGACATTACCGCCTCCGGGATCTCCATCGTCCGCGTCAAAGACGGCCGCTTCGTCGAAGCCTGGCAGAATTGGGATCAAGCCGGCGTCGCCGCGCAGCTTTCCGCATAGTTTGCTACATTCTAGGAATGGCCCCCGATTCCTCTTCCCTGATGCTGTTTGTTACAGGCTCTGTCATTCTTCTCATCATTCCCGGACCAGCTGTGTTTTATGTGCTCAGCCGCGCCGTAGGACAAGGCCGCTCCGCCGGGCTCGTTTCCGCCGCAGGCATTAGTGTCGGTACCCTTTGTCACGTCACCGCTGCGGTCCTCGGCCTCTCCGCGTTGCTTGCTTCTTCTGGGCGCGCGTTTCAGGTTGTGAAGTACGCTGGCGCGGCCTATCTGATTTTTCTCGGCGTGCGAACGTTATTGGGCAACGCGGCCGAACAGGGGCCGATTTCTGAAAACGGTCACAGTCTCTTGCGCTTCTTCGGTCAGGGAATTCTCGTCAACGTCCTGAATCCAAAATCCGCACTCTTCTTTCTCGCGTTCCTTCCGCAGTTCGTCAATCCTGCGAAGGGCCATGTCACCTCTCAGATTCTGTTTCTTGGCGTCTTGTTTGCCGTCATGGGACTCATCAGCGATTCTTCCTGGGCGCTTGTCGCAGGAAACTTTGCCGCAAAGCTCCGCAGCAGCTTGCGTTGGCGTCGAGCCCAGAAAAACATCTCCGGCAGCGCCCTCATCGCCCTGGGCCTTGCCACCGCCATCTCCGGCGCAAAATCTAAGTAGCAGCTCAACTTGTCCGTGTTATCCTTCGCCTGATCTTTCTGTCTTGCTCCACTCATTCTGATCTCTATCGTCGTGACCGCCGCTCCTCACGTTTTCGCCGCGAAGATCTATAAACTCTGGCTCATCCGTTTTGTGGATGTTCCCAAGGAAATCAGTCGCGCTTTAGGTCCCGCAAAAGAGCGTATTCCCGTTTGCGGCACTGTGGAAGGTTTGCCTCTCCGCACGACGCTGGTTCCGAGCGGCAACGGCCGTCACCGGCTCGCGATTCACGGCGACATCTATCGCAAGCTCCGCATCGACGCCGGCGCAGTCGTCGAAATCTCTCTCGAACTCGATGAAGAGTCTCGCGAGCCGGTTCTCCCGCCTTCTCTCATCGCTGCCCTCAAATTCTCGAAAGTGGCTGCACACGAATTCCGCGCAATGACCACGGCGCTTCGCCGCCAAATTGTTCGCTACATCACCTCGGCCAAATCCGAAGCCACAATCGAGCGCCGCGTCGCCAAATTCATCACCCGCCTGGAAAAAGACCCCCCCAGCGCCCGCCGCAAGTCCCGCAAATCTGCTCCTGGGTCTTCAAAACAAAAGAGCCTTCGTCGCAAGTAAGGTCCACTGTCTGCGCCGCGCCGGAATCCGCGTGCGTCAAATTTCGATAGACACGCGTGTACACACGTGGTAAAATGCCTTTGTAGGAATCTCCGTCCGTTCGATTTTCCCCAAAGCATTCTGGTGGTTTTCGTAGCGCAAGCTAACTCGTTTGTTTTCATTGGCTTGCGCACTCTTGCCAAAAACGTGGGGGTGGCATATCTCAATCATTTCGTCAAAATCTAAGGCTCATCTTTTCAGCTGGTTGCGAATTTGACTATCTTGAGTAGTTGGCGATGTACTCCGGCACCGCCGTGCCTTCTTTCAGCCGCGTATCGGGAATCGGCGCGTTCGTCACCGTTTGCATCGGCAGTACTCCGGCCCATACCGGCAGGGAATAGTCTTCTTCATCGTCCACCGGCCCGCCGGTGCGTACTTTCGCTGAAACTTCTTCGAGCGGCAGCGCCAGCACGGTCGTGCCTTTCATCTCTTGCTCGTTCGGCCAGCGGATTTCATCCCAGCGCCCCTTCATGATGTGTTCGGCAAAAAGGCGCAGCGCTTCCATCTTCTCCGCGGGATCGTCCACGAGCTTTGCAGTCCCAAGAATCACAACCGACCGGTAGTTCACCGAATGATGAAACGCCGAACGCGCCAGCACCAATCCATCCACGAGCGTCACCGTCACGCAAACGGGAATTCCCGCGCTCAGTGTGCGCAACATTCTGCTCGCCGCGGAGCCATGCAAATACAGCGTGTCGCCCACGCGCCCAAAGTTCGTCGGGATCACGAACGGCTGCCCGTCCACCACAAATCCGACATGGCACACAAACGCCTCATCCAGAATTTTATGCACCGTCTCACGGTCGTAATGTCCGCGCTTCGGCAGCCGCTTTACTTGTGTTCTCTCTGTTTGTGCAAATTCGCTCATGGTTTTCCGTTATCCTGCCGTTGTAGCGGCCGCTTTCTGAAGCGGGCGGCTTTCTGTTGATCACGCTTGGTGTAGTGGCCGATCTTTAGATCGGCTCCTCATCCCCAAACTAACAGGATGTCCGTTCGCCTCAAGAGCCAATCTGGCCGCAGAGTTCAGGGCTTCGTCGCCTCCGCCTTCGCTGCACCGCGCACCACGCGGAACCCAATGTACTCTGGCGCTGGCCTGCAATTCGAGCGAGGGTCAGCGGGACAATCGGCGCTTCCACCCATAACTTTGCCTTTGCCGTCGCGCGTCAGCACCCACTCGGCCACGTTGCCACCGAGATCAAAGATGGGTTCTTCATCCTCCTTGCCCTGACCATGAAAACTGCCGACTTCCTTCAACAATGGCGCTATGCGTTTTAGCTCTTTCGCCTTTTCCCGGAGTTGGGCCGCATCTTCGGGATTCAGCGCGTATCCGGCCCAGTAATCGAGTGTGTTCTCGTTCTCACGATGGTCGTAAAGGTCTTTCACCTCATCTTCATAAGCAATACGCCAAGTCTGCTTCGTTTCCTGACTGAGCCAGGCTGCGTACGCCTTCGCATCCTCCAGCGATACGTTGCTCTCAGGAAGATTTTTTCCGGGCCTCCACTCATTCTGTACTTCCGATAAAGTTAAATGGGATTTCCGCATCGACAAAAACTCTTCATATTGATGGGTGGTGATTTCAAATCGGCCAATTTCCAGATCGCCGCGCTTGACCAGTTCGGGTATCAGTATGGAAGTATTCGGAGACTTCCGAACTATTGGTCCGCTGGAAGGTTTCACTTCGGTGCCATATAAACCGTTACTTTGAGATATGTTCTTGCTACGGAACATTGCTTCCAGCGGTGAGCCTTCTTTCAGCGCTTCGTTGAAAGGCTTTTCGGCCTTGAAAAAATATTTGTCGAACCAGGCGACTTCTTCATCGAGCTTTCGCAGTTGATGCGTTAGTTTCCGTGGGCCGTGCGGCTCGCCAGGGAAAATTACAAATTTCACCGGCACTTTTCCATGCCACTGCAGTGTACGGAAATACGTCCAGCTTTGCGCAAACGGAACGTTGCGGTCTTCGCTTCCGTGAAAAATCAAAACCGGCGCCTTGATGCGGTCCATTTTGAAGACCGGCGATTTCTTGATGTAAAGATCTGGATCTTGGAACGGCGATTTTCCAAAATAGTACGCGTCGAACGATTCGCCGAAATCCACGTTCGCCCAGTCGCTGAACCATTCAATGTCGCCGGCACCGACGCTCGCCACTTTGTAGCGGTCGGGATACGTAATCAGCAAACTCGTCGAAAGAATCGAGCCGTTGGACCAGCCCATTGTCGCCACGCGGTCCGGATCGCCCATTCCTTTCGCGATTAAATAATCCACGCCGGCGTTAATGTCCGGAGTTTCGAGGTCATAATATTTTCCGCAGCAAATGGATTCGACCCACTTCAATCCGTAGTCGTTGCTGCCGTGATAATTCGGCCGCAGCACAAACGCGCCGCGCTGCGTGAAGAGCTGAATCGGATACGCCCAACTCTCGCCCCAGAGATCCTTGTCTGCTCCTGATGGACCACCATGAATCGCGGTGATAACCGGATACTTTTTTCCGGCCTCGTAATTCGCCGGATAATACAAAATTCCTTCGACCTCTTCATTGTTCGAGCCAGTCCAGTGAATCACTTCGCTCTTGGCAAAGCTCCGGCCGGTCACCAGGCCCTGATTTAATTTCGTAAGTTGCACTGGCGAAACAATTTTGTCTCCGTCAATCTGCGCGCGATACATTTGCGGAAGCTTGCTGGCCGTTGAATGCAAATAAAATATCGTCTTTCCATCCTCGGAAACTTCAAACGCCGCAATGTTTTTCGCGTGCTCGCCTTCAAGACTGTGCCGCTTCCAGCTCCAGCCGTCACCGGATTTGTCCCGCGAATACCGCGCCATTTCAAAATGCGCCCCGCCCGCCAATCCCAAAATAAATCCGTCGCGCGTCGCAGCGAGATCCGACCCGATTCCGTTCTCCCAGTCGAGCGGCACCTGCCCGCTCTTGCCGGAATTCATATCGTAAAAATAGAGCAGTGTAATATTCGCGGTAAGAAATCTCGCATCGGTGGAATACGGCGCCCAAGCATAAAAACCGGAATTGTCCGGCGCCCACTCAAATCCGTAAGGGCGCACTCGCCCTTCAGTGAAAATTGTTTTCTCGCTGCCATCGGAAAGATTGTGCAGCAAGGAAATGGGCGGAATTTTCTGATCGAATTGGTAACGCAAACTTTTTCCATGAATCGCCGCCGCGTATTTCCCATCTTTGGAAATAGACCAGCGCTGAATGCGATCCGTGTTCGTGGTGAGCCGCGTGACTTTCTTGTCTTTGATGCTGAGCTTGTACAGACGCACCGGCGGTTCGTGCGCTTCATCATCCACGACTTGAGAGTCATCCTTCTTTTTCTTCGCTTCTTGCTCGAAAAGGCTCGCGTCTTCCTGCGCGCTGAAAATCAAAGTGTCGTTGTCGAGCCAATCAATTTGGTGTGGCCCGCGCACAAATTCCGTCACCGGCCAGGGCTCGCCGCCATGCGGATTGATCAGCCAGATTTGCATTCCCGCTGTGTCCGGTTTTGCGCCGGCGCGTTTGCGATCGCTTAAAAACGCAATGCGTTCACCGTTTGGAGACCAACTCGGCGCGACGTTGTGATCGCTGCCGCGCGTCAATTCGATTTCCGTGGAATCGGTCAGGCTCGACAGAATCAAATTGGACAGGCGGCCGTCTTTTTCCTTGTCCACGGTGGATTTGGTCCACACGAGCCACTTCGCGTCCCGCGACATGCGCGCGGCTGTAGCGGTCTCTCCGTAAACAAAATCTTCCGACTTCCACGGCGAGATTTTCGTCGAATTTTCCGCCGCGCTTTTTGTTTCGTCCGCATTCGCGGAGAAGAGTGCGGCGCTCAAACCCGCAAACAAAATTCCCGCAACAAATCCCGCCGCAAGCCGCTTGTTTCGCATTTCACTTCACCTTTTCCGCAGGATGGAATGTCCCGCCGAATCCACGGCAGCAAGCCGCACAGCATAGTCGAATTGACCGCCGTTGGGAATGGTGTAGTCTGATTGTCTTCACCTCGGGGTGAGCGATGGCGGCCAAAGTAGCAATCTTCAGCAAGGACACGTTTCAATTCTTCCGCGACCTGGGAAAGCACAACAAAAAAGAGTGGATGGACGCGCACCGCGACCGCTACCAATCTGCAGTAGTGCAGCCGCTGAAAAAATTGCTGGAAGAAATGGGACCGATGGTTTTGCAACTCGATTCGCGTTTTGAAACGACGGGCCGCCGTGGAGCGAATTTCTCCCGCATCAACCGCGACATTCGCTTCGCCAAAGACAAAACGCTCTACCACACGCACATGTACCTGAAATTTGCCGCCTCGCTCGGCACGGATCTGGAAAGCGGGGAACTGTACGCCGGAGTTTCCGAGAAGACGGCGACTGCAGGATTTCGGATTTACGGCGGATCGAAACGCAAACTTTCACCGCTCGCGCTGATCGCCGACCAGCGCATCGAGAAAAATCCGAAATGGCTCGCACAACAAAAAAAGAAACTTGGCCGCAAATACGAAAGCTACTGGTATTCCATGACCAAAGGTGAATGGAAGAACAATTCAGGCTGGCCGACGAACGAAGACTGGCCAAAACTGCAAGCCTGGATCGTCCGCAAAAAACTTTCACCTGCCGCTGCAACCCGAGCAACTTTTCCGAACGATGTCACGAAAATCTTCCGCGACGTTTTTCCCTTGCTGCGTTTTGTCTCTCTGCCCGACTAGTTCCACGCCACAAATTCTCTAGCTGGCCCAGAGGCGGAGAGCGAGGATGTGCCAGTGTGCGAGGAAAATGGTGAGGATGCAGCAGGCGAGGGAAACGAGGAGAGAGTGGATACGGATAGCCGGATGGATTTCGTCGCGGGGGACGCTGACCGCGAGATAGAGGCCGATGAGGGAGAGCGCTGCGAAAGCGATGGTGCCGAGGAAAAAGAGAATGGACCAGAGGCTGAAGGCGCCGAGTGAGTCGATGGAATTTCCGCCGCAGAAAAATGAGACGACGAGCGTGAGCGCGGCAAAAAAGGGAACGGCGCGGACGTTGAGATGTTTTACCTCAGTGAGGCGATGCAAGAGCAAGAGAAGAAGCCAGAAGATGGCGTAGAGAAGGGAGCTCGCGAGAAAAATTCCGCAAAGCGCGAGCACAAACAAGCGCAAATAGGGCCAGACAAGATTGATGCGCTCCGAGTAAGCCGTCCGGTTTTCGCCGAAACCCACGAGACACATGCGACCTGACGGGTTCGGGAAAAAAGCAATGGTGGCTTCCGGGGCTTTATCCTGGCGGAACAGATTCTTGCCGACCGCGAGAATGGGCTTTGCCCGGCCGAACATGCCGGAAACGGCGAGTTGATTGTTTTGGACGCGAACGCGTTTGCCGTCGAGCAAGTCGCCGAGAAATGCGAGAAGTTGCTTGCGCGGGGCGCAATCAGCATAGAAGCCCGTGAATTTCCCGAGTTCGGCGGCGGAGAGTTGCGGCACGGGCGGCTGCGGCTTCGGGAAATCCTTGGAAAGAAAATCGATGGCAAGTGTGTTGAGGTCGCCGAGCGCCTTGCCGGAAAAATCTCCGTTCAAGAGAACGACATAGCCCCAATTTTGCTCGGGCATGTAGCGATAGCTGGAAATGAAGCCGTCTATGCCGCCGTCGTGGCCGTGCGTGATCACGCCGTCTTCGGCTTCGGTGTAGTTGGCAAGGCCGTAGCCTAAACGGAGGCCGTTGCGAGCGGAGAGCGGCGTTTGGGGATACTCCATGCGTGCGATGGTTTCGGGTTTGAGAAGTTGCTTTTCGTTGGTGGCGCCTCGGCGCAGGAAAAATTGCACGAGTCTGGCGAGCTCAGCGGGCGAAGCTTTTAAGTCACCAGCGGGGCGGAGATAGATTTCTTTGTATGCGACAGGTTGGACGGGTTTGCCGTCGGGACGCTGATAGCCTTGAGCCAGGAGTGCGTGATTTTGCGGAGTGAGATCGAAGTCGCCTGCAGAGATTTCGAGCGGAGCAAGGATGTTGGTGCGTACGTAGGTCGTCCAGAGCTGACCGCTGATTTTTTCGACGAGATAACCGGCGACGCCGTAGTCGGGATTGGAATAAGCGAATCGGGTGCTGGGCGGCCAGCGGACATTCTGCGGATCGGGAAATTTCTTGAGCACGTCGAGTATGAGAATTGAGGGAGAGTCTCTTGTGTTGTAAACCTCGCGAAGGGCCATGTCGTCAAAGCCCGCCGTGTGCTCGAGGAGATTCGTGATGCGGACGGGATTTGTGGATTCCCAAGGATTTCTGAAGGGAACTTCGGGCGCAACGTCCTGAAGGCGGGACTGCAGATTGATGCGGCCTTCTTCTTCGAGTTTGAGGAGCGAGAGAGAGACAAGAGTTTTGCTGATGGAGCCGACGCGGAACTCGGTGTCGCAGGAGATGTCGCGATTTTGTGCGAGGTCGGCTTTGCCGATGCCGCCACACCATAGGAGAGAACCGTTGCTGACGAGCGCGATGCCTGCGCCAGGAACATGTTCCGCATCGAGCACTTTTTTCGCGGCAGATTGAAATTCTTCGAGGGTTTTGGGATGAGGGAGTTCGTCTTTTTTTGCGGGCGGTTGCTGGGCGAAAAGGACCGGTGAGAATACGAAGAGAACTAGTAGTGCGAAAAAGCGGGCTGGTCGCATGAAACCTCGGAATGGCACGAGATGGCCGGAGAGTTTAGCAGATGAAGCTCGCGCCAAGCACTGCCGGCGCAAATCCCCTGGGCTACAAATCTGGAGGCCGCGAGAAAAGACGCCAATCAGGAGATTGGCGTTCCCGGGGGCCCGTGATTGACGAGTGGGGCGGGGTCGCATACGATTCCGCCCGGCGCGATGATGTTCACAATTTTGTCTTGAAAGGTTTTTCCAGCCATGTGCAGAAGGACTCGATTGATGTTTGCGGCAATGATTTTTTGTTTTGGCGCTGGTTCTTTGGCGGCACAACAGCCGGGCGGCCAGAAGGCTGCTGAGAAGGCTGCGGAAAAACCGAAAGAGGAGAAAAAGCCGGCGCCGGAAGAGAAAAGTGTTCAGACGAAGCACGCGGTGCGAATCGGCGGACAGGAGATCAAGTACACGGCGACGGCAGGAACGATGCTGCTGAAGCTGGAGGACGGAACGCCAAAGGCGAGCGTGTTCTTTGTGGCATATACGAGAGACGACGTGGCTGATGCATCGAGGCGGCCGATCACGTTTGCGTTTAATGGAGGACCGGGCGCGGGATCGCTTTGGCTGCATGTGGGCGCGCTCGGACCGCGGCGAGTGGAGATGGGCGATGTGGGCAACCTGCTGCCGCCACCCTACAAATTCGTGGACAATGAAGCTTCGATTCTCGACGTGACCGATATCGTTTTTATTGACCCGGTTACCACGGGCTACAGCCGGCCGGTTCCGGGCGAAGCGGACAAGCAGTTTCATGGAGTGCAAGAAGATGTGCAGTCTGTGGGTGATTTCATTCGCTTGTGGGCGACGAGGAACCGGAGATGGGGTTCGCCGAAATTTTTGGCGGGAGAGAGTTACGGGACGACGCGCGCGGCGGGTTTGAGCGGATATCTGCAGCAGCGTTACGGGATGTATTTGAACGGAATCATTTTGATTTCCTCGATATTGAATTTTCAGACTGCGGAGTTCGATACAGGAAATGACCTTCCATACATTCTTTACTTGCCGACGTACACGGCGATTGCGTGGTATCACAAGAAATTGCCGAGCGATTTGCAGCAGGGGGGACTGGAAAAGGCAATCGCGGAGTCGAAATCATTTGCAGTAGGAGGCTACGCGGACGCTTTGATGGCCGGAGACGCGCTGAGCGCGACGAAGCGGACGGAGGTCGCGCAAAAACTTTCCCGATTGACGGGAATCTCGGCGGATTACATTGATCGCGCCGATTTGCGAATCGAGATTCAGCGGTTCGATAAAGAGTTGATGAAAAACGAACGAAGGACTGTCGGGCGGCTGGACGGAAGATTTACGGGAATTGACGCGGACGCGGCGGGGGAACAGCCCGATTACGATCCGAGCCTTGCGGCGATCGTCGGACCGTATACGGCGACGCTGAACGAATATGTGCGCGGAGAGTTGAAGTTTGAGAGCGATTTACCGTACGAATTTTTGACGGGACGCGTGAGGCCATGGAACTACGAGCCGTATGCGAACCGTTATGTGAACGTGGCAGAGACCTTGCGGCGCGCGATGACGCAGAATCAGTTTTTGCGCGTGTTCGTGGGGAAAGGCTATTACGACTTGGCGACGCCATTTTTTGCGGCTGAATATACGTTTGACCATTTGGGGCTGGACCCGGCGCTGCGGCCGCATATTTCCGGCGGCTACTACGAGGCGGGACACATGATGTACGTACATCACGATTCGCTCGTGAAATTGAAGCAGGACTTGGCGCAATTTATTCAGGCGAGTCTGCCGAAATGAAAAGGGCTATTTCCGCGGTCGTTTGGGTTGCCGTAGCGATTTTTGGCGCGGGCGCGCTCGGCGCGATTGCATTGCACCGCTCAGAAAAAATCAGCGCGACGTGGTTCGTTGTGGCAGCGGCGTGTTTTTATCTGGTCGCGTACCGACTGTATTCCGCGTTTTTGGCGGCGAAACTGGTAGCGCTTGATGACACTCGCGCGACGCCGGCGGAGCGGAATGACGACGGGCGCGATTTTGTTCCAACGAACAAATGGGTTTTGTTTGGGCATCACTTTGCGGCAATCGCCGGGCCCGGGCCGCTTGTGGGGCCGACGCTTGCAGCACAATTTGGATATTTGCCGGGAACATTGTGGTTGATTGCAGGCGCGGCGTTCGCGGGGTGTGTGCAGGATTTTGTGATTTTGTTTTGTTCGATCCGGCGGAACGGGAAATCCCTGGGAGAGATGGCGCGCGATGAAGTAGGGAAGCGCGGCGGATTTATCGCGCAGCTTGCGGTGCTGGCGATTTTGATTATTTTGCTGGGCGTAGTGGCGCTGGTGGTGGTGAACGCGCTGAAGACTTCGCCGTGGGCAACGTTCACGCTGGCGATGACGATTCCGATTGCGCTGCTGATGGGCGTGTACCTGCGATTTTCGCGGCCCGGGCGTGTGCTGGAGGCGTCGTTGATTGGACTGGCGCTGGTGTTGTTTGTTGTAGTGGCGGGGCAGTGGGTAGCGGACTCGGCGTCGTGGGCGAAGATTTTTACGTTGAGCGGAGTGGCGCTGGCGTTTTGGATCATCGCGTATGGGTTTGCAGCGTCGGCGCTGCCGGTGTGGCTGCTGCTCGCGCCGCGCGATTATTTGAGCGCGTTCATCAAGGCGGGCGCGATTTTTTCACTGGCTGCCGGAATCTTGATTGTGCGGCCGGAAATTCAGATGCCGGCGCTGACGAAATTTATCGACGGCACAGGGCCGGTGTTCGCGGGGAAGATTTTCCCATTTTGCTTTATCACGATTGCCTGCGGAGCGATTAGCGGATTTCATTCGCTGATTTCGAGCGGGACGACGCCGAAAATGATTCAGCGCGAAGGGCACGCGCGATTTATTGGATATGGCGCGATGCTGCTGGAGTCGTTTGTGGGCGTGATGGCGATGGTGGCGGCGTGCGCGATGCAGCCGGGCGTCTATTTTGCGATTAATTCACCGGCGGGGATTGTGGGAGCGGCGCCGGATGCTGCTGCGGCGACGATTTCAAGCTGGGGATACTCGCTTAATGCGCAGACGATGGTAACTCTGGCGCATGGGGTGGGAGAGCAGACGCTTTGGAATCGAGCGGGGGGCGCGCCGTCGCTGGCCGTGGGGATGGCGCAGATTTTTTCGAACACGATCGGCGGTGAGCGTTTGATGAGCATCTGGTATCACTTCGCGATTATGTTCGAAGCACTGTTTATTTTGACGGTGTTGGACGCCGGCACGCGCGTCGGGCGATTCATGGTGCAGGAGATGGGCGGGCGCGTGTGGAAACCGTTTGCGCAGACGAGTTGGATGCCGAGCGTGGTGATTTCGAGCGCGCTCGTGGTTGCCGGATGGGGATATTTTTTGTATCAGGGTGTGATTGATCCGTTTGGCGGGATTAATTCTTTGTGGCCGCTGTTTGGGATCGCGAATCAGTTGCTGGCGGCGGTAGCGCTGGTGGTAGCGACAACGGTTTTGCTGAAGATGGGGCGGCTGAAGTGGATTTGGGTGACGTTGTTACCGATGGTGTGGTTGATTTCGATTACGATGACGGCGAGCTGGCAGAAAATTTTCAGCATGAACGCGCGAATCGGGTTTCTGTCCGGCGCGAATGCGCTGGCAGCGCAGCTTGCCGCCGGGAAAGTTCCGGCAGCAAAGATTGTGGAGATTCAGCGGACGATTTTCAATTTGCGGCTCGATGCAGTGGTGACGGCTGTGCTGGCGGTGATGATTTTGGTGCTGGTGTTTGAGGCGATTGTGCGGTGGACGGCGATATTGACGAAGCGGAGCGAGGCTGTGCTGCACGAGACGCCGTACGTGGCGACGCAGTGGGCCGTAGGCGCGGAGGGAGACTGATGAGCGTAGTGGCGGGAAGGATTGCACAGGCCGCGCGAACGTTTTGGATGCGGCTGCGCGAATGGTGCGGGGACGCCGCATACGAAAAATACCAGCGCGCAGCGGCGCGAAAAAACAACGGGGGCGCGATTACTAGAGATCAATTTTACCTGGAACAAATCGAACGCCGCTATTCACGGCCAAACCGCTGCTGCTGAATCTTCTTTTCTTGCTTCCGTTTCTTCCTCCAACATAGAATTTTGCGGCTGGTTCTCTCCCACGGTAATTCCTCATTCCACGCTTTGGTCAGGAGGCAGTCGGCATGGCAATTGATATGGATAAACTTCATGAATTTCTGGGGAAGGCTTTGGTGGATTTTGGCGCGACGTTCCACGCGGCGCTTGTGCGTATTGGCGACAGGCTTGGGCTTTACAAAGGACTCGCCGCGGGCGGGCCACAGACTGCGGCGGAGCTTGCGAAACGCACTGGGACGGCGGAACGTTATGTGCGCGAATGGTTGAGCTGTCAGGCGGCGGGTGGGTATGTCAGCTACGATGCGGCGGCGGGGAAATTTTATCTGACGGAAGAGCAGGCATTCGCCATGGCGGATGACACGAGCCCGGCGTTCATGCCCGGCGCGTTTCAAGTGGCGCTGGCCGCGACGAAAGCGGAAGAGCAACTTGCGGAACGATTCAAGAGCGGTAGCGGACTGGGCTGGCACGAGCATCATCACGAACTGTTCGAGGGCACGGAGAGGTTTTTCCGGCCGGGGTATGCGGCGAATCTTTTGAGCGCGTGGATTCCCGCTCTGGACGGCGTACAAGAGAAATTGAAAGAGGGCGCATGCGTCGCCGATGTGGGATGCGGCCTGGGCGCTTCGACGATTTTGATGGCGAAGGCCTTCCCGAAATCGGAATTCTTTGGATTCGATTACCATGACAAGTCCATCGAAAAAGCAAAGGAGCGGGCGAAGAACTCGGCAGTTTCCGGGAATATTCATTTTGATGTAGCGATGGCGAAGAATTTTCCGGCGAAAGAATATGACTTCGTAACGTTTTTCGACTGCCTGCATGATATGGGCGATCCGGCGGGCGCTTCCTCGCATGTGCGGAGCACGATGAAGAAAGACGGGACCTGGATGATCGTGGAGCCATTTGCGGGCGACAAGCTCGAAGACAATTTAAATCCGATTGGGCGGGCGTTTTATGGCGCGTCCACTTTGCTCTGCACGCCGGCTTCGTTGTCGCAAGAGGTGGGAGCGGCGCTGGGCGCGCAGGCGGGGGAGAAAAAATTGAAAGAGGTTGTGACGGCTGGAGGCTTTACCCGATTCCGGCGGGCAACGCAAACGCCGTTTAATTTGATATTTGAAGCGCGCCCCTAGATGGACGTACTGCGAAATCACGCGAACGCATCGAGCCGCTACACTTAAATCCGCGCTCTTGTTTGCACTGAAAAACGGGCATAGAATCTGCGTAACTCTCCCGGTGGGCTCCGTTCAAAGTTAGTTAGAAGGAGGTCTAATGCGCAGATTATTTAGCTTAGCGGTTTTGGTGGGCCTGGTCGCGATGACGGCGATGATTTCAACGGGAAAACAGCCACAAGACAAGAAGGCCGCAAAACCAGACTTTGACATGACCGCTTCGTACATCGAGGCGTGCAGTTGCGACATGTTTTGTCCCTGTTACTTCAATACGCGTTCCACGAATCATATGAGCATGGGCGAGAATCACAAGGACGAGCACTATTGCCGCGCCAACCTCGTTCTCAAGGTGGACAAAGGTCATTACAAAAATACCAAACTTGACGGCGCGAAAGTATGGATTGCCACGGATCTGGGCAGCGAGTGGAGCACCGGCAAGGACTCCTGGGCGGTGATCAATTACGACCCGAGTGTGACGGCAGAGCAGAAGGCTGCGCTGAACGACATCATTGGCCAGCTATATCCCTTCCAGTGGCAGAAATTCGATGTGGATACGCAGGGATTCACTTGGGAAATAGATGAAAAGGCAGGCGTCGCGCACGCCAAAATGAACAACGGAAAAGGCGAAGTAGTTTTGGAGAAGAGCAAAGGCGACGATCCGAGCCGCGAGATCGTGATGCAAAACCTAAAATACTGGAAAGCCCAAACCAACGATGGCTTCCGGATGTGGAAGAGCAAACATGAGGAATTTGAAGGGAAGGACCACAAGTTCTCTTACGATGGGACGAACGGATTTTTGATTACAATTCACTTTTCCGGCATGGCAAAAGCCGCCGCGGCGGGAAATTAACACGCCACGTAAACGTTCACTAAGACGGCTCCCCGAGCTAACAGCTAGGGGGCGTCAAACTTCGTCTTCGTCGTCGGCGACTTGCTTGAGGATTGTTATTTTGTGTGCGATGCGGAGCCCTTGCGAGCGGACGCCGGCAAGAATGGCGCGGCGGATCTCGTCCGGCAGCGATTCGGGAGCGAAGACGCCGGATTCTTTGCGCGGAAAATGTCTTATGAATTGGGCGGCGACGTGAGCCGTCGCGAACGCAACCGGTGTGCTAAAGCGGCCCTGCTTGCGAATGGTGTAGAGAGACGGAAAGAGAACGTCCGAGCGAATCGCGAGGTGCACGTCTTCTTTCGAGCTGCGTTTGACGCCGCGTACGATGACGGCGGCAGTGAAGCGTGCATTTTGTAAAATTCCCTGCCGGATGAGCTTGGCAATGTGGCGAGGAGTGGAGGTTTCCGGGAAGCGGCTTTTTGCGCGGCCTTGCGATTTTGAAAGTTTTCCCTGTTTGTGCCAGCGGCGAAGGCGGTCAATTTCATTGCCGCCGATTTTGACATCTAGATCGCGCATGGGTATGAAGCGCGGAAGCGTGGCGACTTCGTCTTGAGCCGCGAGTACAACGCGGGCAGCGCCAACCGGATCCGCGAAACGGAACTTTTCAATTTCCGAAAAACGTCTGGCAAGTTTGAATTTTCCGGCACGATAAATGCGCGGGTGGGAGACTGCTTCGTCGAAGGAGACTTCCGGCGACCATTGGGAGATGGGATCGTCGCTTTCGCTGCTTTCGTACAGGCGGATTTGGACGGTGGAGACTTCGTCAAGCATGTCGGCGGCGCGTTTGACGAGAAGATTGGTGAGGCCAGGTGCGGCACCGGCGTCAATGACGGCGGAGCGGTTTTTCTCTTCGAAGCGCTTGGCATAGCGGAACTGTTCGGCTTGGAAGGGATTGCGCGTGAGGTGTGAGCTAAGGTCAAGGTAGTGCGCGTGAAGGCGAAGCGCGGCGCGCAAGACGATTTCGTTGAAGACGGAAGCGCTCGCGTTGATGATGAGCTGGCAGCCTTTGGCGGCCTTCACGATCCCACGCAGATTACGGGCGTTCACCTCGGCGATGGGAATGGTGCTTTTTTTGCCGAGGAAGCGGCGGGCACGCGCCGGGTCGCGGTCTCCGCACCAGACGGTGTGGCCCTGACGGTCGAGTAGCTGTGCGAGGAGAGAGCCGGTCGCTCCCGCTCCCAGAACGAAGATCCGCATAACGTCCGAAAACTGTATCACAGGAGGGGTAGCCCTTTAGGAAGGGACAGGCGGGATGCCGCTTCGTAGTTACAATTCGAGGATGTCCAAATGGCCCAGTTTCGAGCGTCATTATAGTGGGTGCAGAATTTCGGATGGCCCATTACTAAAACAAGGGAGAACTACCATGGAATACCTATTGGTGCTGTACGCGGAAGAGACCGGTTGGGGGAAGATGTCCAAGACGGAACAGGAACAAGGGATGGCGGCGTACATGGCGTACGGGGAAGCGTTGCGGAAGGCGGGGGTTTACAAGGGGAGCAACCGGCTCCGGCCAATTGCGGATGCGACGACGGTACGCACTGTGAACGGCAAGCAAAAGGTGCTGGATGGGCCGTACGCCGACTCGAAAGAGCAACTGGGTGGGTACTACCTGATTGATGTACCCGACCTCGATGCAGCGCTTTCCTGGGCGGCGCGGTGCCCGGGGGCGGGACATGGAGTGGTCGAAGTGCGTCCGATTTGGAGCATGCAGAAATAACCAGCGAGTGAGGCGATGAGCGTGGAAGTCCACGATGAGCTGGCGCGCAGTACGGCGGAGAGCGCTGCGCGCCGAAGCTACGGCAAATTGGTGGCGTTTCTGGCTGCGCGCACGCGGGATGTCGCTGCTGCGGAAGATGCGCTTTCGGAAGCGTTTGCCGCAGCGCTGACAGATTGGCCGAAGAACGGGTGCCCGGCAAATCCGGAAGGATGGCTGCTGACGGTCGCGCGGCGAAAAATGATTGACGCTTTGCGCGGTAGGAAGCGGCAGGAACTGGCGACGGATCAGCTGCAGATTATGGCGGAAGGAATGGAACTGGCGGAGAGAAACGCGCAAATTCCGGATCAACGATTGGCATTGATGTTCGCGTGCGCGCATCCCGCGATAGACGAGGCGGTCCGCGCGCCGCTGATTTTGCAGGTGGTGCTGGGACTGGACGCGAAGGCGATCGCTTCGGCGTTTCTTACTTCTCCGGCCGCGATGGGAAAGCGATTGGTGCGCGCGAAGGAAAAGATCAGAGAGGCGGGCATTCCTTTTGGGATTCCGGAGCGCCAGGAGCTTCCGGCCCGGCTGGACGCCGTGCTGGATGCGATTTACGCCGCATTTGCGGAAGGATGGACCGATCCGGCAGGAACCGATGTTTCAAGGCGCAATCTGACGGAAGAAACGCTGTTTCTGGCACGGCTCGTGATGGAATTGCTGCCCGCAGAGGCCGAAGCGCTTGGGTTATTGGCATTAATGCTGCAGGCTGAAGCGCGGCGTTTCGCCCGGCGAACTAGCACGGGTGAATATGTGCCGCTCGCAAAGCAGGACCTGCGCCTGTGGGACTCCGAAATGATTCGCGAAGCGGAGGAGTTGTTGCTGCGGGCGAGCAAGATGGGCTCGATTGGACGATTTCAATTGGAGGGCGCGCTCCAGTCCGCTCACGTTTATCGCTGCCGAACGGGGCACTCCAATTGGAGGGAAATTGTGCAGCTTTACGACGCGCTGCTGGAAATTTCGGGATCGCCAGTGGTTGCAATTAACCGGGCGCTGGCACTAGCGGAATTCGAGGGCGCGAGCGCGGCTCTTGGTGCTCTGGGAGACTTAGCCGCCGATGTGCGGCTCAATGAGTATCAGCCCTATTGGGCGGCACGCGCCGAGCTGCTGGCGAAAGCAGAGGCGTATGACGACGCACGAAAAGCGTATGAGATAGCGATTGGACTCGAGCATGACGCGGCGGTCCGGCGGTTTCTGCAGGAGCGCCAAGCTGCTTTGCCGTCGTAACTTCCTTCAAGTTGCGATTTCCGCCCTACGAAGCGTACACTGAATCCAGAAACTCCGACCCCGGAGGCCTGACAGGAGAAAAAACCTGTGGCCGCGGGGCGATGCCCAGAATCAAAAGGGCTGAGGGTTCGGCTGGAAACGGCCGGGCCTCCCGCAGTATGGAAAGGAGTGCGCTGGACGAAAATATTCATATTTTCGCTGGCCGCCCGATTCCACTCTGCGAATCGGGTTTTTTGTTTTGGAGTGAGATGAGTTTGCAGGACAAATTCGGGCGGCAGATTACGGACTTACGGATTTCCGTGACGGACCGTTGCAATTTCCGGTGTGTGTACTGCCGTTCGGCCGATCCCGAAAACTACCGCGACCACGACGAGATTCTTTCGTGGAAAGAACTGGAGCGGTTGGCGCGTGTTTTTCACGATTTGGGAATTCGCAAGGTGCGGATGACCGGCGGGGAACCGCTGGTGCGAAGCGGCGCGGAGGAGTTTGTGAAGTTCCTTTCGGGTGTCGGATTCGCGGATTTGTCCATGACGACGAACGGGCATCTGCTGGCCGAACGGTGCGAGAAATTGATTGCGGCGGGACTGCATAGGATCAACATCAGCCTGGATTCGCTGAACCAGGAGAAATTTGAGCGAATTACGAGGACAAAATCATTTTCTTCTGTGATGAAAGGAATTGATGCAGCGCAGAATTCGCGGCTGGGACCGGCGAAAGTGAATGCCGTGCTGGTGCGCGGGATGAATGACGATGAAGTTGAGGCGTTCGCGGAGTTTGCGCGGGAACGCGGCGTGATTATGCGCTTCATCGAATTTATGCCGCTGGATGCGGACCGGCACTGGTCGCGAGAGAAGATTGTGCCGGCGGCGGAAGTTTACAAGCGAATTAACGCGCGCTGGCCGCTTGTGCAGATTCCGCATGAGCAGAGCGAGACAGCGCGAAAGTATCGTTTCGCGGATGGTGCGCCGGGAGAGATTGGACTGATTGCGCCGGTGACGCAGCCTTTTTGCGGACACTGTTCGCGGATACGGCTGACGGCGGATGGGAAATTGCGAACCTGTCTTTTCAGCAAAGACGACCATGACTTGCGGGCATTCTTGCGGGAAGGCGCTTCCGACGAGGATTTGGAGACGTACATCAAGTCTGTAGTAAACGAAAAAGAGGAAAGGCATCACATCAACGATCCGGGGTTCGTGCAGCCGAACCGTACCATGGTGTTTATAGGCGGGTAGTGGTAAATCTCACCATAGCCCGCGCAGAATCATCTAAGATATGAGGCAAGAAGGCACCCTCATTCCAACGAAAAAATGAACAAACTCCATTCCAATTCGGGCACGGCTACCCTCATCGGCATCGAGCAGCCGGAAACGCTGCGCGCGCCGGAAATTGAAAAGGGCGTGGGCTGCGATTTCGACAATTATTTGCTGGTGCCGGACAACGCCCTGGATGAGCGCATCGCCGCGGCTAAGGCCAAGCTGGGAAAAGACGTGGTGATTCTGGGGCATCACTACCAGCGCGATGAAGTGGTGAAATTCGCGGATTACCGCGGGGACTCGCTAAAGCTTTCGCAGCAGGCCGCGGAAGTGGATGGGAAATACATCGTTTTTTGCGGCGTACACTTCATGGCGGAGAGCGCGGACATTTTGCGGCGCGATCAACAGGTGGTGGTGCTGCCGGATTTGAACGCGGGCTGCTCGATGGCGGACATGGCGGACATCGGGCAGGTGGAAGCGTGCTGGAGCGAACTGGCCGGCGTGACGGACACGAGCAAGATTATTCCCGTGACGTACATGAATTCGACGGCGGCGATTAAGTCTTTCACAGGCGAGAACGGCGGGTCGGTTTGCACGAGCACGAACGCACCGGCCGTGATGAAGTGGGCGTTTGCACGCGGAGAAAAAGTTTTGTTTTTGCCGGACGAACATCTCGGGCGCAATACGGGTTACCGGATGGGAATTCCGCTCGATGAAATGATTGTTTGGGATCCCTATCAGGAGTTGGGCGGGAATACGGAAGAACAGATCCGGCGCGCGAAGGTGATTTTGTGGAAGGGCTACTGCTCCGTGCATCAGCGATTTACGGTCCAGCATGTGGAGCGCGTACGGAAGGAAAATCCCGGGATTCGCGTAATTGTGCATCCGGAATGCAGGTTTGAAGTGGCCCAGGCCGCGGATCAAATTGGTTCGACAGAAGGAATCATCAAGGCGATTAAAGCAGCGGAGCCGGGCACGCAGTGGGCGGTCGGAACGGAAATTCATTTGGTGAACCGGCTGAGCAAGGAACTGACGGACCGCAAGGTGATGTCGCTGGATCGCAGCGTGTGCGTCTGCACGACGATGTTCCGGATTACGCCGGTGCACCTGCTCTGGGCGCTCGAAAATCTTGCGGCGGGAAATATCGTAAATCGCATTTCCGTGGATGAACGAACCAGGCATCACGCGCGCACGGCGCTCGACCGCATGCTGTCTTTGCGTTAGCATCGAAGAGAAGAAGTTGTCCCCTCAATTCGTTCGCGACACGGAAAACCCATGGCTGACGAAGACGACGAGATCCCTCAAGAAGAAACTCCGGAACCGAGATTATTCACGCTGACCGAAGCAGAACGCACGCGGCGTGAGTTGGAGCCCGTTCTGATCGAGGCGATGGATTGCCGGAAGAAGTTGTCCGGACTGGATGCGGAGCTTGGGGCGGTTGCGGCGCGCATCATGATGATGGGCGGGATACTGGTCCCACATGAAAAGCTGTCAGTGGTGCGGATGGAGCACACGCGGCTGGCACAGAGTTTGAAATCGGCGCTGGATCAAATTCTGGAGACGGGATGTTTGATCAAGGATTTGGATGTGGGGCTGCTGGATTTTCCTTCTGTGATTGACAATGAAGAAGTGTACTTGTGCTGGAAGCTGGGCGAAGACCGGATCCGTTTTTATCACAAGCAGAGCGAGGGATTTGCGGGCAGGAAGCCGCTCGATCCGCGGGATGCGGGTGACGACAAAATTCAGTAGCGCCGCATTCGATTTCCACACATCACCTGAAAGTTGCGAACAAATATTCCCTCCTGTCTAAGGAAATCTCTTGAGCGAAAAAAAGGAAAACAAACTGAAGGATTCGGCGAGCCCTTATTTGCGGTCGGCGGCGCATCAGCCGATTGACTGGCATGAGTGGGGAGAAGAGGCGTTTGCGCGCGCGCAGAAGGAAGACAAGCCGATGCTGCTGGATATCGGCGCGGTGTGGTGCCACTGGTGCCACGTGATTGACCGCGAGAGTTACGAAAATTCGGCGATAGCGCAGATTATCAACGAACATTTTGTGGCGGTGAAAGTCGATCGCGATGAGCGGCCGGATGTGGACTCGCGGTATCAGTCGGCGATCAGCGCGATTTCCGGGCAGGGCGGATGGCCGCTGACGGGATTCCTGATGCCGGATGGGAAGCCGTTTTTTGGCGGGACGTATTATCCGCCGGAGGATCAGTTTGGACGGCCGGGATTCCGGCGGGTGTTACTCGCGGTCGCGGATTCGTACAAAAACAAACGCGCGGACTTGGTGCGGGCGGCGGAATCGCTTGCGGACGCTGTGGCGCAGCAGGAGATGTTCACAGGCGCGCATGGAAAGTTTGATGTGGACGTGTTGGATTCGCAGGTGCGAGCGATCACTCAACTGTTCGACATCAAGAATGGCGGATTTGGCAAGGCGCCAAAGTTTCCGCACTGTTCAGCGATTGATTTGATTTTGGAGCGGTACCAACAAACGAAAGAGCGACATTTGCTGGCGATGGCGGAAACGACGCTGGAAAAAATGGCGCGCGGCGGAGTGTACGACCAACTGGCCGGAGGATTTCACCGGTATTCGGTGGATGAACGGTGGCTCGTGCCGCATTTCGAGAAGATGAGCTATGACAACTCGGAGTTGCTGAAGAATTATCTGCATGGCTGGCAGGCAACGAAGAATTCGTTTGTGAGGGAGACCGCGGAAAGCATCATCGGCTGGGTGAATCAAGACTTGTCTGACCAAGCGAACGGCGGATTCTATGCGAGCCAGGACGCGGATTATTCATTGGATGATGATGGCGATTACTTCACGTGGACGCTGGAAGAGTTGCGCTCGGCTCTAACTCGGGATGAGGCGCGCGTGATGGAGCTTTACTACGACGTGGAAGCTCATGGGGAGATGCACCACAATCCGGCGAAAAATGTTTTGTGGATTGCAAGAGATGCTTCGGAAATTGCCGAGACACTGAAGACAGATGAGGCTGGCGTACGGCTGACGATTGCGCGGGCAAAAGGAAAACTGCTTGCGGCGAGATTGCCGCGGCCGACTCCTTACATCGACAAAACGATGTACGTGGGTTGGAATGCTATGTTTGTTTCAGCCTATCTGGAAGCGGGACGGTCACTTGGTGACGCTCTGGCCGATTCGTGCCGATCCTTTGGGCTAAAGACGCTAGACCGGATGCTGCGAGAGGCGTGGACAAAGGAGCACGGATTTGCGCACCGGATTGGCGGGCCGGGGCTGCGTGGGTCGCTGGATGATCAGGTTTTTGGCGCGATGGCTCTTCTGGATGCGTATGAGGCGACGCTGGACGCGAAGTATTTTCAGGCGGCGCAGCGGACGATGAATGTGGCTATCGAGAAGTATGGCGATGCGGAGGGCGGAGGGTTTTTTGACCGCGCGAGCGACGCGCCCGCGATGGGAGGATTGGACGTGCGGCGAAAGCCGTTCCAGGATTCGCCGACGCCGGGAGCGAACTCGATCGCGGCGATGGCGCTGACGCGTTTGCACGCGTATACGAGTGAGCAGAAATATTACGACTGGGCGAAAAAGACGCTGGAAGCCTTTGCGGGAATTGCGCCACAGTTTGGAATGTTCGCGGCGACATACGGCTTGGCGGCAACGCTCTTTGCGAATCATCCGATTCAGGTGGTGGTCACCGGCGCGGAGGGAGATGCCGACGCTGAGAAACTGGAAGAAGCGGCGAACTCGGTCTATCGGTTTGGAAAAGCCGTGCTGCGGGTAACTCCTGGAATTTCGGTGGAATATTTGCCGCTGGCTTTGCGAGAAACGTTGCCACACCTGCCGGCGGTAAAAGCCACGGCGGTCGTTTGTTTTGGAAATACGTGCATGCCGCCGACAAACGAGCCGGAGCGCTTGAAAGCGATTTTGGAAAATGGCGCTGCGGGAGCTGCTGGGCAGTAGAAAAGAAAGGCCCGCTTCAGAAAGCGGGCCCTACAACAAGCGTGCGAATTGTTACTTCTTTGGCCGGGATTCCGGGGGAACCAAACCGTTGATGCGATAGTAGACGACGAGCTGGCCGTAGTGCTCGCCCGAGTGCTCGATGAGGCCGTAGGCCAGATCATATAGGCGAATTTTTGTAGGGCCACCGTCGGCCACTTCTTCGTTCAAACCCTTGTCACCTTTCGATTTGATCAAGTCGGCGCCGTCCTGCACGCACTTTTTCACAAACGCGACAACTTGCGCTTTGGTTTTGAGTTCATCCCGCTTGGGATCGTCACCGTAGCGAGCCTTTTTTCCTGCCGCAGTGTCCGTGAAGAAATACATGGACGCGGAAGCGTGCAGCAGATTGCCGACGAAGGTGCGCGAATCAGCGTGAGGTTTGTAGTCGTACTTGTCTTCAGGCATGTCTTCCGCAATTGCGATGAGCTTACGGCCGATGTCGTTCCAGGATTCGAGGACGGCTTGGGAAGGGCTTGGCGCGGGCTTGGGCGGCGCTTTTTGGGCCGCGTCCTGCGCGAGAGTGGGCAGCGCCGTGAGGGCAGCTGCCATTGCGATTCCTGCCATCCACCACAGTTTCTTCATTGCATCCTCCGTCGCGCCATAGAGGCGCGGTCTATGCTTGAGACGCACTTCGCTGGGAGAAGTGTTCTTTCGCGCAAGGCGAATCTTACTCCCGGAATGGGATTCCGGAGCAATCGGATGGACGCGGAAACGCCCGGAAACATGCCAAATTGTCTCCCGGCCTTCGCATGGTAAGCTAAAAGTGCAGAGCAGGGAGGGTTTTTCGTGAATCTTGGCTGGCTGGTGGCCCGGTTTTTAATCGGACTGGGAGTCTTTTCCCTCATTTTATATTCGCAATTTTTCTGGTACCGCGGGCTGTGGCGCGTAAGCGCGAATTGGGGCAGCACGGCGCTGCGCGTCGCAGCGCGGCTAGTGTGTCTGGGTGTGGCCTGCGTCTCGGTGCTCGCGTTCGTGGACGGACTGCGCATGGGGCGGAGCCACTGGATTCCGCGCGGCAATATTTTCCCCTCTTTTGTGGGGATGTGGTTTACGTGCGCCTTTTTTGGATTTCTCGCGGTGAAGTCAGTGCGAGGGTTTGAAATTCTATGGAGATGGGCAGCCGGGCGCGTGAGGGCGCGTTCCAAGAAGGAAGTTTCGATCACGAGCGCGGCGCCGGCACGAGCTGAAATTCTGGCTGACCCTTCGCGACGACACTTTTTCAAAACAGCGACTGCCGCGGCAGGCGCAGCCCCATTTCTTGGTGCCATGTATGGATTTGCCGCGGAGCGTTTGAACTACCAGGTTCGCCGCGTGGAGATTCCGCTGGCGAATTTGCCCGACGCCTTGGATGGGATGAAGATCTCGCAACTGAGCGACATCCATTTGAGCGGATATATTTCACGCGATGACGTGCGTCGCGCCGTGGACATGGCGAATGATCTGTCCCCGGACATTTCTGTTGTGACCGGCGATTTTATTACCGGCGCGAGCGATCCGCTGGCGGAATGTATTGAAGAAATTCGCAAGCTCGCGGCGCCGCTTGGAGTTTACGGCTGTAATGGCAATCATGAAATCTACGCTAAAGCGGAAGACGCGGCGGAGCGGCTCTTCACTCAGGCCGGAATGAAATTGCTGCGGAAGGAAAATGCGCAGATTAACTTTCGCGGAGCGTACCTGAATCTAATCGGGGTGGATTATCAGCGCGAGCGCGGGCCGGGCGGATTCAAGATTCAGACGCTGGCCGGTGTGGAAAAATTAGTGCGGCGGGATATGCCAAACATCTTGTTGTCGCACAATCCGAATTCATTCAATCGCGCCGCTGAATTGGGAATCGACCTTTCCTTGGCGGGGCACACGCACGGCGGTCAGGTGCAAGTGGAAATCCTGGACCACCGCCTGAGCCCAGCGCGTTTTATTACGGACTACATCGCGGGATTGTACTCACGGCCGCTTGGAACGGGAGAAAGCGCGGCGGCGAAAGTTTCGCAGTTGTACGTGAATCGCGGACTGGGCACGGTGGGGGCGCCGGTGCGGTTGGGTGTGCCGCCGGAAATCACCTTGATTACGCTGCGCAAGGCGTAGGAAGTTGCGCGCCGCATGATCGTACTCGTCATGGGGACGACCGGTGCGGGAAAAACGACTGTTGGTAAATTACTTGCCGAAAAACTGAATTGGACATTTCTCGACGCGGATGATTTTCACCCCGCGGCAAATATCGCAAAAATGAAACAAGGAATTCCGCTGACCGACGCGGATCGAGTGCCGTGGCTCGCGGCAATTCATGAAGAACTGGCGCGCCAAAACGCCGCGGGGAAAGATTGTGTGCTCGCGTGCTCGGCGCTGAAAAATGGTTACCGCGAAACGATTGGTGCGGGACTCCCGATGAAGACTGTTTACCTCAAAGGTTCGTACGAGGAGATGCGCGCGCACATCCTGGCCCGGCACGGACACTTCGCCGGTGAAGGAATTTTGGCGGGCCAGTTTAGGGATTTGGAAGAACCGAGCGACGCGATTGTGGTTTCCGTGCACCACGCGCCAGAGAACATCGTTGAAGAAGTGCTCCGGGAACTGAAACTCGCGTAGAATCGCGGCTGCATTTATTTCAAGTGCGGCCGGCCTTTTGACGACTCAATCGGATAACACGGCAGGGAACGAGATTGTTCCCAAATTGTTTTGGCGGCTGATGCCGTTCTTGCTGCTGTTGTACGTGGTCGCCTATCTGGACCGCATTAATGTGGGATTCGCCGCGCTGCAGATGCAGGCGCAACTCCATTTCAGCGATGCGGTGTACGGTCTGGGCGCCGGGATTTTCTTTGCGGGATATTTTTTCTTTCAGGTGCCAAGCAACCTGATATTGCAACGGGCCGGGCCGCGACGCTGGATTTGCCTGCTTATGATCGCGTGGGGAGTAGTCTCCGCCTCAATGATGTTCGTTGCGACGGCTCGCGGCTTTTATACTTTGCGGTTTCTTCTTGGCGCGACGGAAGCAGGATTTTTTCCGGGCGTAATCCTATACATGAAAGGTTGGTTCCCCGGCGGTGTGCGCGCCAGAGCGTCGGCCGTCTTCATGACCGCGGGGCCAATTTCCGGAATTATTGGCGGGCCCGTCTCCGGCGCGTTACTCGGATTGGATAAATTGCATGGGCTTGCCGGATGGCAATGGTTGTTCTTGATTGAAGGCGTGCCGGCGATCGTTCTGGGCGCGATTGTATTTTTTATTCTCGATGACAGTCCGGAAACCGCCCGATGGCTCAGCGTGAGCCAGCGGGAATGGCTGCTGAATACGCTGCGAAGCGAAGATGCGGAAGCGCAGAGCGACGGGAAACTCAGCGCGTTTTCCGCATTTGGAATGCCCCGCGTGTGGCTACTGGCGTTCGTCTATTTTGCGTTGAATACGGCTTCGTATGGAATCAGCTTGTGGCTCCCGACGGTGTTTCACCAGGCGTCGAGCTTTGGAATTTTGGCGCTGGGATTCATCACAACGATTCCGTATCTGTTCGGCGCAGTGACGATGATTTTGAATGGGCTGCATTCGGACCGGACGGACGAGAGATTTTGGCACGTGGCGATTCCAGCATTTGTGTCCGCGGCGGCGTTGGGCGCGGCGGGGCACGTCGGAAGTTTTGCCGTGTTGGTAGGTTGCTTCGCGATTGCCTACGCCGGCGTGCAATGCATGACCGGGCCCTTCTGGGCAATCTCCTCGCGAATCCTTCCCGGAGCGGCTGCTCCCGCGGGAATCGCGCTGATTAACTCGATTGGAAATTTGGGAAGTGGACTTGGGCCGTATGCGATCGGGTTCGTGAAAACGCAATCGGGCAGCTTTCAATTGGCGCTGATGCTGGTCGCTGCCGTGCTCGCGCTCGGCGGAATTGTCGTCCTCTATGTTCGTAGCTTCACGCCACGCTGATGTGTTTCAGTATCTAGCAAACCAAGCGTTCAGTTCCTGCTGCGCCCAAGAAATTCGAATCTTCCTTCCATGCGCCGTCATCTAAGTCACGAGGGCGGAAACGGCGATGCGTTCACTTCGCGAGGCTTTGCAAGCGGCTGCTTCCAAAAAGCAGGCAATAGGTCACTTCAATGTGTCTGAGTTTGTAACGCTTGACGCCGTAGCGTCCGTTGCGCGCGAGCTGCGGGTGCCGGTGATCGTCGGCGTTTCCGAAGGCGAGCGGAAATTTCTCGGCGTCCACAAAATAGCGGCTCTCATAAAAAATTATCGCGAAGAATTTGGCCAGGAAATCTTCCTGAACGCGGACCACTCGCGCTCCCTTGCCAGTGTTGAAGAGGCGGCACGCGCAGGATTTGACCTGGCGGTCTTCGATGCTGCCGACAAGCCATTTGAAGAGAACGCCAGTACTACCAAAATCGCCGTTGATGCGGCCAAAAACATAAATCCAGGAATTCTTATGGAAGGCGAAATCGGCTATATCGGCACCGGTTCCGAAATACATGCGGGCTCTGCACCGATTAAGGTGAACTTTACTTCCGTCGAAGACGCCACACGGTATATGCACGCTACCAAGGTAGACCTTCTCGCACCGGCAGTAGGCACCACGCACGGCATGCTTCCCGGGATGATCCGTGGCGAGCAGCACAAGCGGCTGGATATTGATCGAATCGCGGCCATCAAGAAAGCGACCGGCCTTCCTTTGACACTGCACGGCGGCTCAGGCACGGCTGATGGCGACTTTGTCCGCGCGATAGAGGCAGGGATTAGCGTCATCCATATCAATACTGAATTACGCGTTGCGTGGCGCAGCGGGTTGGAAGACGCGCTTTCCAAAAATCCGCAAGAGGTGGTTCCCTACAAGCTTCTGCCCATCGCTGGAGAAAGAGTATCCGCGGTTGTAAGGAACCGGCTCATGCTTTTTTCTGGAGCAAAGCAACCGCGCTAGTTTGACGCCGGTGACGCGTCACCGGCCTTCGCTGTGTTGCTCCCCCCTCTGTCGAGTGCCATAATTTCAATTCCACTTGAATTTGGCTTCATGGTGTTATGGGGGCTTTATGGCAATGCGCGACAGTTGGATTGAAAAAAGAGAAGCGGCTGCGGCTGGTCACAATGGGAGCCGCAACATGTCGCAAATGCATCTGGCACGGCAAGGCGTCGTTACCGAAGAGATGCAGTACGTTGCGAAGCGGGAGAAGCTGGAGCCGGAGCTGGTTCGGAGCGAAATCGCCCGCGGTCGCGCGATTATTCCCGCCAATATTCACCACCGCAACCTGGAGCCGATGGGCATCGGCGTGGCGTTTTTCTGCAAGATCAACGCGAACATCGGAAATTCCGCGACAACCTCGAATATTGACGAGGAGCTGAAGAAGCTGCACCACTCCGTGCACTATGGCGCGGACACGGTGATGGACCTCTCGACCGGCGGAGACATTCCAACGATCCGGAAGGCGATCATCAATGCGTCGCCCGTGCCGGTGGGAACAGTCCCAGTGTATGAGGCGATTTCGCGCGTGCGGCGGCCGGAGGATTTGACGATTGATCTGATGCTCGAAGTGATTGAAGAGCAGGCCGAACAGGGCGTGGACTACATGACGATTCACGCCGGCGTATTGCGCGAGCACGTACCGCTGGTGCGCAAACGCATCACGGGAATTGTAAGCCGCGGCGGCTCGCTGATGGCGCACTGGATGGAGCACCACAAGAAGCAAAATTTCCTATATGAGAACATCGAGAAAATCTGCAAGATTTTCAAGAAGCATGATGTGAGTTTTTCGTTTGGCGACGGATTGCGCCCTGGTTGCATCGCGGATGCCAGCGACGAAGCGCAGTTTGCAGAATTAAAAGTGCTTGGGGAACTGACGAAAAAGGCATGGGAGCATGACGTCCAGGTGATGATTGAAGGTCCGGGCCATGTGCCCATGGACAAGATCAAGGAGCAAGTGGACAAGGAAGTGGAATGGTGCCACGAGGCGCCGTTCTACACGCTGGGGCCGCTCGTGACGGATATCGCGCCGGGCTACGACCACATCACCAGCGCGATTGGCGCCGCGATGATTGGCTGGCACGGCGCTTCGATGCTTTGCTACGTGACGCCGAAGGAGCATCTCGGCTTGCCCAATCCTGAGGATGTGAAGCAGGGCGTAATCGCTTACAAGATTGCGGCTCATGCGGCGGACGTGGCGAGACACCGTCCTGGCGCGCGCGACCGCGACGATGCGCTCTCCTATGCGCGATTTTTGTTCGACTGGAACAAACAGTTTGAACTCTCGCTGGACCCGGAAACCGCGCGCGCCATGCACGATGAATCGCTGCCGGACGATTTTTACAAGGAAGCGAAGTTCTGTTCGATGTGCGGGCCGAAGTTTTGCTCGATGAATATCACGCAGCTTGCAGAAGCCGAATCGGGGCAAGATCAGGCAGAACGGAAACAGAAATTCGCCGAGCTTCTGGTCAAAGTTCAGGGCGCGTAGATCGCAGTTAATGGCAAACTAGGCTCGTAATTATTTTAAGACGCATTGTTACTTTTTGGGTTTCCTGTACCTCGCGGCGTTCTGATTCCGGCTTTCCCCTGATAGGCTCGTTGTCCATAGCGAGCCCTGTTCCCCTTGCCGATACGAGCCCCAGAGAGGATTTCGCGCTTCGCGCGCAGCATGAGCCAGTCTGGCCCGTCGCTCTCCGTGTTGGTCGCTGACGATTCTCCCGTCTACTGCAAACTCGTTGAAGAAGCTTTGAAAGATGAAGATTATCGTGTGACTTTTGCCCGGAGCGGACGTGAAGCGCTCGAGATTTTCGCGCAGAATGCTCCCGACATCGTCATTACGGATTGGATGATGCCGGACGTGTCCGGCCTCGATTTGTGCCAGCGAATTCGCAAAAGCGAACTTTCCTATACGTACGTCATTCTGCTGACTTCGATTTCTGACAAAAACATGGTGGTCAAGGGATTGGCCGCCGGCGCCGACGACTATCTTACGAAGCCATTCGATCCGGGCGAGCTCTGCGCGCGCATAGGAGTGGGACGGCGAATCATTTGCTTGCAACGTGACATCGAAGCGAAAAACCTGCTGCTGCAGGAAGCGGCTCGTACGGATTCTCTGACCGGCTTGCCAAACCGCCGCGCAATTGAAGAATGGGCGGAGCGGCAGATTCGCGGCGCGACGCGGCATGGGTACCCGCTGTGGGTCATTCTGGCCGACCTCGATTCGTTCAAGAATGTGAACGACAGTTATGGCCACGATGCAGGAGACACGGTGCTCCAGAAATTCGCGGAAGTGCTTCGCGGGACTACGCGCGCTTCGGACATTTGTGGACGCATGGGCGGAGAAGAGTTTGTGATGGTGTTGACGCACGTGGATCGGAACTCCATTGTGCCCACCGTGGATCGTTTGCGCGAGCAATTCGCGTCGCTCGTTTTCCGCTTTGGAGACAAGACGGCGTCGGTCACGTCCAGTTTTGGCATCGCCGGATTTGAGGGCAAGGGACATCCCGAGTTCTTTCATTTACTCCGGCAGGCGGATGCCGCGCTCTATGCCGCTAAACATGCCGGACGCAACCGCGTGGAGCTTGCTGCGGCCTGCGCGCCGGGGAACATTCCAGCCGCCTAAGGCGTATACTTCCTCAGTGGGCCACGCTTGCTGGCCCGTATCTCGCTGCGTTGAACGAGGTGCGCCGTGCTCTTTCTTCTATTTGCTTGCCTGATGTATTTCCTTCCGACGATTATTGGCCGCGATAAGTCCGATGCCGGGCTGATTTTTGTGGTGAATCTCCTTCTGGGCTGGACCGTTGTTGGCTGGATCGTGGCGTTCATTTGGGCGTGCGCAGCCGACACAAGGCCAGTTCCCGTACGGCTGGTGCCCGTGGGCAGCTCGGGGCATTTCTGCTGCCAGTGCGGTACGCTGACTGTTGGCGGAGCGCACTTTTGCAGCGCTTGCGGCAGAGCTTTTTAGAAGGCCCTGCAGCGCGCAGCTTGGTTTCCTTTCACCCCTGGTTTCCCCTATACTCGTCACGCTTTTCAGAGCTGCGATAAGGAGCAGGCATGGCATTCGTTTGTGCAGTGAAAGCGTCAGAGGTAGCTCACGGTTCAATCCGGGAGGTTCAGCTTGGCGGCACGAAGATCGCCCTCGCCAATGTGGGCGGCAGCTTCTATGCCATTAACAATACTTGCTTGCACCGCGGCGGACCGCTGGGAGAAGGAGCCTTGGAGGGGAAGATCGTGACGTGTCCCTGGCACGGTTGGCAGTACGACGTAACCACAGGCAAGACGACCATGAACCCGAATGCAGGTGTGCCTTGCTACGCGACGGAAGTGCGTGGAGACGAAGTGTTTGTCGATATTGGATAGAAAGGCTCTCCATAACTTATTGATATGAATAGGTTTAACGCCGAACCCCTCCTGGTTTGACTCCGGTTGAACGCCTCGGACTCTTGGATAACCCTCATATTTTGTTTGGCTTTGCCGGTTATGGCGTGTATAGTACCGCCGAACTTTTTCTCGATGGCGACCGCGACACCGACTCGACACTACTGGATCTTCACCGCAGACCCGCACCACTATCATTGGGACACGCTATTCGTTAAGGGCAAGGAAATGTGGCACGGGGCAGGCTCCAAGCCCGACGCGATTCGCGCGCTCAAGCAGGTGCGTAAGGGCGATCGCGTGTTGTGCTATCACTCTGCGCCGGACCGCTCGTTTTATTCGATTGCCGAAGTGACGCGCGATCCCTATCCCGATCCGCACGATCGTAAGGAAAAAAATCTCGTGGCAGACCTGCGCGCGTTTGAGAAACTGCCGCGGCAGGTGACGCTTGCGGAGATGCGCGCCAATTCCGCGCTGCGCAAAGTAAAGTTCCTGAAAAATGTACGCCTGATCATTTCGACCATATCGGATGTGGAGTATCAGGAAATTCTGCGCATGGCCGGAATTGTGCCGCAACCCGGAATTCCACTGCCGTAGGCGGAAGTTTATAGCATTCCCTTCTGGATTTGCATTTGAGGTCAATCATGTCCCTCGCGTCCCGTTCGCTCTCGATTCTCGCGTGTGCTGTTTTGTTTGCGTCGCCGGGCTTTGCGCAGACGCCGCAAAAAAATGGCGCACTTGAGGGCATCGCTTCTGGCAAAACACGCGTAATTGATCTGAGCTACGCCATCAACGACAAGCTTGTGGCCTGGCCCGGTGACTCGAAAGTTTTTGAAGCGAAAGTGAATGGGACCATCGAAAAAGATGGTTATTTCACGCGTAGCTTCTGGATGCTCGAACACTACGGTACGCACCTGGATGCGCCCGCGCACTTTCCTCCGGGCAAGACTACGGTTGAGAAAATCGCTCCGGAGAAGTTCTTTGGGCCTGCCGTCGTGCTGGATGTTCGTGCCGAAGCGGAAAAGAACGCGGACTATCAGCTTTCGCCCGCAGTGGTTGAAGCTTGGGAAAAACGGAATGGACGCATCCCGCCGGGCGCCATTGTGATTTTGCGAACTGGATGGGCTTCGCGTTGGCCGGACGTGCAGCGCTACCGCAACACGGACACGAAGGGGGAGATGCATTTCCCCGGATTTTCCGTAGAAGCTGCAAAGATTCTGCTGGATCGCAAAATCAGCGGCCTCGGCTGCGACACTTTAAGTATCGATCCCGGCAACTCCAAGGATTTTCCCGCGCATCACCTCGTTCTTGGCGCCGAAGTGTATCAATTGGAGAATTTGCGCGATTTGGCAGCGCTACCGGAGACGGGAGCATTTCTTATTGTCGCGCCAATTAAGCTGGAGGGTGGTTCCGGAGGCGCGGTGCGAGTATTCGCACTGGTTTCGCAGTAATTTAGAAGAACTTTTTGGGGTGTTCATACGTCTCACAAAGGGAAGGTTCGCACTGAGGGTGTGTCCATGAGAATGATTAAGCGGTTTCTGGCAACAGCTGTGGTTTGCGTGTTGGGATTCGCCGGTGTCGCAAACGCGCAAAACGAAGCAAAGCAGTTTCCCGTCGCCACAAAAACGCTGAAAAACGGCATGAAAGTGCTGGTGCAGAGCGACCACAGCATCCCGAACGTGGCGCTGTACATCTTCTATCGAATCGGCTCGCGCAATGAGCATCCCGGCACGACGGGGCTCTCGCACTTTTTCGAGCACATGATGTTCAACGGCGCGAAGAAGTACGGCCCGGGCGAGCTGGACAAAGTGATGGAAGCAAACGGCGGCGAGAACAACGCCTACACGAACCAAAATCTCACGGTCTATCAGGATTGGTTCCCGCGTTCGGCGCTGCCGCTGATTTTTGATATTGAGGCCGACCGGATCCAGTACCTGCAGTTTGATCCCAAGAAAATTGCATCGGAGCGGGAAGTCGTAGCGAGCGAACGGCGTCTGCGTACGGACAACGACAATGGCGGGCTTCTTGATGAACAACTTTGGGCCACGGCCTACATCGCGCACCCGTATCAATGGCCTGTCGTCGGCTGGATGAGCGACATCGAACACTGGACGATGGACGATTTGAAACACCACTTCGAGATGGGTTATTCGCCCAATAACGCCACGATGGTCGTAGTCGGCGACGTAACTTCCGACGAAATTTTTCAGCTCTGCGAGAAATACATCGAGCCGATACCGACGCACGCGCCACCGCCGCCGGTGACCACAGTCGAGCCGGAACAACTTGGCGAGCGCCGCCTCGTGGTTCATAAGCCGGCAGAGCTGCCGCTTCTGATGATCGGGTATCATGTCCCTCAGACAAACACCCCCGAGTTTTATGCATTAAACATTTTGCGGACAGTCTTGTTTCAGGGCGAAAGCTCGCGCATGTACCAGCGGCTCGTAGATAAGGATCAGATCGCCCTGGATGTTTCTTCCTATGTCCAGCCATCCTTCGATCCGACGCTGGCAATTATTGTGGCCCAACCGAAGCAGGGCGTAGATCCTGCGAACTGTGAAAAGGCAATTTATGAGGAACTGGAGAAAGCAAAATCGGCACAGATCTCCGATCAAGAACTGGAGAAAGCAAAAAACATCCGGCTCGTGGAGTTCTATCACCAGATGCGCACCATTAACGGTCGCGCAAATACCATTGGAACGTATGAAATCTATTTTGGGGACTACGCCAGACTCTTTGACGCCGCGAAGAATTACAGCGCGGTGACTAAAGAGGACGTGCAGCGCGTGGCGCAGAAATATTTTGGGGCGAACAACCGCACCGTGGCGACATTGCTCCCGGAAAATGAGGAGAAGGCAAAACAATGAGAAACCTCAAAAACGTCGGGAAGCTGTTCTGCGCACTGGTCGCGGCACTTTCGATTGCGGCAGTGAGTTCCGCGCAAACATTGAAGTTGCCGCCTCATGAAAAAATTGTTCTGAAAAACGGTCTCACGCTTTTGGTGATGGAAAAGCACGGCGTTCCCATTGTGAGCTTTTCCGCGATTGTGAAGACCGGCTCCGCGGCCGACCCTGCGGGACAAGAAGGGTTTGCGAGTGTCACCGCAGGGCTTTTGCGAAAGGGCACGCAGAGACGCACTGCCCAGCAATTTGCAAGCGACCTGGATTTCATCGGAGGCTCATTTGATTCAGGCGCGGACAGCGACTACACCACCATTTCCGCGGAATTTCTGACCAAGGACCTCGATCGCGGGCTGGACCTCTTCAGCGACGCACTGTTGCACTCGTCATTTCCACAGGCCGAAGTCGACAAGCTGTTGCTGCAGAGTGTTGACGGCATTAAGGCCGCAAAAGACGAGGCTGAATCCGTGCTGGGAACCTATTACGCCGGATATTTGTATGGGACGCATCCTTACGGACGGCCTAGTGGAGGCGATGAGCTTTCACTGAAGAGAATCCAGCGAGATGGGATTCTGAAGTTCTATTCAACAAATTATGCCCCGTCGAACACGATTCTTGCCGTGGCTGGCGAATTTAACGCGGCAGAGCTCAAGAAAAAACTGGAAGACACATTTGGGGCGTGGCCCACAAAGCCCGCGCCGGCAATGAATATTACCGCCCCCGTCGCAGTCAAAGGGAAACGATTGCTTCTCGTTGATAAGACCGATGCAACGCAAACATATTTCGCGATTGGAAACGTCGGCGTAAGCGCGACGGATCCAGACCGCGTAGCGATTCGCGTCGTGAACACTGCCTTCGGCGGTACATTCGCTTCGCTGCTCAACACGGCGCTGCGCATCGATTCCGGCTACACCTACGGCGCGTCGTCCTACTTTCAGCCGCAAAAGGTGGCTGGTCCCTTCACCATCGCAAGCTTTACGAAAAACGAAACAACAGTCCCTGCGATCGACCTCGCGCTCAAAGTGCTCGACGACCTGCACAAAAACGGCCTCACGCCCGCGCAGCTCGACACTGCAAAGAAATACATCAAGGGGCAATTTCCGCCCAGGATTGAGACTTCGGGGCAGCTCGCAAGCCGAATCGCCACAAACGAGTTCTACGGCCTTGACGACAACGAAATCAACCAGCTGGAAGCGCGGATTGATGCAGTCACTCTCGAATCCGCCAAACAAATCATCGAAAAGCATTTCCCCCGAGAAAACATCGTGTTCGTTTTGATCGGCAAGGCGTCGGAGATTGCGCCTGCCGTGAAAAAATACGCGGATAAACAGGACGCGCGCAAAATCTCGGAACCCGGATTCTGGCCGCCTGCAAAGTAAAAACGATATTTTCATTTTTTGTTTAGGGTGAAGGAAGAATTCGTTTTGGAGGAACCATGCGCGCTCGCGTTGCTTTCGCTTTGTCTCTGCTGATGCTTGTTGTGGTTAGCGCCGTCGCGGCGGAGGAAACCCCTCTGCTCGCAACTTTGCCGACCGTAAATCAGACGAATATCGTTTTCTCCTATGGCGGCTACCTGTGGACGGTTCCGCGCAGCGGAGGCGAAGCACGCCAGCTCACGACGGGCGGGCACGAAACGAGCCCATTCTTTTCTCCAGATGGGAAGTGGATCGCGTTTATGGGGGAGTATGACGGAAACGCCGACGTCTACGTGATGCCTGCAGAAGGCGGCGAGCCCCGTCGTTTGACCTGGCATCCGGGCTTCGACAGACCATGGGGATGGACTCCGGACGGCAAGAAAGTTCTTTTCACGTCTGCGCGCGAAGCGTACGCGGACTTTGAGCGTCTTTACACTATTTCGATTGAGGGCGGCGTGCCGGACGTTCTCCCCATGTGGCGGGGAGAAGCGGCTTCGTTTTCGCCGGATAGCGCGCGAATCGCATACGTTCCGAATCTAAAATGGCAGGAATCCTGGAAGCGCTATCGCGGCGGGCAAACTACACCAATCTACATTGTCCGGCTCAGCGATCTTCAATTGGAAAAAGTGCCGCGCGAAAACTCCAATGACGGCGACCCGGTTTGGATGGGCGACACCATCTATTTTCTCTCCGACCGCAACGGGCCGGTCACGCTCTTTGCCTACGACACCAAATCCAAGACTGTGAAGCAGGTTCTGGAGAACAATGGCTTCGATTTGAAGTCGGTCAATGCGGGGCCGGATGTTCTTGTCTACGAACAATTCGGCGGAATTTATCTGTTTGACCCGAGAACCAGCAAATCGAACCATGTGAATATTCAAATCGCAGCGGATTTGCCCGCGACTCGCGCGCATTGGGTTAAAGTCGGCGACAAGATTCAAAATGCTGGAATTTCCCCGACCGGAGCGCGCGCCGTGTTTGAGGCACGCGGAGAAATTCTTACAGTGCCTGGGGAGAAGGGCGACATTCGGAATTTGACGCGAACGACCACGGTCGCAGAGCGCGATCCGGCCTGGTCGCCCGACGGAAAACGGATCGCCTTTTTCTCCGACGAATCGGGCGAATATGCGCTGCATCTTGTGGATCAATCCGGCCTCGGCGAAGTGAGGAAGATCAATCTTGGCAATCCACCTTCTTTCTTTTACGGCCCAACCTGGTCGCCCGACAGCAAGAAAATCGCTTTTGCCGATAAGCGCCTAAATATCTGGTACGTGGACATTGAAAAAGGGACGCCGATTAGAGTTGTCACGGACATTTATGACGCATGGGGTGTCCATTTCTCGCAAACTTGGTCGCCCGACAGCAAGTGGATTACGTATTCAAAGTTTCTGCCGAACCATCAGCGCGCGATCTTTGTTTATTCGCTCGAATCAGGCAAGAGCACGCAGTTAACGGATGGACTGAGCGACGCGGAATATCCCGTCTTTGATAAAGGCGGCAAATATCTTTTCTTTGCCGCAAGTACCGACCTTGCATTGGCGGGAACGTGGCTCGATCTTTCCGGGTTCCAGCGCCCGGTCACGCGCAGCGTTTATGCCGTGGTCTTGAAAAAGGGCGATCCCAATCCTGTAGAGCCGCAGAGCGACGACGAAAAAGTTGCGAAGCCAGAGGAAAAATCAAAAGACGCCGAAAAAGACAAGGACAAGAGTAAGGAAAAAGATAAAGGCAAGGGCAAAGACGCAGACAAGAAAGACGAGAAGAAAGACGACAAAAAGGAGGAGCCAGTAACCGTCACCATTGACTTTGACGGAATCGGACAGCGCGTCATTTCGCTTCCCATTAAGGCTGCAAATTATTCCTCGCTCGACGCGGGCAAAGCGGGAACTCTTTACGTTACGGAAACGCCGTTGGTTCAACCGCTGGACGGCCCGCCATTTCCACAACTGACCATGAGCAAGTTCGACTTGACCACGCGCAAGACTGAACCGTTTTTGAGCGGAATCAGCGGCTATTCCATTTCCGCGAATGGCGAAAAGATTCTTTATCGCATGGGGCCGGCGTCGTGGTTCATCGCAGCAACAGCTGCTGCTCCGAAACCGGGCGAGGGAGCCCTCAAGCTCGATGATATGCAAGTCTATTCCGACCCTCGGGCGGAGTGGGCGCAGATGTACCACGAAGTCTGGCGCATCGAACGCGATTTCCTTTACGACCCACATTTCCACGGGCTGGATATCGCCGCGGCCCAAAAGAAATACGCACCTTACGTCAAGGCAGCCGGAGGCCGCGCGGATTTGAACCATCTCTTTACCGAAATGCTCGGCGAAGTGACCATCGGCCACATGTTCATCTTCGGCGGAGATGTACCGAAAGCGCCGGAAGTGAAAGTCGGTTTGCTTGGCGCGGATTACAAAATCGAAAATGGACGCTTCCGCTTTGCGCGCATCTTCAACGGAGAAAATTGGAATCCGGATTTGCGCGCCCCGCTCACCCAGCCGGGAGTGGACGTTAAGACCAGCGACTATCTGCTCGAAGTGAATGGAGCCGATGTCCACGCCACTGCGGAAGCGTTCCGCTTTTTTGAAAACACGGCGGGCAAGCAGATTCGGATCAAGGTCGGACCAAATCCGGACGGCAAAGACGCGCGCGAAGTCACGGTCGTTCCCGTGGACGACGAAAGTAATCTCCGCAACCGCGCTTGGGAAGAGGACAACCGCCGCAAGGTGGATGAATTAAGCGGCGGAAAACTGGCCTACGTCCACGTTCCGGACACGGCCAACGGTGGATACATCAACTTCAATCGTTTCTATTTTGCGCAAACCGATAAGCAAGGCGCGGTGATTGATGAGCGCTACAATCACGGCGGCGCAATCGCGGATTACATCATCGATCTTCTCGGACGTCCTCTGCGCAATTGCGCCATCACGCGCGAAGGCGACAAGTGGTGTTCGCCGCTGCAGCAAATCTACGGACCGAAAACAATGGTCATCAACGAGATGGCTGGTTCGGGCGGTGATGCGCTACCGTGGATGTTCCGCCAGGACAAACTGGGTCCGCTCGTTGGCGTGCGCACGTGGGGCGGCCTCGTGGGCATTGGAGGATACCCCTCGTTGCTCGACGGTGGCGGAGTCACTGCGCCACGCGCCGCGATTTACGGTTTACACGGCGAGTGGGAAGTGGAAAATCACGGCATCGCACCGGACATCGAAGTGGAGAACGATCCAGCTTCTGTTGCCGCGGGACACGACCCGCAACTTGAAAAGGCGGTTCAGGTCACGCTTGAAGCGCTGAAGAAAAATCCGGTTGTGATTCCGGATCATCCGCAGTATCCGAACTATCACCAAAAGATGTAAGCCGCGATTATTTCGCGGCGGCGTTGCCGCTTAGCGATTTGGAAAACATCCATGTGAACAAGTCAGCCTCGTCATAGGCCTTGTTCCACGAATCGTGGCCGACACCGGGATACTCCGTGTAGCGCACGTCGCCGCCAAGCGCTTTCATCGCGTCGTTCATTTTGCGAGACTCGGTCACAGGCACGACCGGGTCATCCGCCCCGTGAAATATCCACGTTGGCGTTTTGCCGCCAACCTTCTTAGCAGCTTCTGTGTAAGGAGTGACGTCGTCCGCAGGCTGCACGCGGGCCGCGTCCGGCATCAGAACTCCTCCGCAGATGGGAGCGATTGCCGCGAACCGCCCGGGATATTTCGCTGCGGTGTACCACGTTCCGTAGCCGCCCATGGAGAGTCCGGTGAGATACGTGCGGTCCGGATCGCCATGAAATTCCTTCGATGCCGCCTCGAGAGCGGCAATCGCTTCGTCATCCATCGGGGGGCCCGCCCACCATTGATCCTTCCGGCATTGCGGAAGCACGACGATGGCGGGGAAGCGGTCGCGATGTTCGCGAATGGCTCTGCCGATACCGACTTGCGTTTGAATCAGACCATCATCTGCGCGTTCGCCGGCGCCATGAAGGAACAAAATCGTCGGCCATTTCTGCTTGGGCGACCATTTCTCCGGCACGAAGACCTGGTATTTGTAGCTCGTGCCGTTGACGGCGACGGTGCGATCGAGAAAGCCTGTCTCTTGCTTCTTGGCGTAAGCAGCTGACGGAGCGAGCAAAATAGACAAGAAAATGACAACAGGAAAACGCAGACGGCTGAGCATCGTTACCCCCTCAAGGACTCTATCATCAGAAATCACGCACAAAATCGGGCGAATACCTGACGAGCCCTGAATTTCCGCGCGCCACTATGCTAAGTTGACTATGCAAATTTATGCCAGAGCTTCCTGAAGTTGAAACCGTCGCGCGTGGTTTGCAAATGGCGGTTGCCGGACGGCGCATTGTGTCCGTAACGCTCGGCAAAACCGATTTCATCGATGATCCCGCAGCGTTGGAAGAGCATTTGCCCGGGCGTTCCATCGAGCGCGTCGAGCGATTCGGAAAATTCATGCTCATGCGTTTGTCAAAAGAGGCTCCGGGGCGCGGGCCAGACGGCGAACTGGGTGATGCCTCATTGCTTGTTCATTTGGGAATGACCGGGCACCTCGCGCCGCACAACGCCGGAGAGCCTTCTGCAAAGCACACGCACGTGCGATTCCTCTTGGACGATGGCCGTGAGCTTCGCTACACGGACGCGCGGCGTTTTGGAAGGATGGCGTACCTTGCCGCGGAGAATTTGCCCGCCGAACTCGGACGATTTGGCGCGGACCCACTTGAGATTACGGAACAACAGTTTGCAGATCTGCTGCGGGCGCGCAAATCGCGAATTAAAGCTTTGCTGCTGGATCAAAGCGCCCTGCGCGGCGTCGGCAATATTTACGCTGACGAAAGTTTGTGGCGCGCGCGGACTCATCCGATGCGCATCGCCGCAAACCTTTCCCCCGCCGAGTCACGCAAATTGCGAAAAGCGCTGCAAACAATCCTGCGTGCAGCCATCGCGTTGCGCGGTTCTTCCATCAGCGATTTTCTTGACGCGGGAGGCGAGCCCGGAGAATATCAGCGCCGCCATCGCGCTTATGGCAGGGAAGGGAAAGGTTGCTATCGCTGCAAGACGCCAATCCGGCGCGTGATTGTGGCGGGGCGAAGCAGTTATTTGTGCCCCAAATGCCAGCCCGCGCCGAGGCCGCAAAGACGTCTTGTGAAACGCCGCACGCGTGTAACCCGGAAACGTTCGCGCGCGTCCTAGCAGCATTGGTCCGCGTTTGTGTGTGGTTCGGGGCTCGCAAAACTTTTCAATCAATCGGTAAAGGGGCGGGAATGAACGCGAAACGAATGTTGGCGTTGTGCGCAGTCTTGCTTGAATTCGCAGTGATGAAGGGATTAGCGCTCCCCGCTGCAGACGAAACCTCTCCGTTTACGGCAGCGGATGCGCAAATCCTCGCCGAAATTCATGACCACAGCGAAGCCGCGCAAAACCTCGAATACATCTCCGACAACATCGGCCAGCGGCTGACGGGCTCGCCACAGCTCAAAGCCGCGAATGATTGGGCCGCCGAAACCTTCCGCAAATACGGCCTCACGAACGTTCACCTCGAATCTTGGAAAATTGCGCACACTTGGACCCGCGGCACTGCCAAGGCACGCATCATCTCTCCCGCGGAGCATCCTTTAACTATCGCTTCCGCCGGATGGGCGCCAGCCACAAACGGGGCGGTGCATGGGCCGGTTGTTTATTTCGACGCGCAAAAGAAAGAGGACTTCGAGAAATTTCACGGCAAGCTGAAAGGCGCCGTTGTCATTACGCAAAAGCCGGAATCGCTTTCTCCTCCGCAAAAAGAGGAGCCATTCGCGGACTTGGCTCGCCCGATGCAGGCTCCCTTGCCTCGCAAGGGCGACCCGATCCCGACTTCGCCCTTTGCCGCACTGGCTGCCGCCGCGCGTGAACGCAATGAATTTTTCAAACAGGAAGGCGTTGCCGCCGTCTTGCGCGATTCCAATAAGCCTCACGCGCTCTTGAATATGACCGGAGTGGGCGGAGAGAAATTCGATATCGGCCCAATTCCCACTGCGTTTATCACTGGCGAAGGCTATCGCATGCTCTACCGCATGCTGCAGCACGGCCCAGTTGAGGTGGAAATCGAAATCACCAACACGATTAGTGACGCGGCGACGGATGTCTACAACACAGTTGCGGAAATTCGCGGCAGTGAAAAGCCCGATGAAGTCGTGATTCTCGGGGCGCATCTCGACTCCTGGGACTTGGGTACCGGTTCGACGGATAACGGCACGGGCAGCGCCGCCGTTCTGGAAGCAGCGCGCGCGCTCGCAAAACTGAACCTCAAGCCGAAACGCACAATTCGTTTCGTGCTCTTCAGCGGAGAAGAAGAAGGACTGGTCGGCTCGAAGCGATACGTGCAATCGCACAAGGACGAGCTGGATAAAATCTCCGCAGTGTTGGTCCACGATACAGGAACCGGAAAAGTTCTGACACTCGGCCTCCACGACAATTATCAAGATCGCGAAATCGTGGACAAGGTGCTCTCGCCGCTCGGCGATTTGAAATTGCTGGAGCCGAGCATGGTGCGCACTTTCGGGACGGATCACGCTTCATTTGATGACGTGGGCGTTCCAGGTTTCTGGTGCATTCAGGACGGCGCCGAATACACCAAGACGCACCACAGCCAATCCGACACCTTCGACAAAGTTTGGAAGGACGATCTCAACCAGGGCGCGCAGGTTCTCGCGGCTTGGGCGTACAACACGGCGCAACTGCCGGATATGCTGCCGCGCCGCCCGCTCCCGTATCAACCGGACGAAGAAGCGCGCAAAGCCGCCTCCTCCTTGCCCGATCCGATTTCGGACATGGACAAAAAAATTCTCGAACAGGTGAAGACGGATCTCCCTCAGGTGAAGACGGATCTCACCCATTTAACCGACGGCATCGGCCCGCGCCTGACCGGCTCGCCGCAACTTAAACAAGCCAACGAATGGGCAGCGGAACAATTCAGAAGCCTCGGTCTCTCCAACGTGCATCAGGAGCCGTGGAAGATTGCAAGCAGTTGGACCCGCGGTCAGGGAACAGGCGCCTGGGGAAAAATCATTTCGCCGACGCCACATGAGTTAACGCTGGCGGCTGCGGGTTGGTCTCCGAGCACAAAAGGCGCCTTCCGCGGGAAAGTTGTCGGCGTCGCCGTCAGCAATCCGGACGAACTGCAACAGTACAAAGGCAAGCTGAAGGGCGCAATTGTACTGCTCGGCCGTCCGCGCGATATGGAACCGCCGATGAATCCGCTGGCCACACCGTGGAACGAGAACATAATTCCCATCGCACGTCCAAAGGGCGACAAGCCTTTTGACTTCCGCGCATTCAGGCAGACCCTTCGCGCCCAACAGAAATTTCTCGCGGAAGAGAAGCCCTCGGTAGTTCTGTACGGTTCGGAAAAACTATATGGACTCGAAAACATGTCCACCGCTTCGCGGGAATACAAGCCGGCACCGTATTCCGCTGCTTATGCGACCGGAGAAAGCTTCCGTCAGCTCTGGCGCTTGGTGGACGCCGGCCCTGTCGAGGCCGCAGTAAATGTCGACGGCACCTTCAGCAAAGGCGAAGTCGAGGTCTACAACACCGTTGCGGAAATTCCCGGCACGGAGAAACCGGACGAGGTCGTCATCATCGGAGCGCATCTCGATTCCTGGGATTTGGGCACGGGCGCAACCGACAACGGGACCGGTTCAGCGGCCGTTCTCGAAGCAGCGCGTGCGCTCATGAAATCGGGCGTGAAGCCGAAGCGCACAATCCGTTTCGTTTTATTCACCGGCGAAGAACAGGGGTTGAACGGCTCAAAAGAGTACGTGAAACAGCACAAAGCTGAGCTTGGAAAAATCTCCGCCGTATTGGTGCACGATACCGGCACAGGAAAAACGCTGACCATCGGCTTGATGGCGAATTATCAGGCGCGCGAGACGCTCTCTTACGTGTTGAATCCCCTTGCGCGCACAAAGGAAGTCGGACTCTCCGAGCCGACGCTTCGTGAAATGGGCGGCACGGATCACGTTTCTTTCGACAATGAAGGCGTGCCCGGCTTCTGGTGCGTGCAGGATCCGGTTGACTACGACAAAACGCATCACTCGCAAGCCGACACGATCGAGCGCGTTCGCTGGGACGATCTCGCGGAAGGCGCGCAGGTATTGGCCGTTTTTGCTTACAACGTGGCGCAACTTCCCGAATTATTGCCTCGCAAGCCCGCAAAGCCTGCGCCAAAGAACGACATGTAGACGCAAATGCGCGCTGTATTGCAACGCGTGAGCCGCGCACGAGTCAGTGTCGAAGGCAAAGTCACCGGTGAAATCGGCGCCGGACTGATGATTCTGCTCGGCGTCGGCAAGGAAGACACCAGCACTGTCGCTTCTTCGCTCGCGGAAAAAACAGCTAATCTCCGTATTTTCGAAGACGAACACCAGAAGATGAATCTTTCGCTCGTAGACGTGAAGGGCGCCGCGCTTGTCGTTTCCCAATTCACGCTTTATGGCGACGCACGCGGCCAGCGCCGTCCGAGTTTCATCTCCGCTGCGCCTCCCGAACTGGCCAAGCGGCTTTATGATGAATACTGCGAAGCGCTGCGGCGTCTCGGCGTGACCGTGGCGACCGGAATTTTTCAAGCGATGATGTCCGTGGAGTTGGTCAATGAAGGCCCAGTCACAATCCTCCTCGACTCCGAAAAAACATTCTGAATCGCAAAAAGAAAGCTGGACCTGCAAGCGCGCTCTGGCGGAGTTGCGCTGGCTCGGCGAGAAGCGAAACGTGGAGGGCATGGCGCGGTTCGGAATCGTCGCGAAGAATGTCTACGGCGTGGCAAAACCAAAAATCGACGAGTTGGCGCGCCGCATTGGAACAGACCACGAGTTGGCATTGAAGTTGTGGGACACCGGCGTGCACGATGCCAGAATTCTGGCGGGCATGATTGATGAGCCGGAAAAAGTAACTGCAGCGCAAATGAACCGCTGGGTGCGCGACTTCGACAATTGGGATGTCTGCGACGGAACGTGTTGCCACTTGTTTGTTTTCGCTGGCGCCGCGTGGGACCGCGCGCGGGAGTGGACGAAGCGCGCTGCTGAATTTGAAAAACGCGCTGGCTTTGCCCTCCTTGCCTATCTCGCCTACCGCGATAAGACCGCCACCGACGCACAAAACAAGAAAGTGTTGCCTATTCTGCTTCGAGAAGCCGACGATGACCGCAACTTCGTCCGAAAAGCCGTGAACTGGGCGTTGCGAAATATAGGCAAGAGAAATCTACAATTGAATAGCGCGGCCATTCAGACTGCGGAACGCATGAGGCGAACGGACTCGCGTGCCTCGCGCTGGATCGCCGCGGACGCTCTAAGAGAATTGAAGGGCGACGCCGTGCAAGAGAGACTGCGGCGGAAAAAGAGCTAAACCCATGAAAACGGGCGAACAGATGTTAAAGCTACGGCGGGCAAAAAAGAGCGACGCGGCTCGAATCGCCGAACTAAGCGGCGAACTCGGCTATCCCGCAACAACGCAGGAAATAAAAGCACGGCTCGCACAGCTCAAGCCGGCGCAACATGCCGTCTTCCTCGCCGAAGTGGACAAACTCGTCATCGGTTGGATTCACGTGAGCGTCGCTCCGCTTCTGGAAGTCCCTCGGCGCGCGGAAGTAAATGGATTGGTCGTGGCCGACGGTCAGCGCAGCCACGGCGCCGGCGCGAAACTGCTCGAAGCGGCCGAAAAATGGGCGCACGCCAAAAGATGTAAAGGCATGTCCGTGCGCTCGAACGTCATCCGCGAACGAGCCCACGCCTTTTACGAACGGCACGGCTATCAACACTTCAAAACGCAAAAGGCTTTTCGCAAGCCCCTCTGACTCGCTCCACCAGATAATCGCGGCTGTCCTGAGATTTGTCGCTTTTGGAACCACTCTCTAACTCCACCTGCAAAATATATCGTTCCACGATATAATAACGGAATGACGGAAACGATCACCTCAGAGGAATACCGTGCCTTGGCCGAATTGCGCTACAGGATTCGTCTTTTCCTGCGCGAAGGCGATGCGACCGCGCACGCGCAGGGTCTCGAGACGCAACAATACCAAATGCTTCTCGCGATTCGTGGCCTCGAAAACGGCGAACTGGCAACCATCGGCAAGCTCGCGAAAAAGCTGGCCATCAAGCACCACAGCGCGGTCGAACTCATCGACCGCCTGGAAAAGCACGGATTCGTGCGGCGTTTTCGCGACAAAGAGGACCGCCGCCAGGTCCGAGTTCTTCTCCTCCCCCGAGGAGAAAAAGCGCTCGCCGCCGTCGTTAAGGAACGTATCAGCGAACTGCGCGCGAGTGGCGCGGCGTTGGCAGGGGCCATTCAAACCCTGCTCAAACGCGATCGCGTTCGCACGCGAACCTCAGCAAGGTGACCATAGCTTCAGTGATCGCTCCCGAGAAAATGGAATCCGCGATCAATCGTTCGAGCCCCTGGAAACGTTTTACGCCCCGTCAGTGGGAAGCTTTCGTTCGCGATCGCGAAGAGCAGGTTTTCCTCTTACTGACCCTCCTGATCGGAGCTCTCGTCGGCTTGGCTGTGGTCGCTTTCATTGTCATCACGGAACGATTCGGTGCGCGATTGTATCCAGCACACGGCGCTGCATGGAGACGCGTTCTCGTACCAGTTGCGGGCTCGCTGGGCATGGGCTATCTGCTCTTCAAATATTTTCCGGAAGCTCGCGGCAGCGGAGTGCCCCAGACTAAAGCGGCCTTGTTCGCTCGCGAAGGCTACATCTCTCTGAAAACCGTGCTCGGAAAATTCTTTTGCACTTCTGCGACGGTCGCCAGCGGCATTCCTCTCGGACGCGAAGGTCCCGCCGTTCAAGTCGGCGCGGGAATTGCTTCCGTCTTGGGAAGCCGATTGGGGTTGCGCGAGGAAAAAGTAAAAGCGCTGATTCCAGTCGGGGCCGCCGCGGCCATTGCCGCTGCCTTCAATACTCCCTTGGCTGCGGTCCTTTTCACGCTGGAAGAAATCGTCGGTGATTTACACGCTCCTGTCCTCGGATCGGTTGTACTTGCTTCGGCTACCTCCTGGGTCGTTCTTCGCCTATTGCTGGGAAACGAACCGCTCTTTCAGGTTCCGCAGTATCAATTGGTTCATCCCATTGAGTTCGGCATCTACGCCGTTCTTGGCTTTATCGGCGGGCTCATGTCGGCGACATTTACGATTTCACTTGCGTTCGCGCGGAAGAAATTCCTGCATCTGCCAAAGAAAACGGGGTGGCTACAACCCCTTGCCGGTGGTTTGACGGTCGGAGCGATGGGATGGTTCATCCCACAACTCCTCGGCGTCGGTTACAAGCATGTTGGCGAAGCGCTCAACGGCGCAATGGCGCTGAAACTTATGGCGATCCTGCTTGTTCTGAAGCTTGTTTCCGTTGTGATTAGCTACGCCTCCGGAAATGCCGGCGGAATTTTTGGCCCCAGTTTGTTCCTGGGCGCCATGCTCGGCGGCGCCGTCGGCAATCTCGCGCACCGCTACTTCCCTCAACACGTCGCCACGCAAGGCGCCTACGCTCTCGTGGGAATGGGAACCGCCTTCGCCGGAATCATCCGTGCCCCAATGACTTCCGTTGTCATGATCTTCGAAATCACGCGCGACTATGCCGTGATCGTTCCGCTGATGATTGCGAATCTTGTGAGTTATTTCGTTGCTTCCCGTTTTCAGAAACAGCAAATTTACGAAATTCTTGCGCACCAGGACGGTATTCACCTGCCCACCAAAGAGACAAAGCTGCAAGAGGGTAATCGCCAGGTGCGCTACGCAATGCGCGCTCCGCACTTGGTGCTCGCCGGAGATTGGAAAGCCAAAGAATCCTTCGAAAAAGCTCGCGGCAGCGATTCCCGCGTGTTGCCCGTCATGGGCGATCGGGGATTCTTGGGGATGCTGAGACTCAAGGATTTGGAAAAAGCCGCGGAGGAGGGAAGTCAAACACGGATCGAAGATTTGCTACCCAAGGACGAATTTCCGCATTTGCATGGTGATCACAGCCTTTCTGCTGCTTTAGACCGCATGGGTGCGGCGCGCCTGGACGTTTTGCCTGTCGTTAGCCGCGCTAATGTTCGGGAGCTCGAAGGAATCGTTACACTGCGCGACGTGCTCGATCATTATGGAGTGGGTGCAAAAGAGTAGTCCCCTGGCGGGACAATGCCATAAATTCTAAAACCCGCCGCCTCCCCCGCCGCCAAATCCACCTCCGGAAGACCCGCCGCCTCCCCCGCCACTATCTCCAAATCCGGAACCTCCCGAGCTGCGCGGCGCGGACGTCATGATGCTGCTCGCCTGCGACGACATCGTGTTCAGATTGTTCACGAACATGTAAGGGTAGAAGGTCGGACCATAGCCGCCGCCCTGATACCACGAGGGCGGCTGCGTATAGATGCTTTGAAACGCCTTGCTCCAATTTCTTTCGACGCCCAACGCCATTGCAAACGGCAAGAATTTTTCAAACATCTCTGGAGTCTTGATCATTCGGTTGAAGCGATCCGACTCCACATGCGCCAGAAAATCCTCAAATCCCAGAACGCCTTCGAGCGTTCGCGCTCCCGTCATCGTCCGCGCCGGCATGAACCATCCGAAAATGCAGATCACCACCGCCGTCAAAAGGCCGGCAAGAATAAATGGAAGGGGAGCCATGCCCAACATCGTCGCCACCGGCATCGCGCCCCAGATGCTAAGAAACCCGATCACCCCACCGCCCGCGAGATAAGCCGCGCGTACGCTATCCGGCCGGCGGCGGTAATATCCGTTGCCCACGAGCGATTCGAAAATGCGGTTCTTGATCGACGGCAAGTAACGGTAAAACTGGTCTTGCAAATCAGAGAGCGCGACCGCCTCGCCAGCCGCTCCGGAAAATAATCCATTGAGCAGTTCCTGTTCGTGCGGCTTGAGCGACGTCCATTCCGCCGAAGATTTCTTCAAATGGAAGACATAATCCTTGTTGTGGACTAGGCCCAGCATGCTGCTTTTGTCTTTTTCTTCGATGCTGATGTAGCCGCGCACCGCCAAATCCACAATCGCTGCTGTGATGTCCCGCATGTCCACCGAATTATCAATAAGTGTGCCGACCTCGCTCGGCGTCAATTTGTCCGGTGGTTGATATTGCGCCGCAATGGGCCGCAGCCGCGGATCGCGTCCGCGCGTCCACCACAGCCAGAACATTCCGAAAAATGTCGCGATGGGAAGAAACAGCGGCCAATTGCTCTGCAAAAACAAACTCGCCCGGTCCAGCGCCGTGGGCTCGTGGACAAGCCCTTTGTCGAATGCCACCGCAAGCGTCAATCCTTCGTGATAACCAAGCGGAGTCGTCGTGTGAACCGCAACTCCGTTTCCCACCACTTCTGCTACCGCTTGCTTTCCGGTGGAACGGTACGCGCCGGTGAAAAAATTCGTGCGAATCCCTGTCGCTCCCCCAGGGAGCGTTATGTTCGCGCTTGCGCTCGCAATCGGCACATCCCACTCATCGCCGGTCACGTTCCAATAGAATTCGTCGTGATCTTCAAAGAATCGCAGCGCGTCCGAAACCGTATACTCGATGACGATCGTCCTCGTCGTGTTCTCGGCGCCCGGGACGTAAATCTTCAGCTTTCGGTAGTGCCGGTCGCGGGTCGCTTCGAATCTCAGCTTTTCGCCGGTGCTATCCGTGACGCTCTTCACGTTCAGAAAAAGCGAATAGTTCATCCCTTGCGGCGTGTTGTACTCCACCGGAATTTCGCGGTAAACGCCGTTCCAGTGGCCGATGAACCGAAACGTGATGTTCTCGGTCACATCCACGGTTCCGCTCGGAAGAACGGTCACTTGCTCATCGAATTTTTCAACGCGGAGTTCTCGGGCGCACAGGAAAGGCGCGAACAGGAAGACTGCAGCAAAAAAGATCGCGAAACGCAAAATAAAAAATCTGAATTGGTTTGAGTGCGAGCGGACTGCGCGCGTATGGGCCATTCCTGTACCTGGCCCTCAGGCTGTAGGAGCTGCCGGCGTATTGAAGCTGACTTTGGGAGCTTCGCGTTCCGCCGTCGCCGTGACTTCAAAAAACTCGCGCACCTTGAATCCGAGCATTCCCGCAAAGAGATTTGTCGGAAATTCCTGAATCTTCGTATTCAGGTCGCGCACCACGGCGTTGTAGTACCGCCGTGCGTTCTGCACCGTGTCTTCGATCTGGCTCAGCGAACTTTGCAGCGACGTGAAGCTCTCAATCGCGCGCAATTGCGGATACGCTTCCGAAAGTGCGAACAGACTTTTCAGCGTGCCGCTCAGCATATTTTCCGCCGCCGCTTTTTCCCCGGGCGATGTTGCGCTCATGGCGCGGTTCCGTGCGTTAATCACCGCCTCCAGCGTCCCTTTTTCGTGCCCGGCGTACCCCTTCACCGTTTCCACAAGATTCGGAATCAGGTCGTAACGCCGCTTGAGCTGCACGTCAATGTCGGCCCAGGCGTTGTCCGCCTGCACTTTCAAGCGCACCAGCCCGTTGTACATCCCGATCACTACAATCGCGACCAGGACGAGCAATCCAAGTATGACCCAACCGATCATAGTGACCTCACGCAATCAAAGTACAAGCGATTGTCTCGAATATACGTGGGGAAATGCACGCTGTAAAGCGAACCTGCACGGGCGAGTCAGTTGGCCGCTGAAAATGCGTAGAATGGCCGCACTGTCAGTTAGGCGGTGGATCAGAGTTTCGAGGGGCAGATATTTTCGTCGTAGTATCCACGTCAAAGAGGAAATAGTCAGATAGCGTATGTGTGTGGTGATAGCGCCTGCCCAAAAATGAAAAGTACATCTCTGCCATTTTCGGCAGCCATAATTCATCTTTGTGCTGCTTAAACGCAACTGGACCGTAGTCGATCTTCAGATGTTCACGATTCAGCTGTAGGTCCTTCACAGGTTCGCGCAGATCGGTTTCAAGATGCAGTAGGTCGAACGTATTCGGCGATAGCCAAACTCTCCCCTTCAGCGCCACGGGAAAGATTCTTCCATCGTAATTCCAGCTCCGAATGCGCGACGGAACGGTTTTCTTTTGCTCAAAGCGCAGCTGCCACGCTGGATGTCCCGCCCACCGTCCCAATCCTTCGCAGGAGAAGTTGAAGTCATCTGAGAAATCGGGGTGAAAGATATTTATGCCGATGGAAACCAGCCCTCGTGTCGCTAGTGCAGTTGGGAATGAGGACGTGGCTCCCCCCCCGTCTCTGCGCTCGTCAATGTAATACCGGTCGGAGCGTGGCCGCTGGACTAGGATCACATAAGTAAATTCTCGCGTTTTGGTCTGTCCTGCGCTTCCACTGCCATCGATTTCCTGATGGTCGATTTTTTCAGTTGCCCCGAATCGTTCGAAATTGGCAAGCGTCTTTTCGGCATGCACCTGGGCTTGCGACACGAGGTCCGTGGCAGAGCAGGCAACCCCCGGCGCAACCGACGGCGGTTTTTCATCGGTGTCGGGGGGCGCCCAGACGCGTTCTACGTCTACAGAGGGCTGGCTCACGGGCGTAGCCACTTCCTTCACTTCGGGCATCGCTACCGCGGAAGCTTTTTCAATTCTTTCCAGCAGTTGCTTTGCCTCCGCGACGTTCTTGTCCGCCGGATAATCCTGCACTAGGGATGCCAATATCGTTTTGGCCCGGCCAAGGTCATTTTCCATTAGATACGCTTTCGCCGCGATCATTCGGCTAGTCGGTGCCTTTCCCTTATCGATTTCTCCTGCTTCCAGGGCTGTCGTTCGCGCCTTCGCAAACTGCCGCAAACTGAAATAACAGCTGGCCAGCAAAAGCCGCGCCTGCGCGTTCTTGCTGTTGTTCAGCGCCGCGCTTTCCAACAATTTTACCGCTTGGTCAGGCTGTTTCCGTTCCATCTCGAGCTGGCCGTAGGCCACCAGCGTCCGTTCATGATTCGGGGCGAGCGTCAGGACCTTCTGAAAATGTTCCGCAGCGGCATCCAGATTCTTTTCAAGGTAATCCACCGCGCCCATCAGATACTCGACGTCAGAGTTCGAAGGCGAAAGCTTGCCGGCTTTTGCCAGATGTTCCCGCGCCTCTCCATATTTCTTGTCTCTCATTGCGATCAGGCTTCGTTCGATTTCCTTTTGCAGCTTCGGCGTCATCACCGGCCGGTTGTCGATCGGTGCCGTCGTCTCTGGCGCCCCCTCCGGAGAAAGATAGATGTAGACCGTATATGCCGCTACGCCGATCACATTCGCCCGTTCGCGGACCGATTTGTAGCCCACCGCTTCGACGTCGATTTCGTAGTCCCCGCCTTTAATGTTCGGGAACGTCGCGGTTGAGCCGTCCTTCGTAATGGCCATGGAATTCTGTCCGCCCAAGGGTGTCGAAAGCCGGACGACCGCCTGCCGCTCCAGCGGGAGTCCGCTCACTTCGCGCACACTGACCAGCAGGGTCAGATTGCGATTCATATCCGAATTTTGAGTGGAGAGCCCCGTGCCAGGGAATTGACCGACGGCGGGAGGCTGGCATACACAACATGCCAAGACCCACCCGCACAACACACGGAATCCAAAGAATCTCTGTTGACTTGATATCCTCATTGGTCCAGAACGAAGCCCAGCATGGCCTGCCGCTTACCCTATTCCAAACCGCAATTCGCGTCAATGATCCGGAAGCGTGATTCCCGAAGAGCCGCCGAGGGTCGCCGCTGGTCGGTCCTATGTTGGCACTAGAACTTAGTATCTATTTAGTTTATGCTCCATCGCGGAATTGGTTCCTCTCATATGCTCTTCAAAACTCTCAGCGCGGCCGTGTTTGGCATTGACGCCTATCTCGTCGAAGTCGAAGTGGACGTCGGGTCGGCATATATGAAGGACTTCAATGGAGTCGTTGGCCTCCCCGACAACGCCGTCAAGGAAAGCCGTGAGCGCATCAAGGCCGCGCTTCGCAATTGCGGCTTCGAATTTCCTTACGGCCAGGGGGTCACCATCAATCTCGCCCCCGCCGACGTCAAGAAAGAAGGTTCCGCGTTCGATCTTCCCACGGCGCTCGGCCTTGCCGGGTGCATGGGCCAATTCTTCGGCAAGCCCGTCAACAAAATCACGTTCCTCGGCGAACTTTCTCTCGACGGCAGCGTCCGCCCGGTCCGCGGCGCGCTCTCCGCCGCGCTCGCCGCGCGCGAATCCGGCTTCAACGCTCTCGCCGTCCCCGAAGCCAACGCGCGCGAAGCCGCCGTCGTCGACGGCATCCAAATCTTTGCCCGTGAAATCGCTCCCGCAAACGGTTGACCTCGGCTCCCCGAATTTCAGCGCAACGTTCTCGAAGTCATGCGCCAGACGCTTGAAGACGGCTCCGCCACCATTTCACGCGCTGCGACGTCCATCACGTTTGCCATCGCGCTTCATGCTCGCCGCCGCCATGAACCCATGCCCTTGCGGCTACTTCGGCGACCCGACGCGCGAATGTCACTGCACTCCGCCCATGATCCAGCGCTACGTTTCAAAAATCTCCGGCCCGCTGCTCGACCGCATCGACATTCACATCGAAGTCCCCGCCGTCAAATACAAGGAACTCCGCACGCCTTCATCGAGCGAAGACTCTTCCGCCATCCGCGCCCGCGTCCTCGCCGCCCGCGCGCGCCAATCCGAACGCTTCGCCTCCGAAAAGAAAACCTACGCCAACGCGCAAATGCCTCCGCGCCTCATTCGCAAGCACTGCACCATCTCCGCCGACGCGGAAAAGCTTCTCGAAAACGCCATCACCCGCCTCGGCCTCTCCGCCCGCGCCCACGACCGCATCCTCAAAGTCGCCCGCACCATCGCCGACCTCGACGCTTCCGCCTCCATCGAGCCCAAACACCTTAGCGAAGCCATCCAATACCGCACCCTCGACCGCTCCTACTGGGCCTGATAGTCGGTTCCACGATAGCGTCCTATGCCCATTTGTTCAGGTACGCTTCAGGCACTCCCTTCCTACCTTTCTTTGAGCCTTGTCCGCGCTATTCTTACAATGAATTGAGGTAGAAGGTCGGCTGGTGTTCCTTTTTTCCGGCTTGATCTTTAGCTCTATGGAAGAAAGACCCAAACCAGGCACGTCGAAGCAAGGTGATTCTCCTGCACCGGCGCAGAATCGCGCCACTCTCTCTTCCCGCCTCGAATACTTCGAAAAACGCCAGCACGAACTCTTTGGCTTGATCTTTTTTGTCCTCTTTCTTCTCGCCGCTTTCGTAGCCTGGAATTCCTGGCGCGAAATACGTACCTTCTTCTATCGTCTGGAAGCCGCTCCCATCGGCCTCGTTCTCCTTGTGCTCCTCCTCGGATGGTACGTATGGAAACGCACGCGCGAGATTTCCGAGCTTCGCGGCCTCGTCCGCGGCATCGAGCAGCGCGACAAGAATCCCGAAGCCGACAAGCAACTCGAACAATTGTTTTCGATGATCAGCCGCTCGCAGCAGGGCTACCGCGACTTGATCGATTCTTTTGACGACATCCTGATCGCCCTCTCGCTTGAAGGAGAAGTACGCGCCGCGAATCGCCGCTTCACTGAACTCGTAGGCTTAAGCTTCCAGCAAATCATCGGGAAAAAACTGGCCGAATTTCTCGATGAAGCGGGCGGCCAAAGCACCGCCGACGCGCAGGAGGGGCTTCCTAGATTCCTCGAACGCCGCAATTGGTCCGGCATCGTGCAAGTCCGCCTGAAAAATCGCAACGCCGTTTTTTACTTCGACTGCGTTGCCCACGCTATGGTTCGCGACGACGCCGTGCACGGCATTACGGTGATCGCGCGAGACGTCACCGCCCTTCGCCGCAACGAAGCGCGCTTCACCGAGCTTTTTGAAACCTTGCAGGAAGGCATTTACATCGTCACCCCCGAGGATCGCATCGTGGACGTGAATCCAGCGCTCGTGCGCATTCTCGGCTACGAATCCAAAGAGGAATTGCTTTCGCGCAAGGTTTCCGAAATATTTTCCGACGAATCTCTGCGCAAGAGCGTTCGCGCCGAAGTGGACCGTCAGCCGATTGTCGAAGGCCGCGAAATCGTTTTGATTCGCAAAGATGGAAAACCCATCATTTGCCTGAACACCGCAGCCGCAGTCCGCGACGCCACTGGCAAAATTGTCCGCTATCAGGGCGCCCTCATGGATGTCACAGCGCGTCGCGAAATCGAGCGTAATCTTCACAAGCAGCAGGAATTCGCGCGCCGCCTCGTGGACAGTTTCCCCGACGTGATTTTTGTCCTCGACGCACAGGGCCGTTACACCTTTGTCAGTCCGCGCGTGAAGGACGTTCTCGGCATAGATTCCGAGGAGATGATGGCCAAGACTTTTGGCGACTGCACGCATCCCGACGACCAACCCGCCTTAAAATCGCTGTACGCCGAGATCGTGGGCGGACAAAAAAGCTTCAGCTCACTCGAAGTGCGCATCCGCCACAAAGCCGGCGATTGGCGCAATATCCTCGCGCATTTCAGTCCGCTTTCTTCCGAATCCGGTGGAATCGAAGGCGTCGTCATCTCTGCGCGCGACATCACGGAATTGAAACGCCTGAGCGAACAGCTCATCCAATCGGAGAAGCTTGCAGCCATCGGCCAGATGCTCGCCGGCGTTGCGCATGAACTGAACAATCCGCTGACCGCGATTCTCGGCGTCACCGAGCTTGTGCGCGAGCGCGAAGGTCTGGACGATTCGATGAAGCGCCAGCTCGATTTGACGCATCGCCAGGCGCGGCGCGCGGCCCGCATCGTGCAAAACCTTCTGGAATTTTCGCGGCCGACCGCCACTCAGAAAAAACCTCTCGATCTCAACAACATCATCGAGCGCACGCTCCAGCTTCATGAACATTCGCTGCGTCGAAATGCGGTCGAAGTCAGTTTTCAGCCGCAGGAAGGCTTGCCGGAGGTAGTCGGCGATCCCAGCCAATTGATTCAGGTCTTCCTGAATCTGGTCATCAACGCCGAGCAAGCCATTCGCGAAATTCGCGAGTCCGGCCGCATCCAGATTCGTGCCACGAGCGCTTTTGGCAAAGTAATGATCACGATTCAGGACGACGGCGCCGGCATCGCGCCGGATGCCATCGCGAAAATTTTCGATCCTTTCTACACTACCAAGCGTCCCGGCGGCGGCACCGGCCTTGGCCTCAGCATCTGCGTGACGATTTTGCGTGAGCATGGCGGAACGATTGGCGCGCAATCGTTGCCCGCCGGCGGCAGCGCCTTCACTGTGACTCTGCCCGCAGCCGCGCAGGAACGTCCCCAACTCGCGCCCGCTTCCGCACCGCGCCAGATCTCAGACGCCACGCCTCCGCGCCTGAGTCCTCCCGTGCCTACCGTCCTGAAAGGGAAGAGCATTCTGGTCCTTGACGACGAAGAGAGCATCCGCTCTCTGCTGGAGGAAGGCTTGAGCGGCCATGGCCTGCGCGTGGTCTGCGCGGCCTCCGCGGAAGAAGCGGCAAAACTCGCCGCCGCGGAAAATTTCGACGCGCTGCTTTGCGACCTGAATTTGGGCGCAGCGAGCAGCCTCTCCGGCCACGAGGCTGCGCTCCAAGTGGTGGCTGCTTCCCGCGCGAACAAGCCGCTCGTCGTTTTCATGACGGGCGAGCTCGCCGCTGGTATGGAAACCCGCCCAGGATTTGAAGGCAGCGCATTCTTGCAGAAGCCGTTCCGCATCCTGGACGTCCTCGCCGTCTTGCGCGAAGCCTTCCTGGCCGTCCCCTCCACCAAGTCCTGACCCTCCGAAAAAAGCATGTTCGCCAAGTGCCAACTCTCCGCCATTTCCTTGACGTGGGCGAGGCCCCGCTACGCGCATGCCTCCCCGACGCGAAATCCTCGGCACAAAAGGGCAATCAGTTGCTGCCGCGGCTAGCGCGTAATTTGACTGCGCAGGGAGTCAACTTCTCCCTCGCCGCTCTCTATGAACTCCTCGCCAAAAACCGTATCTCCGCGCGCCGCGCCGCCGTCCTCGCCTATATCTCCAGCCTCATCCTCCGTACCCATCCGACGATTGACGGCGACAATAAAGCCGGCATCACCGATCCGTCTAAACCCAAACCCATGCCCAAACCCGACCTTCCCCCTTCCGGAGCAGGATCCCACGAAGAAACCGTCATGAATCGAAGGGAATGACACCGGAATGGAGGAAGCGTAGTCTGAGGATGAGAAAACGAGTCTGGACGGGTTAGCATCAGACAGAGCAAACGGGGAAACATGAGACGGGCGATTCTTAGAGCAATTGGGATTTTGAGCGTGATGTTTGCAGCTGGGGCAATCCTCGAAGGGCCGTGTGTGTTCGAGGCCCACTCCAGGCACGTTCATGCGTCGTCCCTCGGCTCGCGGACTCACTCGGGACTGAGTGAGCCTTCGCTACAAGCTCAGGCTCCTCCTGGGCCGGACACGAGTAAGCCGGTTGAGCAAAGCACAGCTCCAGAGAAGAGCAAGCCCGCGCTGCCCGGTGGTGCCCCAAACGGGAAGAGACTGGTTTTGAAGGACGGGAATTTTCAGTTGGTGCGCGAGTATCAGCGGAACGGCGAACGCGTGAGGTATTACAGCTTGGAGCGAGCGGATTGGGAAGAGATACCGGCGTCCATGATCGACTGGGCGGCGACGCAGAAAGCGGAGGCGGCAACGGCGGCACAGGACAAAGAGGCGCTGGAGAAGCTGCACAAGCAGGAAGAAATGAGCCGCATGGATATGGCCCTAGACGTGGACGCGAGCTTGCAAACCGCGTCGGGCGTGTTCTTGCCAGCGGGAGAAGGCATGTTTGCCGTGGAAGGGAAAAAGACCACGCTGCTGGAGCAGGCTGGCCTCGAATCGCATCGCGACAAGAAGCAGTTTTTGAAGCAGATTGCCAGCCCGATTCCGATTGTTCCGAGCAAGACGAACCTGGAATTGCCGGGGGCGCACGCGACCATGCGGCTCGATCCGAGTCACCTGGAGTTTTATCTGCGGGAAGCGCCTCCGGACCCGGACAGGAATACGCCGATCCGGCAGAGCAGCCGGCCGGGAGAGTCCGGGCCGGAAGTGGAGCTGGTGCGGGCCACTGTGAAAGGAAACAAGCGGGTGCTGGAGCAGATCCGGTCGCTGTTTGGGGAACAGATGGACACCTCGCGAAAGACGGTGCTGCTGCAGAGGTGGCAAGTGACGCCGAATGTGTTCCGGTTCACGCTCGGCGAACAGTTGGAGCCAGGCGAGTATGCGCTGGCCGAGATTTTGCCGGATGGGTTGAATTTGTATGTGTGGGATTTTGGCGTCGACGGGAATTCAGTCAAAACAGTACAGAAGAAATAACAAGCAAGGCTCTCGACTCATGTCGAGAGCCTTGCTTGTTTCAGGCAGTGTTAGAACTGTTCGAGCTTGGCCACACCGAAGACGGCGTGAAAGCGCTCGCAGTAGATCACGACAGCCTGATATTGGGCGAGATTCGCCGAAGCAGGCACATCGTAATTCTGATCGCCCTGATTGCCCTTGAGCGAGCCGAGTTCGACGGAGTCGAGCGCGCCCTTGACGATTTCCTGATTTAAAGCGGCGGCGTCGGACTTCGCGAGCAGTACGTGGACGTCCGGGCCGTTCGAGGTAGAGAAATCGGTAAGCCGAAGCGTGAGTTTGCCGTCGTCGGCTTTGTAAATGGTGGCGCGGCCAGTTGTCTGGTGAACGCTGCCCGTAAGCTTGCCAGTGTACATTGGCTGCGAATCGGAGCTCCCGGCGAAAGGAGCCGGTTCGCTGACTTTCTGGTTGATGAAAAGTTTTTCCGGACGGAAAGCCCACCAAGCGCCCACCAGAACAGGCAGACTAAGCAAAAGCAAGGTCCATTTGTTGCGCGAAAGCCAAGTTTGTTGAGTCATCGTTTTCTCGATTTCTGGGAAAAGCGATCGGGCAAGAATCAGCGCCCGATCGCGACTCCGCAGTAATACGTTGCGTCAGAACTTCTCCAAGGGTGCGGCGCCGAAGTTAGCGTTGAAGCGCTCGCAGTAGATGGAAACGGTGCGGAACTTCGAAAGGTCGGTGCCGGCCGGAATTTCGTAGTTTTGATCGCCTTCGTTGCCCTTGAGCTTGCCCAGCTCGATTCTTTCGGTATCGGACTTGAGGAAATTGGCGTTGTCATCGGCGTCCTTGATGGCGACCAGGATGACGTGGACATCGGGACCGTTGGACGTCTTGAAATTGGTCAGGCGAAGGACGAGTTTGCCGCCGGACTGCTGATAAACGGTGGCGCGGCCTTCTGTGCTATGGACTTTGCCGTGAAACTTGCCCGTGTAAAGGGTCTTAGCCGGGTCTTCGTGCATCATTTGATCGTGCTTCATGGCGTCCTGCGCACGAAGCGGCGACTGTGCGGCAAAAGCTACCGCAATCATTGCAAATCCCAGGGTTAACTTCGAACGGCGAATCATTCGATAAGCTCCTCGACTTCAATTTTGATTTATTCCAGAAAGATCCTTTGACGGGACTTCCCTGGTATTTGTGGGAGTCGGTTCGAGCGCGGAAGTTTCACGGAATTAGGTGTTGGGAGAGTCTTTAGTACAAAGGGTACAAGGGTACGGAGGAAAGAGCACCGAGTTCACGGTGGGGGCCGAAGAAAGGGCCGCCTTAAGGCCGCCCGCAGCTGGGGGGCTCGGAATGACGGCGTTGCGGGCCAAGAAGGGAGGTCAGAAAAGCAAAAGGCCCTCAACAGAAATGAGAGCCTTGAGAAAAAGCTACCACCAGGCGCCCCGCCGGGCGCTAGTGTGCGCCCGTTAGTGAGTGCACTTGGGGAACAGGGTGACCAGGACCATCAGATCGGACAGCGTAAAGAGCCAATTGTCAGCCTTGCCAGCGGCTTCCGCAGCCCGGGCGATAAAGCCCAAATGGCGGGAGCGGGCAAACTTGTGAATATGGTCGACGCAGATGCCAGTCAAGCTGGCAACTTCCGAATCGGTGAAGATCTTCTGGCTGGATTTGACCGTAACCATGGCCTTTCTCCTGGACTACTCACTACAAACCCTAAAACCGCTCCAAAGTCTCGAACGCTTCTAAGTGCTTCCTGCTCCGTATGATGCTGAGGGAAGCGTAAAAGATGCTGAATTCTCCTGCAATAGTCGTTCCGTTTCACAAGACAAAAAACGAGCGGACTAGTACTTCTCAGGTTTTCCCCAGAAAAACCAATGTTTATGCGGGGATTTTGCATGCTTTTGGAATAGTACGAATTCATGCAACCTTTTGTGCGTCGGAAAAAATATCCCACTTCCGCGAACTTGCTACGTGAATTGGAAGAGCTGTGGCAAATCCTCCTAAATATTTCTCCTGAGTGAAGGCGCGGGAATTCATGTAGACGCTATTTTGACGCGAATTTGTGGACAGAGAAATTACAGTGCGGTGAAGAGAATTTACCGGATGATGAAAAATGATTCCGCGACAAAAAGATTACAAACTGGCGCCGCCAGCTTGTTCGAAAGCGTGCGCGAGCTGGAGAACGCGGGCTTCGCCAAAGGCAGGGCCAAAGATTTGCAAGCCGACGGGGAGTTTTCCGTCAATTTTGCCGCAAGGAACAGAGATTCCGGGAACACCGGCGAGCGAGCCGGTGACGGTGTAGATGTCGGCGAGATACATTTGGAGCGGATCGGCGGTGCGTTCGCCAAGTTTGAAGGCGGGAACGGGCGAAGTGGGCGTGACGATGGCGTCCACTTTGGTGAAAGCGTCGCGGAAATCCTGCGCGATGAGGGCGCGGACTTTCTGGCCCTTGAGATAGTAGGCGTCGTAATAGCCGGCGGAGAGAACGTATGTGCCAAGAACGATGCGGCGTTTCACTTCGGGGCCAAAACCGGCGCCGCGGGTTTTGCGGTACATGCCGATGAGGGTGGGATCGTCAGCGCGGAGGCCGTAGCGCACGCCGTCATAGCGGGCGAGGTTGGAGGAGGCTTCGGCCGTGGCGATGATGTAGTAGGTGGCGATGGCGTAGTCCGTGTGGGGCATGCGAATGTCGACGAGTTCGCAGCCGAGAGATTTGAGGAGCGCGATGCCGGACTCGACTTTGGCGCGGACGCCGGAATCCACGCCTTCGGCAAAGTAGTCTTTGGGGATGCCGATGCGGAGACCTTTGACAGGTTTGGAGATTTCGGCGGTGTAATCGGGGACGAGTGCGGTGGTGGAGGTGGAATCGCGGGGGTCGCGGCCGGCAATTGTTTGCAGAATTGTAGCCACGTCTTTCACATTGGTGGCGAAGGGGCCGATGCGGTCGAGGGACGAGGCGAAGGCGATGAGGCCGTAGCGCGAGACGCGGCCGTAACTGCCCATCATGGCGGGGATACCGCAGAGTGCCCCGGGCTGGCGGATAGAGCCGCCGGTGTCCGTGCCAAGGGAGGCAACGGCGAGGCTAGCAGCAACGACGGCTGCGGAGCCGCCGCTGGAGCCGCCGGGGACGCGGTCGAGCGCGAGGGGATTTTTCACGGGGCCGTAGGCGGAGTTTTCGTTGGAGCTGCCCATGGCGAATTCGTCGCAATTGGTTTTGCCGAGGAGGACGGCGCCGGCGGATTGAAGGCGCTCGACGGCGGTGGCGTCGTAGGCAGGGTAGTGATTTTCAAGAATTTTGGAGGCGCAGGTGGTGCGGATGCCGCGGGTGGAGAGGACGTCTTTAATGCCGACAGGGACGCCGGCTAGCGGAGGAAGGGGTTTGTTTGCCGCGATGAGCGCGTCGATTTTGTCGGCCTGGGCGTAAGCGCGTTCGGGCGAAAGAGTGAGATAGGCGTTGAGGGTGGGATTTTGCGCGTCGATGCGTTTGAAGAAATCGGCGGCGAGTTCGCGCGCGGAGAGTTTTTTGGCGGCGAGGGCGTCGCGGACGGAGGAGATTGTCCAAGATTCTGGCATTTCCTAGTTCCTAAATCTTGCCGTAACGGGCCGACTCAGAAGTCCGCCCCTACAACGACCGAAGAAAAAGCAGATTCCTCGCTCCGCGGACTTCGCTCGGAATGACACGCCCGCAGTGCTGTTCATCGTTCGATGACCTTGGGGACGCGGAAAAAGGGCGGCTCCGGATCGGGAGCGTGTTTTAGTACGTCGGCGGCGACGGTGCTCTGGACGTGGGTGTCTTCGCGGAGGGTGACGTCGGCGGTTTGGTCGTCGCTGAGAACCTGGGCCATGGGAGCGACGTTGGCGGTGTCGAGTTCGTTGAGCTTGCCGATGTATTCGAGGATTTCGTCAATTTGCGCGCGATAGGTTTCGAGCTCGGACTCGGAGAGTTCGAGGTAGGCAAGGTCGGCGACGCGGATAACGTCTTCGCGAGTGATTTTCATCCTGAAGATTTTAGCATAGGGCTTTTCTGGGCTGTTTCACGGTGGGCGGCAAAGAGGCAGTTGATTCTTGGCTGAATGATCCAGACGCCGACTAAAAAGAACCAGATCAGAAAGAACGAGCCAAAGTAGTCAAGGGCAGAAACGGGCCTGCCCGTTTCTGCGAGCGAGAGACTCTTCGCCACAAAATACAAAACGTAGAGCACACAGGCCATCGCGAGAAAAAGAAGCGGAATAAACAGTGCCGCAAGGAGACGGGCTGGGTTAAATTGTGACGCGCCTCTGGCGCATAGTCGTCGAGAACGGTGAAGGCCGCAGTCAAAAATTAGGAGTGAGCTGGGACGGGCTTGCGGGGGAATTTGGTGGAGACGTAGGTGTCGACGAGGGATTTGAAGGCGACGGCGAGTTCGTCGTAGGTGCCTTCGAGGGTGACGTCCTTTTTGCCGTCGATGTAGACGGGGCAGCGCGGGGCTTCGCCGGTGCCGGGCAGACTGATGCCGATGTTGGCGGCTTTCGATTCGCCCGGGCCGTTGACGATGCAGCCCATGACGGCGAGGGTCATGGTTTCAACGCCGTCGTACTGCGTTTTCCAGGTGGGCATCATTTCGCGAATGTAGGCCTGGGTGCGTTCGGCGAGTTCCTGAAACGTGGTGCTGGTGGTGCGGCCGCAGCCGGGGCAGGCAGTGACGCTGGGTGCGAACGAGCGAAGGCCAAGTGCCTGGAGAACTTCGCAACATGCGTACACTTCTTCGCGGCGATCGCCGCCGGGGCGCGGAGTGAGCGAGACTCGAATGGTGTCGCCGATGCCGTCGTAAAGAAGAACGCCGAGAGATGCGGCGGACCAGATCTGGCCCTTCATGCCCATGCCCGCTTCGGTGAGGCCAAGATGCAAAGGCTGCTCGGTTTTGCTGGAGAGGTCGCGATAGACGGTGATGAGGTCGCGCGGGCGGGAAGTTTTGCAGGAAATGATGATTTGATCGTGGCGCAAGCCGGACTCGAGCGCGAGTTCCGTGGATTGAAGCGCGGAGAGGACCATGCATTCGTTGATGATCTCTTCGGATTCCTTGCCGAGATTTTTGTCGGTGTTCTCCTGCATTTTGGCCATGACGAGCTCTTGATTGAGAGAGCCGCCGTTGACGCCGATGCGGACCGGTTTGCCGTTGTCCACGGCTACTTTGCAGATGGTGGAGAACTGTTCATCGCGGCGCTGGCCTGCGCCGACATTGCCGGGATTGATGCGGTATTTGTCGAGTGCTTTAGCGCAATCGGGATATTTGGTGAGGAGAACGTGGCCGTTGTAATGGAAGTCGCCGATGATGGGGACGTTACAGCCGGCGGCGAGAAGGCGGTTTTTGATTTCGGGAACGGCGGCTGCGGCTTCGGGGACATTGACAGTCCAGCGAACGATTTCCGAGCCGGCTTCGGCGAGTTCGAGAGTTTGTTTCAGCGTGGATTCGACGTTGGCCGTGTCCGTGTTGGTCATGGACTGGACGACGATAGGCGCGCCGCCGCCGACTTGGACGTGGCCGACTTTTACGCCGTAAGTCTTGCGGCGCGGATGGCGCGAGGCGGTAGCTTCGAAGCCGGAGATTTGGGTGAGCGTGGACATCTTAGACAATAGTTTAACAGCAAGAGGGCCGACTCAGAAGTCGGGCCCTACAACTCGGATAGGCATTCTTAACACAGAGGACATGAAGGGAAGAGCACAGAATTCACAGAAGGGGCGAGAAAAATGACTAAGTCTCATCCCTGGACTGGTGACTAGCGAGTGGTGGCAGAGCAATGTCTTTATTCAAACTGCGGGAGTTGTGGCGACGGCCGCGTCGGATTCGGCGATCGAGTTAAGCATGGCGGGAGTTTCTTGGTCGAGTGAGTTTTCTAGATAGAGGCAGATTGCGACGGTGATCGCAATGAGGGCCCACGGAGGCAGGGCGGAAAAGAGGAATGCTTTTGGGGCGAAGCGGAGGAGGAGGAACCAACCGCCGACAAGGCCCAGTCCGGAAAAAATTCCGCGAAGGCGAATTGCATTGGCCCAGGGCGATTCGAAACTGCACAAAGACTTGATGAAGAGAGAGAAAGGCACGGCAGCCACGAGGTCGACGAAATAGTGTTCGCCGAGGCCCATCGTGGAGAGAAAGGTGAAGAAGAGAAAGAGCGCAGCGAGAGCGCGCCGCCACGGAGAAAGCCCACGCGAGAACCACCAGGCGAGAATCACCCAGGCCATGTGCAAAGAAGGAATGGCGTTGCGAGGACCGGGAAACGCGAGAGGCTCGACGAGCAGTTTATGAACCTGGGCGAAGCTGAGAGGCTGCCAGGGAAAAGTCTCCTGGAAAATATAGATTGGGCCCATGGCGGGAAGAAGATTATAGAAGAGGATGCCGATGGGGCCGGTGATGAGAAACGCGGTCATTGCGGACAAGCCGCGGCGGGTGTTCCGGAGAAGCAGGCCCGTGTAGACGACTGCAATGATGATGGGAAGGCCGATGTAGAAGAAGAAGCCAATGGAGCGAAACCAGGGCAGTTTTTGGAACCACTGGCCGATGAGGAAAGGAAGTTGGATTCGAAGAGTGGCGTCGAAGGAATAGAGATTTAGATCAAAGACGCGAGGATGCAGCTTTTCGGTGTAGGCAAGGAAATAGTAGGCGGCCCAATCCGAGGACATGAAAAGAAATGAAGGAATGAGCGCAAGAGCGAGGAGTTTGGCGTTTGCCCGCGGCTCCCAGGTGAGGCGAAGGGCGAGGACGAGGAAACTGCCGAGACCGAGAAAAGAGAGCCATGCGACATTTCGAACAGGATAGTGAAGGATTCCAAAATCGACATAGGCAAAGAAGGCTGCGGTGCCCAAGACGCCGAGTAGGTCGTACAAGGTGCGCCGCACAGCGAAATGAAAAATACAGACACTGACCAGGGCGACAGCGAAGAATGAAGAGGCCAGTGAAGTAGCGTAAAAAATCCAACCGGCGCCGAAGCGGACGCAGATAGCGAGAAGAGCAAGCGAGGCCGCGATTTGGAGGATGCGCTTTGTAGTCATAACTGAATTGAATGGTTCGCCGCGCCGTCGAAATGCGCGTATCCCATCACAGCACATCCGAGAAGCGCGTGAAAACAGCGGCGCTACGAGACGTGTCCAATCTAGGAATGGAGAGCTGGATAGAAGATTGAACCGCTCCCCGAACGCGCGGCACGGAAGTCGCTGATTTATGAGCGAGCGATGCGTTGAAAAAGAGTACAGCTAGGCGTTCGGATAAGGCGCAGTGAGCAAGCCGCCATCGATTCCGATGTATTGGCCCGTCGTAAAGGAAGATTTGTCGGAGCAGAGCCAAAGAACAGCTTCGGCAACTTCGACCGGCTTTCCGAAACGGCCGAGCGGATGCATGGCGAGGACGCGCTTTCTGGTCTCCGGGTCGCCGAAGGCGCGATCGGCCATGGCGGTTTCGATGACAGCCGGGCAAACAGCGTTGACACGAATTTTTGCCGGGGCGTATTCGATGGCGGCCACTTTGGTGAGGCCAAGGACGCCATGTTTGCTGGCGACGTAGATGCCCGAGCCTGCAAAACCCATGAGGCCCGCGACGGACGACATATTGACGATGGCGCCGCCGTTGCCTTGTTTGATCATTTGTTGCACTTCGTATTTCAAGCAGAGCCAAAGACCTTTGAGATTGATGTTGTGAACGTAGTCCCAGTTTTCTTCGGTCTGATCCACGAGCGGCATCCAAACGCCTTCGATGCCAGCATTGTTGAAAGCTAGATCGAGGCGGCCGTATTTGTCGACGGTTTTCTGGACGATGGATTGCACATCGGCAGCCTTGGAAACGTCAGATTTTAGAAAGAGACCATCGCCGCCAGCCGCGCGGACGAGATTCAGAGTTTCGTTACCTTCGGGTTCACGGCGGCCGGTGAACACAACTTTTGCGCCTTCTTTGGCGAAGAGAACGGCGGTATCGCGGCCGATGCCGGTGGTGCCGCCGGTGATGAGGGCGACTTTGTTTTCGAGATCTTTGGTCATGCGATTTCCTATCTGAAAAATTTGCGGTGCGAACTTTAGCGGTTACAACCAATTGATACACGATTTTTGATGCGAGAGATATGGCGAAAGGCGCGGGAAGAGACTTAACACAGAGTTCACAGAAGGCAGAGCACAGAGGGCGCGGAGACAGCTCGGCGAGCGATGAGCCAAGCACGAAACTGATTCTCAAGCAGAGCGCCGGGCCAGCCGGGGCAGCAAGGGGAGGTTGGGAGGGATGCCGAGATGTTTGGTGCCCCAGCCGCACATCTCTTCCATGAGGGGAATGAGGTCGCGGCCAGCGGCCGTGAGCGAGTAGGTGACTTTGGGCGGGGAGTCGTGCGTGGATTTTCGGGAGATAGCGCCGTCTTTTTCGAGTTCGCGGAGTTGAGCGGTCAAGACTTTCTCGGTGACACCTGGAAGGAGATCGCGGAGTTCGGCAAATCGCTGTGGGCGGAAGGAGAGATACCAAAGGGCCAGAATTTTCCATTTGCCGGTAAGGACGTTGAGGGTGGCTTTGATGGGACAGCCGTAGTGCTGCTTCATGGCGGGCTCCGGGCTTACAAATTTGTGCGTACTTCCGGGCGGCAACTGACTCTTATAGCATGACTAGGAGACGCGCGCTTACCGGGCTATTGGTTACAGCGTCGCATGATTGGATGGCAAAGGGAGAAGAAAGATGATTTTGATTACGGGAGCAAGTGGGAGCGTGGGAAGGGAAGTTGTGCGCGAGATGCTCAAGACGGGGACGGAGTTTCGCGCGATGTACCGGTCGAAGGAAGAGGCCGCAAAGGCGTCGCAGGGCGTGAAGACGGTGATTGCGGATTTTTCCGATGCGGCGAGCCTGCAAAAGGCTTTACAGGGAGTGGAGCGAGTGTTCCTGGTTTGTTCGCCGATACGAGAGCTTGTGGAGCTGGAAGGAAACGTCATTGAGGCGAGCAAGAAGGTCGGAGTGAAGAGAATTGTGCTGAATTCGGCGTTGGGGGCAGGGGACTATGAGAAGTCTTTTCCCAGCTGGCACCGGAAGGTGGAGGACAACCTGAAGGCGTCCGGGATTGAGTTTGTGATTCTGCGGCCGAATGGGTTCATGCAGAACATTCTGGCGTTTCTTGCGCCGAGCATAAGAGCGCAAGGCGCATTTTATGATGCGATGGGGGATGCGAAGACGAGTCTAGTGGATTTGAGAGATGTGGCGGCTGTAGCCGCGATGGCGCTGACGAGCGAGGGACACGCTACGAAAATCTACGAGTTGAAGGGACCGGAAGCGCTGACGCAAGACGAAATTGCCAAGAGAATTGCGGAAAGGTCGGGAAGAGCGGTAAGTCACGTGAATATTCCACAAGAGGCGCACCAGAAGGCGATGCTGGATCTGGGAATGCCGGAATGGCAGGTGAAAGCGCTAATTGAGCTGCAGGATTATTACGTGAGGGGGAGCGCTGCGGCGGTAGACGGCCTAATTGCGAAGTTGCTGGGACGGCCGGAACGGACGATGGACGCATTTCTTACGGAAAATGCCGGGGAATTTCGGGAACAAGCGGCGCGAGCATAGGAAAAAGCCGATTATTTCGAGTTTTCTTCCATAGAGACAGCCAATTTGGATAGGCCTTCGAGCTGGGCGCGAAGGGTGCGCCATTGTGCGTCGCCAATTTGGTCCACGAACCGTTGTTGAATATTTCGCCACAAAGGGATGGCAACGGCGAGAGCTTTTTCGCCATCGGACGTCAAATTAAGAAAGCGCTGCCGCATGGCACCACGGGGCGAGATTGTAAGAAAACCCAATTTTCGGAGCAGATGAAGGCTGCGGGTTAGGGTCGTGGCGTCAATAACCAGGATGCTTGAAATCGTGCTAATCGAGACGGGCTGCGTCTTGGCGACGGCGGTAAGGATAGCGAATTGAGTGGAACGAAGGCCGGACTCCTGAAGGGCGTCGTCGAAAAGGGCTGTAACGGCCCGTGAGACGCGCCGGAAGTTAAAGGAGGCGCAGTAGCCGGTGCCGGAGAGGTCGAGGGGTTCCAAAGCAGGTTCCATAATGGTTCTTGACTTGTATATGCAGGTCAAGATATAAGGTTTTGCAATGTAAGTCAACGGGGCTCCCTACGGTGGAGGGGATTCCCAGTGGCGGTTCCTCAAGCGAGTGCGTCTGGACTTGGATCCGGGTGAACGCACATGAGCACTGAAATGGTCGGCATGCAAACGCTTGCAGAGAGAAGTTATGCGGATGCGAAGAAATCGGAATTGGAACGATTCCTGAGCTTCGGCAGCTTCACGGTTGATTTGAAGCGCGAGGAACTTTTCAAGGATGGAACGCGCATCAAGCTGCCTGGGAAGGTCTATCAGACCTTGATAGCGCTGCTGGAGCGGCCGGGAGAGGTCGTTAGCCGAGAGGACTTGCGGGGCAAGCTGTGGCCAGAAGGCACGCACGTCAACTACGACGCCAACGTGAATACTACGGTCAACAAGCTGCGGCTGGCGCTGGGCGATTCACCGGACAGGCCGATTTATGTGGAGACGATTCCGCGGCAGGGCTACAGCTTCGTTGGGGCAGTGTCCGCCGCGACGGCGAGCGCGATTGTGCGCAACGGAAACGGGAACGCCGCAGGAATTGAGAGAGCACAGATTCCTGCGGGCGCGGAAGGGGCTTTGGAGCGAGTGGAAGCTGGGCCTATTTCGAGCTGGTTTGTCGCGGGCGTTGTGGCCCTCGTGGTTGCCGGAATGTTATTTGGCGCTGCGACAGTGATGTACCTCCATCGCGGAGTTTGAGGATTCGGTTCGAACGGCCCGCGGATGCCGCGCTGGAGCGGGCCGGTTCCATTCCTTCCATTCACAATCAGATAATCCGGCTGAACGAAAACTGTCCCTTCGGGCAGGTGGCGAAGCTTGCCTGCGGGACTATCCTGCTCGGTAGCGTCCAGGGCGGCTGAACGCGCGAGATTGTTGCGCGCCGCGGCAAAAGCACAAGCCCTTCATGCAGGACGCGCGCGAGGCTGGAAGTTATGTTCCTCCTGAGGCCGATTGCTCCACGGACGACACAAAAGAGAATTCCACGCGCGATAATTGTTACGGCGATTTTTTTGGCGATTGCATGCGCAGGAATGTTTCTAGGCTGCGGCGGCGGGAGCACAAGCACCGCGCCCCCAACGCAACCATCTGCAACACCGACTATCAGTAGTTTTAGTCCGACGAGCGGAAGCGCCGGGATTTCCGTTACGGTGACTGGCACGCATTTGAGCGGGGCCACTTCGGTGACGATCGGAGGGGCAGCGGCGACGTTCACGGTGGTAAGCGCAACGAGCGTGACGGCTACCGTGCCAAGCGGCGCAGTTACTGGAAAAATCTCAATTGTGACGCCGCAGGGGACGGCGACTTCGGCAAGCAATTTCACGGTGAGCGTGGCCGCGTCGACGATTACGAGTTTTTCGCCGGCGAGCGGACAAACGGGGACAAGCGTAACGCTGACTGGCACGAATTTTACGGGGGCGACCAGCGTAAAGTTCAATGGAACGACAGCGACTTTTTCCGTGACGGATGCGAGCCATATTTCCGCCGCGGTGCCCAACGGAGCGACGAGCGGCACGATATCTGTGACGACGCCCTCGGGGACGGCAACTTCGGCGAGTTCGTTTACAGTGAGCGCGGCTTCCGGACTAGACCTGACGATTGACGGGCTTTACATTACGCAGGCGACACAAAACTATCCGGCGCATGACGTGGGGTTGATTGCGGGGCGAAGCGCGTGGGTGAGAGTGTTCGCGCTGGCGAATCAGGTGAACACGGCGACGCCGCAAGTGAGCGTGAATTTCGTGAACGGGAGCACGACGAATACGCTGACGATCAATGCGACGGGAAGTTCCGTGCCGCTGACGGTCAACACTTCGGATGCGTCGTCGTCGTGGAATATGGCGGTGCCCGCGGCGTGGATTACCGCGGGAACGGCGGTGAGCGCGGATGTGGATCCGGCGAACCAGATCGCCGAATCGAACAAGGGCAACAACCATTTTTCGTACGGCGCGCTGAGCATGCAAAGCGTGCACCAATGGAAGATCACGCTGTTTCCGATTCACACGACGGACGGGCGGACGGGAACGGTGGAAAACTCAAGCAGGACGAAAACGGATTTGGTTGACCCTGCGAAGAGATTGTATCCAGTGCCGGACAATGTGGACGTGGTGGTGGGGGCGACGTTCAATTCGTCCACAAGCGGAAGTTCGCCGCTGTTGCAGAGCGACGGAACGAATTGGGACAAGGTGCTGAGCGAACTACTGGCGAAGCGCACAGCGGACGGGGTAAAGGATCGCAACTACTTTGGATTTGTGAATGTGAGTTACAGCAGCGGCGTGGCAGGGCTGGGCTACATCGGCGCGCCGGCGGCGATCGGATGGGATTACAACGGCGCGGAATGGGTTCTGGCGCATGAGGAAGGGCATAACTTTGGGAGACATCACAGTCCGTGCGGGGGAGCGAGTAGTCCGGATACGGCTTATCCATATCCAGGCGGGTTGATTGGAGTGCCGGGCTGGGATGTGTTTGCTGCGAGCGGAAACGTGAAGCCGACTACAGATTCGGACATTATGGGGTATTGCAGCAATCAATGGATCAGCGACTATGTTTATAAATCCGTGCTGAGTTTTCGCGCGGCGCAGGGAACGAGTTTTGATGTGGTGCCGGACGTCGTGTCGAATGGCGCGAGCACGAATACGCCGAAGACAGGGCTGCTCGTTTGGGGACGCATGGAAGGCGGAAGGATGATTTTGGAGCCTGCGTTCCGCGTGGCTCCGACGGGCGAAGCGATCGAGGCGGGGACGTACACATGGGAAGGGAAAGACGCGCAGGGAAAAGTGCTTGCGCGCGTGCCGTTCCAGATGTACGAGGTGGCGGACATTCCGAACGATGAGCCGAAGCATTTTGCGTTTGTCGTGCCGCTGGATGCGGCGGCGATGGATGCGCTCGATACGGTGCGAGTGATAAAGGGCGAGAGTGAGCTTGCGTCGCAGAAAGCAAAAGGTCTTGCACAAACGCGGGCGGCGATGAATATTTTCCGGCTCTCCGATTTGCCGGGGCGCAAGGCGGAGATTCATTGGGATGCAATTGCGCATCCGGTGGTGATGTTGCGCGACACGAAGACCGGCGAAGTGCGCGGATTTTTGCGCGGCGGCGACGCGACAATTGAAGATGTGCCGGATGGGATGGAAATTCAGTTGTCGGACGGAGTGAAGAGCTCTCTTGTCACGCGAGTGCGGCCGAGCGACGAATAGCCGTATTTAATCGCTCGCGGCCCAGAAATCCACGAGCAGGCGGGCACACTCTTCCAATAACGCTTGCGTCTCAGAATCAAACGCATTTGGGCGTTCGCTTTCCACGTCGATTGTGCCGATTACGCGATCCCTAGTGGCATCCACCACAGGCACGATGATTTCTGAGCGGGTGCTCTCGAGCGCGGTCAGGTAGTTTGGATCGCTGGCCACATCGCCGACGTTGATTGTTTTTTTGGCAGAGATCGCCCGCGAGGTAAGGCCCTTTGTGACTGGAAAGACAGGATAGGCTGGCGCAGCGGGGCCGCACCAGGCGATATTGGAAACGATTCCGCGCTGCGAATCTACGTCATAAATACCGACCCAGCGGTAAGGGCCCGAATCACGGATTGCTTCCGTGATCATTGCGGCCTTGACGGAACGATTGGCGTCCTGCGCCAGAATGGCCTTCAGGTTGTTCAGGAGATTGCTATCGGACATCCCAATTCCCCAGCGACATGAAGGATTTAGGAAGCGGCGGAGGATTGCGCCTGAATGTTGCCGCGGAGGCCGAGGGCGTCGGCTTGAGCGCGCATGGCTTCGATGCAAAAGGCGATGTGTTCTTCGAGGGGAACGCCAAGTTCTTCAGCGCCTTTGATGACGTCTTCGCGGCTGACGCCTCGCGCGAATGCCTTGTCTTTGAGGCGCTTCTTGACTGAACTGGCTTCCAAATCGAGGACGCTCTTTGAGGGGCGAACGTAGGAGCACGCTGTGATGAATCCGGCGAGTTCATCGCAGGCGAAGAGGGTGCGCTCGAGGGGAGATTGGCGCTGGACGTTGGTGTAATCGGCGTGGGAGAGGATGGCGCGGATGATTTCCTCGGTGTAGCCGCGTTCGCGCAGGATTTTGGCGCCTTCGGCGGGATGTTCGCGGTCGGCGGCGTGATCGTTGTTGGGCCAGCGCTCGTAATCGAAGTCGTGAAGAAGGGCGGCGAGGCCCCAGGCTTCTTCGTCGCCCCCGTTTTTGCGGGCGTAGGCGCGGACGCAGGCTTCGACGGCCAGCATGTGCTTGCGCAGGGATTCGGACTGCGTGTATTCGCAGAGGAGTTTCCAGGCATCGTCACGAGAAGGCATCGGCAAAGCTCCGTTTTCGGAAAAGAGTTACTCATTGGAGCACAAAAAAGGGCGAGTGAGAAAGAGCCGGATTGGATTTGCGAAGGATGTATTCGAACGGGAATGAAAAGCGGCCACTACACTTGTGGTGGTCTGGAAAACAAAACACAAGCTGTTGGGGATTTCCACAGGAGCGGCGAAAAGGCGCATGAATAGGGGCGAAAACGAGGCGTAGGTCGGCGAAGCGTGGAAGAAAAAAGTAAGAAAGTACAAAAATACTCTTGACATAAATCGGCGACGTAAGCGAGACTCCCGGTGCGCCAGTTTCAGCCTTCCCTTAGAACGTTCCGACGTTCTCTCTCATCTATCCGCACGCCGGACAAAGTCAGCGAGGAGTACCGGTGTCCGCACAATTGGAAAAGGCTACGATGAACTCTCTTGAGATGGACCGGGAAGTCATACGCTGCAAGACATGCGGTCTGGTGCAATACCGCACGCGCACCGGCAATTGCCGGCGCTGCGTGCGGGCACTGCCGCAGCGGCTGGAGTTCCTGATTCCCCAAGCAGAGCCCGAGGCGCAAGCCGGGGCCGAGCCAGTGGCCGACAAGTTCGCCAACCAGAAGACGGTGGAGAACATCGGCCAGCGAATCCGCCAGTTGAGGGAGTCGCGCGGGATGACGCAGAGCCAGCTGCAATCAAAGTCCAAGGTATCGCGTTCGTATCTGTCGCGGATTGAGAGCGGACAGATGACGCCGAGCCTCGGCACGCTGGAGAAGATCTCCGAAGCGTTGAACGTCGGCCTGAACCGGTTCTTCATTCCGGAGTCGGACGGCGAAGCGCTGCTGGAAGATCCATTCATTCAGGGACTGCGGCCGTTCCTGCAACAATTGGATTGGGAACAGTGGCAGTCGATCCTGAAGCGCCTGCAGGCGATCAGCGATCACGTGAATGTAGCGCCGGTGAATCTGCGCCCTATCGGTAATCCGTCGCGGCTACCGCAGCCCGCGGCGGCGAATGGCAGCGGACCGATCGGTCATGTTGCTGGCCATTCGAATGGACATGCGCTGAATCATTTACACGCGCATGGTCATCCCCAGGGCTATCCGCTGCGGCGGCCGGGCGCACCGTTCGCGGCTCAGGGCAAGCCTGTGTTTCAGCGTCCGCTGGCTCGCTAGCGAAGACTGCTGATTGGCGAAAAAGGATTTTCAAGTAGGGGCGTGCTACGGCACGCCCTTTTGTTTTAGTGGTAAAAGCTTGGATAAGGATTATTCGCGGACGACGGCCACTTTCGATGCGGGCACTTCGAGACGCATGAGGCGATGATTGGTGTCGAGGAGAAGGAGGACTTCGATGTCGGAAGTGGTGACGCGAAGGCCTTCGTATGTTTTGCCGCCTGAACTTGCCGAACCGGTGGCTTCGGCGGTGATGGTGCCGGGAGTAATCTCCTGCGGGATCAGGACCGGAAGAGTCTGCGGGCCTCGCTTGGACCAATCGTAAAGGCGGGCGAGCACGGCATAGTGGTGATACATGTTGTTATCGAGAACAGCGATTATTGGCGAGTTGAAACTGAGTTCCTGTTCATAGGGGCGCGCGCCCTGGACTTCCAGAGAAATTTTGGCAATTCCGTTGGCGAAAATGATATGCGCGCTGTTTGTTTTGTCGGCTTTGGAAACCCAGTCGTAGGCCATGGGCGCGCCGTTGGACTGCAGCGTGAGGTTGCCCGTCACTTGCGCCGCGGGGCCTTCGCCCGTATTGATTTGCGTGGTTCCTTTTGCCAGCCAGCCTGCGCCATTGGGCGCGATTTCGAATTCTTCTTTCCCGACGGACCTACCATCGAGCATGATGTTGAATTTTCCTTTGTCCGGCTGAAGGACGCCGGCGGGGGCATTTTTCTGAGCCGAGATGGAAAACGCAAGCAATGAGGCGAGTAGAGAAAGAAGCGACGCAGCAAAAATGGAACGGACTCTCATGTGGATCCCCCAAGCGGAAGCAGTACATACGGCGCAGCACAAAAGTGGATTTGCGGAATGCTCCCCATTCGAGAATGACACGGAATGAAGGGAAGAGAAGAAAAATCAAGAGCGAGGTTTCTCGACGACTAAATGGTTCTCGCGCGGGCCAACAAAAAGATTGAGACGAAGGATTTCCGCTACGACGACGGCGGGGTCACCGGAACTATCCGCACGAAAGTCAGCAAGCTGATAAGAAGGCAGGCGCTGGCTATGCAGCGCGCGAAAGCTCGCCTCATCGCGGAAGAGCGGACGGCCGGACATGGTCATGCAGCGAGCGAGCAGAGATTCAATAGAGGCATCGAGCCAGATGACGGGAATGCCCTGCGTGCGCAGAAATTCGGGAGCGCCTTGCTGGGCGTAAGTTCCTCCGCCCAGGGCAAGCACGAGGGACTCCTTTGTTTCTGTTGCGCGGCCGAGGACCGCACGGAGCTGCTCGGCTTCAAGCGCGCGAAAGGCGGGTTCGCCAAAACGTTCAAAGAATTCCGAAATGCGCAGGCCGGAAGATTCCTCGATGCGGTCATCAAGGTCAACGAAGCGCCAGGCGAGCTGACGCGCGAGGAGCGTACCAACAGTGGTCTTGCCGGAACCCATGAACCCGGCGAGGCAAACTATGGAGGGGCGAGGCACGCCCCCGCGAAGAACAGGATTTTGCGTCACGATGCAGGCGCGAACGAAGTTAATCGCGCTTCAGAATGCGAATTGTACCACTGAAGGAAGAGAGCTCGACTTTGGCAAGGCCAGAGCCGATGCTGCCGAAGAGGCCGTGCGCGTACTTGGAAGCAGTACGACGAATGCCGTGCGTGTCCGGTTTAAGGAACGCTTCGGCGCGATTGTCTACAGTGCCGAGATTGGTTTGAGCGTTCAGGTCGAAAGAATCCGTGCTAGAGAAGCGGACTTCAACGACGCCCTTGCCGCTCTTCATGGTGTACAGGCCGGTACGGAAGAAATCACCGTCATAAAGAATGTTGCCTGTCGTGGTCATAAGATTGACGTTGTTCAGCGCCGGCTGAAGAATCTGAGCATTTCCGCTGATGGAGGAAAATTCGAGTTTTCCAGCGCACTGCGTGCAGATCAAAGAGCCGCCTTGCGAGTGAACGATAATGTAGCCGGAGACTTCCTTGAGATGGATATCGCCGGCGATGCTTTCCAGCTTCATATCGCCCATGACCTGCTCGACGTAGATCAGGCCAGTCTGGGTTCTGATTTGAAGCTCGGTTTCTTCCGGGACGACGAGCATGAAATTTTCCTCAAGCTCCGCAGCGGGAGCGGAAGCGTCGAGGACGGTTGCAGTGACGTCAATGCGATCATCGGCTTGTTCGGTTTCGACGCCAATCTTGTTGGAGAGCTGAGAACCGATGACAACGACTTCCTGGGTCTTAGACGATTTAACTTCGATGCGGCCGTTGGCGACGTTTTGAATGGAAACGACGGGGCGGCCTTTTACGGTGAAATGCTTTTCGATCCTCTGGCCGGCGCCAAACGCGGCGGCGGGAAAGAAGAGAACACCAGCTCCGAGCATCGGGAGCAGAGTGCGATTCAACCTGGACGAACAGATCATGGCCGGAAACATGTTAGTTAACACTCCTTCCGCGATCTAGCATCGCGGACAGCAATTCCGCTTTCTGTTGATAGGCAACAGAGAGATATTCGCGCGCCAACTCGTCGTTGGGATCTTCTTTCAAGCGACGGCGGCAATCTTCGATGAATTGATTCAGAGATGCAAGATTTTGGCGAAGAGAAGAGTCCACTCTGTCCTGAGTGGAGAAGTCCGCAGGCTGCACGATAGGCAGATTTTTTTCTTCCTGGGTCAGTGTCAGCGCGGTATCGGGGAAAGGCTCAACGAAAGCAGTTGAACCAGGGCTATTTGATCCAGTGCGCACCTGCACGATTGCGGCGACAACAATCACGAGACCGACGACGGCAGTGGCGATGGCGCGTCCGCCCAATATCTTTGTGAGGCCGTCCCACCAGGAAGACAGCGCGGCCACAGGAACTTCAGCAGGCGTTTTGATCAAGCCTTCCGCTTCCAGTTGATTTCGGAGCGCAACCCAAACGCGAGTTGGGGGTTCTACTTCAGCGGGGAGCTCTTCAGCGACGGCGAGAATGGCAGAGAAATCTTCAATCAGGCCACGGCAAGCTTCGCAAGAAGCAACGTGGGCGCGCGCCGCTTCGGGGAGAGGCGAGAGTCCTTCGTTTTCGAGAACAGCTTCAATTTCCTTACACTGCATGGCACTTCACTCCGCGAGGAATGGCGTCAGGGCAATTCCTCGCATGAAACTCTGTACTAGAGCAACGCCACGCACCTGGTTCGTTGCAGCACCCCGGATTGGAGTCATTGTAACTCAATCCGAGTTGCTTCCTTGCGTCTTTGCACTCTGGCGTTCCTGCCGGGCCAAATCGCGGGCTTCCTCCTGGAGAAGCTCACGCAAGCGGGTGCGCGCCTTGTGCAACTGCGACTTCGAATTGCCGACGGAACAATTCATGATGTCGGCAATCTCGTTGTGCTCGTAACCCTGGACGTCATGGAGCACAAAAACCGTCCGATAACCTGGCGGCAACTTCTCAATGGAGCGTTCGAGATTGACGCGATCCACGGCGCCGCTGAGCCGCAAATCAGGAGCGCCAACGTCCTTCCTGGGGCCGCCGGACTCTTCATCCGGCTCCGCAGTTTCCTCGAGCGAAGCAACCGGGAGGGACTTCTTGCGCAGCCGCATCAGAACCACGTTGACCGTCATCCGGTGCAACCAGGTCGAGAAAGCCGATTCCCCCCGGAAGGTGCCGATCTTGCGGAAGAGCTGGAGGAAAGCCTCCTGCAGCAGGTCCTCGGCATCCGCTGGGTTGCCCACCATGCGCAGGCAGAGGGCGTAAACGCGGCGACTGTGAAGATGGTAGAGAAAGTCGAACGCGGCTCCGTCCCCGGCTTGAGCCAGGCGGATGGCTTCCGCTTCCGTCAGCGTCGCAGGCGCCTTACCGCTTGCCTGCTTAGGCTCTGTTGGTCGAATACGGGCCAACGGTCCAGTTGCGGCGCATCCAAACCGTCGGATGCGGCAAATCCCCTTTCGAGTTGTCCCTAAGCTGCGCTTCGTTTCGCAAAGGTAACCGCCATTTAGGCAATTATTCCGATGACTTTAACCGGGATTTGGGCACCAGGGTTCAGTCAGCTTGGGGGTAAAGCTATTTTCCCGGAACTGCAGCGAAACGTCTATGGCGGAAAGGCAAGCCGGACTGGACGGTCCGAGTTCGAGGGAGTTGAAGCTCGGACTCAAAGGAAGCAAGCTGGTCCTCGGGAAGGACGAGCAGGAAAGACTTCAATAAAACGATGGTCTCTCGTAGACAGGTGTTCAGATCGAAATGTTCCTGATCCAAGGCCTCCCAAGGCGCGTCATCGCCGGAGTAGAAGCCATTAACAAGATCTTCCGCGTTCTCGCAGAAATCCCGCTCAAGATCGTCTACCATTTCGCGCAGTGTGGCCGCCTTGTGAATAAAACGTGAGCGCTGGGAAAGTAGAACGCGGCTGAGAAACGCCGTGAGACGCGCTGTGCGCTGTCCGCGCGCACCGCGGAAATTGTCAAAATCGAGAGGTGCCGCGTTGGGGACCAAGCCGAAATGCTTGGCATGACGATGCAGGCCCTTAAGAACAAGCTGCAGCGACTGGGTGAAGCGAACGCAGAGTCCACTGGAGACGCGAACGGCTTCAAAGGAATTGGCGACGGCTCCCTTTTGCCGAAGGTCAAAGGCTTCATTAAGCGAGACGCTTAGCATAAGGTAAAGCGTTTCCAATTCTTTGGAGCAATTGTCGTTAAGGCGGGCCTTGGACTCTGGCAACCAAGCGCGCCAGTCGTCGCACACTGAAGTACCCCGTCGAGAAAGAGAGCGGACAGTCAAATCAAGTTCCCCTGGAGGCCGAGGCAGTATACCAAAGTTCCAAAATAGAACCAGAGGTTTGTTGCGGGCGGCAGCAGGTGGCCGTTATACTCGCGAAGACTCCTGAATAACTTGCGAGAAATGAGGACGCCGACTTGGAATTTGAGCCCAGGGACCAGTTTGAGCAAAGGCTAAGAAAGCTGGAGCAGCTCCGGGGAGCTGGTCTGAACCCGTATCCGCACGAGTTTCGCTGGACTGCAACAGCTGCAGACCTTGTGGAAAAGTATGGAAATTCTACGGCCGCCGAACTAGAGGCGCAAAAAGTGGACGTGCGAGTCGCGGGCAGAATTGTTTCCTATCGCTTGATGGGGAAAGCAGGATTCGCGCACGTGCAAGGGAATGGGCAGCGGATTCAAGTGTATGTGCGCAAGGACGTCGTGGGGGAAAAGGGATTTGAGGTCTTCCATTTGTTGGATCTGGGAGATTCCATCGGTGTGCATGGACATCTGTTCCGGACGAAGACAGGAGAGCTTTCGGTCTGGGCGCAAGAATTGACGGTTTTGTCGAAGGCGCTTTTGCCATTGCCTGAGAAATGGCATGGGTTGACGGATGTGGAGCTGCGTTACCGGCAGCGCTATCTGGATTTGATTGCGAATGAAGATTCGAGGCGAGTGTTTCTGACGCGAGCGCGAATTGTGCAAGAGCTGCGGCGATTTTTCGATGAGCGCGGGTACACGGAAGTGGAAACGCCGATGATGCATCCGATCCCTGGGGGAGCTGCGGCGCGCCCGTTTGTAACGCATCACAACACGCTGGACATTGACCTTTATTTGCGGATTGCACCCGAGCTTTATTTGAAGCGGCTAGTGGTTGGCGGGCTGGATCGCGTTTACGAAATCAACCGCAACTTCCGGAACGAAGGAATCTCGACGCAGCACAATCCGGAATTTACGATGCTGGAGTTTTACGAGGCCTACAGCAATTACCGCGATTTGATGGATATGAATGAAACGCTGTTTGCGCGGTTGGCGCAGGCCATTGCCGGTTCCACGAAGGTCAAATATGGAGAGGTGGAATTGGACTTCGGCAAGATGCTGCGGCTGACGATGCGAGAGGCCATTGCTAAGTATTGGCCCGACGGTGCCGGTGCCGCGCCAACGGTTTCAGAGCTTGCTTCTTCGGGCGGGGCGCGCGAAGCGACTACTCGCTACAACGCTTGGGCAAAGGCGAGCGGGGCTGCTTACGCTGCGCGCAAGGGCCAACTGAGCGACGGCGAATGGACGGGACTGCTTTTCGAAACGATGGCCGAGCACCATCTGGTGCAGCCAACGATTCTCTATGATTTTCCAACGGATATTTCGCCGCTTTCGAAACAGAAGCCGGATGACCCCTCGCTTACCGAGCGGTTTGAGATTTACGTTGCAGGAATGGAAATAGCGAACGGGTTTTCCGAACTCAATGATCCGGCGGAACAGGAGCGGCGGTTCCTCGCGCAGATCGCACAAGGCGGCGACGAAGTGCCAAAACAACTTGACGTGGATTACATTCGCGCGCTGGCGCATGGTTTGCCGCCGACGGCCGGCGAAGGGATCGGCATCGATCGTCTGACGATGCTGCTGACGAATACGCAATCCATTCGAGACGTTATTCTTTTCCCGTTGTTGCGACCCGTAGCCCAAGAACAAGAAAAGGCAGCTTCCGAAGGGCACGGAGCGTAACGCGGTCAACACAGAACAATGTCCATCGAATGGTTTGTCGCACAGCGGTACCTGCGGTCGCCCAATCGCCCGGCGGTCCTGCGGCTGGTCACGCTGTTCAGCGTTTTGGGAGTGGCGGCGGGCGTTTGTACGTTGGTGATCTCTCTGGCGATGAACACCGGTTTTCGCGAAACGCTGCAGGATCATTTGCTGAGCGTAACTTCGCATGTTTCCCTCACGCATCCGGGCTCGTCCGGTATTCATGACTACCAAGCATTGGCATACAGTTTGAGTGGCGTGCCAGGTGTACGGACCGCGACTCCCGCCGTATATGAAACGGTGCTGATGAGTTTCGGAGGGCAAGCGCGCGGAATTGTCACGAAGGGAATTGACGCTGCGAGCGAAAGAAAAAATGATGAAGCTCTGCGCAAGCTGGCCGCGGGGAAATTAGATTTTTCCCCAGATGAAGATGGCGTGGGGGGAATCGTGGTTGGCAAACAGGTCGCGGGCGATTGGAAAATTTCGCCGGGAGACTACGTGACGCTGACCAGCCCTCAAGGAAGATTGACACCGTTTGGTTTGTTGCCGCGCACGAAACGATTCCGCGTCACAGGCATCTTTGATTCCGGATTCTACGATTACGACGCAAATTGGTGCTTCTTGAATTTGAAGGCAGCGCAAGAGCTCGCAGGCACCAGCGATGTTGTAAATGTTATTGAATTCCGATTGAACAATCCGGAGCAGGCGGAGCAAGTGGCGGAGACGGTAAAGGAAAAGGCCGGACCGGGATTCTCCGTTGCGACCTGGATGGAAGAAAACCGTCCGCTGTTCCGCGCGCTGCGGCTGGAAAAATTGGTCACCGCTATTTTTATTGGGCTGATCACATTCGTTGCAGGACTAAATATTCTTGCCGTGCTTTCGATGACGGTTACGGACAAAGCGAAGGATGTTGCCGTGCTGCTGTCCATGGGCGCGAGGCGCGAGCAGATTCGAACCATTTTCCTCTGGCAGGGAGTCGCGATTGGGGCGTGTGGAACGCTCGTTGGGCTTGCCCTGGGATACGGGCTGGCGTGGACTGCCGGGACGTGGCATTGGATTCCGCTCGATCCGCAGGTGTACGCCGTTTCGTACGTTCCGTTTCATCCTAATTTGTTGGATGGAGTCTGGATTTCGATTGTGGCCATGGCGATTTCCATAGGTGCGACTTTGGTCCCGGCGAGGGCTGCGGCGAGGCTATTGCCGGTAGACATCTTGCGGTTTGAATAAGAGGCTTTGAGACGCCAGTCCTAGCATGCGGGATTTGGCCCGAAGTTTGCACCTAAGAATGTCTAGAGGCAGGTGGGTAAGGCCGGCGGCTTCCCGCACCATCGGCGAGCGGAGAAATCCCACCATAAGCTGTTTGATTACATATAGTTGTGGATGTTTCAAATCGGACCGTTTTTTGCCGAAAACCCGAAAGGCAGACTTCGGGCGAAAAAGGGAATTTGGAGGGCGCATACCTGTCAGGACAATGCCCACACTGCTGGGCGCGCGGCCACACCACAGGTCGATTGGCGCATCTAAATTAGCAGGGAAAAAGGCTCCATTGGTTGAGGAATTGCCCGGAATAGGTCGGGGGAGGAACTGAAAAAGGTAATGAGTGCAAGCGAATCCAGCTCGGTCTGCGAGAGCGCACAAGGCGCGGGGGAAGATTCGTCCGGGGTCATTCTGGAAGCGCGTGGTTTGCGGAAAGTCTATGGCAGTGCAGAGAAGAGCTTAATCGTTTTAAAAGACGCGAATCTGCAGTTGAGGCGAGGAGAGATGGTTGCGATTGTCGCGCCATCCGGAGCCGGAAAAAGTACGCTCTTGCATCTGCTGGCCGCGCTAGACACGCCAACGAGCGGTACTATATACTTCGATTCGAAACACATTGAAACCCAAAATGAAGCTGCGCTGGCTGATTTTCGGAATCGCAGCATCGGATTTTTGTGGCAGCGGCACCAGTTGTTGCCGGATTTTACGGCAGCCGAAAATGTAGCGATGCCGTTGCTGCTGCGGGGCGAGTCTATTTCCAGTGGCTTGGAAAAAGGCCGGAAATGGCTCGACAAAGTCGGACTCGCGGAACGAGCCGACCACCGCACTGGGGAGCTTTCCGGAGGAGAACAGCAGCGAGTCGCGATAGCCCGGGCGCTCGTCACCGGACCACGCCTGCTGTTAGCGGACGAACCCACCGGAGATTTGGACGAGCAGAACGCTTGGGCCGTGTTTGATCTGCTGGAACGGCTGCATCGCACGCACGGGTTGACGTCGCTCATCGCCACGCACAACCTGAAGCTGGCGGAACGATGCGATCGAATCCTCGGATTGGAACACGGTGTTCTGGAAGTTCGCAAAGCGGCGACGCTTGCGAGCCGGGGCCCTGGAATGCTGGACCGACAAGCGGCCAGCGGGGGAGAAACGAGCTAACGTGTTCGAACGCTATACAGAAAAAGCGCGGCGCGTCATCTTTTTCGCGCGCTATGAAGCGAGCCAGTATGGAAGCCCCTACATTGAGACGGAGCACTTGCTGCTCGGCTTGATGCGCGAGGACAAAGCGCTGGCGAACCGTTTTCTGCGTCAGCAAGGCTCGATCGAATCGATTCGCAAGGAAATTGAAGCGCGCATTACGATTCGCGAGCGCATTTCGACTTCGGTGGAAGTTCCGCTGAGCGCAGAGTGCAAGCGCATCCTGAACATGGCGGCGGAAGAGGCAGAGCGCCTTGGCGTGAAGCACGTCGGGACGGAGCACCTGCTGCTAGGAATTTTGCGCGAAGAGAAATGTTTTGGCGCGGAGATATTAATGGAGCGCGGGCTGCGGCTCTCGTCGCTTCGCGAAGAACTTGCGCGGACCAGCGGCGAAAAAACGCCTGCGTCGCGGCCAAAAGAAACTTCTTTGCTTGCGGAATTCAGCCGCGACCTTACCAGCGCTGCTGCGGAAGGTTCACTTGATCCCCTGGTCGGACGCGAGAGCGAAGTGGATCGTGTGATTCAAATTTTGTGCCGGCGCACGAAAAATAATCCGGTGCTGATCGGCGAACCAGGCGTTGGAAAGACCGCCATCGTGGAAGGATTGGCGCAACGAATCGCGGATGCGGACGTTCCACCCTTCCTTGCCGATAAGAGGATTCTTTCGCTCGACCTTTCACTCATCGTCGCCGGAACAAAATATCGCGGACAATTTGAGGAGCGGCTCAAGACCATCATGAAGGAATTGATGGAGAGCCAGAATTCCATCGTTTTTATAGATGAGTTGCACACGCTGGTGGGAGCAGGTTCGGCGGAGGGTTCGCTGGACGCGGCGAATATCTTGAAGCCGGCTCTTTCGCGTGGGGAAATCCAGTGCATCGGCGCGACGACGCCAACGGAATATCGCAAATCCGTGGAGAAAGATCGTTCGCTTGAGCGGCGCTTCCAGGCCGTGAAAGTTCCCGCGCCGAACGAAGAAGAAGCCATCCAGGTCATCAACGGCGTTCGCGAACGTTATGAAAAATTTCATGCAGTGACGTATACGGAAGAAGCGCTGCGCTATTCCGTTTATCTTTCGAACCGCTACATTCCGGACCGGTTCTTGCCCGACAAAGCCATCGACCTGATTGATGAAGCGGGCGCCCGCGTGAAGCTACGCCAGGCGACCGTGCCGGAAGAAGTCGGCGAAGTGCAAAAGCGCGTGAAGTTCATCACGCACCGCATGGAAAGCGCGATCGCTGCGCATGAATTTGAGAAAGCGCGGTTTTATTCAGAAGAAGAGCGTAAGGAGAAAGAGAATCTGCGCCAGTTGCGCGAGCGTTACAAGCTGGACGACGCGACGACGGGAATTGTTTCGCGCGAGGACATCGAAGAAGTCGTTTCACGCTGGACGGGGATTGCGGTTACTTCCATTAAGGAAGACGAACAGCAGAAGCTGCTGCGCATCGAAGTGGAATTGCATAAGCGCGTGATCAGCCAAGACAAAGCCATCACGGCGCTGGCACGGGCAATTCGGCGGAGCCGTGCGGGATTGAAGTCGCCTGCGCGCCCGGTGGGATGCTTCTTCTTTCTGGGGCCGACGGGCGTCGGCAAAACGGAAGTGGCGCGGCGGCTCGCGGAATTTCTCTTCGGCTCGGAAAAGTCGCTGGTTCGCTTCGATATGTCGGAGTTTATGGAAAAACACTCCGTCTCGAAGCTGATTGGCGCGCCTCCAGGATATGTCGGCTACGAAGAAGGCGGTCAATTGACGGAACGTGTGCGGCGGACTCCGTACTCCGTTATCTTGCTCGACGAAATCGAAAAGGCGCACCCGGATGTCTTCAATATTTTGTTGCAGGTGTTCGAAGACGGCCAATTGAGCGACGGCCTGGGCAACACGGTTGATTTCCGCAACACCATCATCATCATGACGTCCAATCTCGGCGCGCGGCATTTGCAAAAGCGCACTGGAATGGGTTTCCAGGGCGGCACGGATGAAGCCGGCGCGAAGTCTATGGAAGAAATGGTGATGAACGAAGTGAAGAGGGTATTCAATCCGGAATTCCTCAACCGGCTGGATGAAGTGATCATCTTCAACGCGCTCGGCGACGAGGATTTGCTCCGCATCATTGATTTGCTCGTGGGGCAAATGAACGATACACTCATCCACCGCCAGGTGCAGGTGGTGCTGTCACCGGAAGCAAGACAGTGGATTCTCGAGAAGACGTGTGCGGACCGCAGTTACGGGGCGCGGCCGCTGCGAAGGGCGTTGCAAAAGTACGTAGAAGACCCGCTCTCGGAAGCTCTAATTCAGGGAGGAATACAAAGGCCAGCGACGCTGCAGATGTATGTCGCAGGGGATGGCTTGTCGTTCCGACCTGTTGCTGAGGCAACCCCGGTTATCCACTAACGAATCTGACACCACGCGTGCGAGTCCGGCCCCGCCGGAAGCGTGTGCAAAAGCCGGCCCACACCGGGTCCGGCAGGAGACGAACAACTTGCGTTTGGGGGCGCGGCCTTGAAGCCTTCACCGGCCGCTCAAAGAAGAGTCTGTTTTTCGTTACGCGTAAAGCAGGCTGGAGTGCGGTGGCTCGTCACGGCGATACTGCTGGCTACGAGCACTTTCTCGTTGTCTGCACAGGCTCCCGTGCAAAATCACCCGCAACCTCCCACACCTTCAGGCAAGCGCCACTATTTGATGTCCGAGAGCCTCGATCTCGTTACACTCGAATCCACGACAGAAGACAATTTAGGGGAGGCAGGCGCGCAAAATGCGCGGGGCGCAACCTTCGTCATCCAGCGAATTGATTTCATCGGCAACCGGCGCGTTCGAAACGACACCCTGAAAGCGCGTATCTTCAGCCGCGAAGGCGACACTTATAATGAAGAGACGCTGCGGCGCGATTTTCAGGCACTGTGGAATACCCAGTTTTTTGAGGACGTGAAACTGAGCGTCGAAGACTCTCCGGATCGGGCAAACTCCAAGATCATTCTTTTTGAAGTGAAAGAAAGGCCGGTGATTCGCCGCATTCGTTATGACGGCATCCACTCCGTTTCCGAATCCGACATTTTGGACCGATTCAAGGAACGCAAGGTCGGCCTTACGGTGGAGAGCCAGTTCGATCCCACGAAGATCAAGAAAGCACAGGTTGTTCTGGGCGAGTTGCTTGGCGAGCACGGGCGGCAATTTGCGAAAATCACGCCGCAATACGAGCGCATCGCTTCGAGCAATGCGGTCATTTTGATTTTTAAGATTGATGAAGGGCCGAAGGTAAAGGTCGGCAAGATCAAATTCACCGGGAATCATGCGTTCAGCGACCGAAAATTAAGTCGCGCCATGCGCCATGATCGCCCCTACGGCGTTCCTCTTTATTTCACGTTTATTCCGGTAATGTCCAAGACATACGACCGCGACAAACTGAACGAAGATTTGGAAGTCGGAATTCGCGGACTTTATCAGGACAACGGTTACTTTCGCGTGCAGGTGGCGCCGAACGGGCCGATTATCGAAAACCTCGATACGCGCAATAACCGGCTTGGCGTTCCGCTGGTGCTCGGCAAGTCGAACGGCAAAGCCGTCAACATGACGATTCCGATTGAAGAGGGCGAGCGCTACAAGATGGGCACGCTGAAAATCGTCAGCGCCGACCCGGACAAACAGCTCTCGCTCAAAGTAGAAGCATTGAAATCGTTCTTTCCGCTGAAACAGGGCGACATTTTGAACGTGGACAAGCTGCGCAAAGCCCTAAAGGATTACACGAGCGAATATGGGCGTTTCGGGTTTATTGATTTCACGGCCGAGCCGGAATTCGACATTGATGACGCGAACAGAGTAATTAATGTCACGCTGCGCTTCGACGAACAAAAGCAATATTATGTGCGCCGCATCGAGTTTTCCGGCAACACCACAACGCGCGACAAAGTGATTCGCCGTGAATTGTTAATTGACGAGGGTTCGCTCTTCGATAAGCGCGCATGGGAAATCAGTATCCTTCGCTTGAACCAACTGGATTATTTCGACCGCATCGAAGCGGACAAAGCGGTCGAAATCAAGCGCAACACCAAGGAAGGCACTGTAGACCTGAACCTGAAGGTTAAGGAGAAGGGCAAACAGTCGATCGGGTTGAATGGCGGCGTCAGCGGGCTGGCTGGTGGGTTCATCGGCCTGACGTATCAGACGAACAACTTCCTCGGCTTGGGCGAGACACTCACATTCTCCGCACAATTTGGGAGCCTGCAGCGCAGCTTCCTCTTTGGATTTACTGAACCCTATCTGTTCGATCGGCCAATCAGCACGGGGTTCACGATTTTCTCCAGCCGCTACAGTTACGACCAAGCGAAACAAGAATCACTTTTGCTTGGGCAGCAGGTCAGCCTCAATCCGCAATTCATCCAGAACTACAACCAGGACAGCACTGGTTTTACGCTTTTCGCCAGCTACCCGCTGCGCAGATTTTCTTTTACTCGCATCGGTTTAACTTACGGATTGACGCGGACAAATATCACCGCCTTCAACGCCGCTTCCACGTTGCTCTTTCAATCCATTCAGTTCCGGAGTCTCGCGGGACCGAGCGCGCTCAACGGAATCATCTCTAGCACGTTGACCCCGACCATCACCTACAACTCAATCGATAATCCCGTGAATCCCACGACGGGAAAGAGCTTTTTGTACACGATGGCCTTCACCGGCGGGCCGCTCGGCGGCAACGTAAATACCATCACCAATTTGGTTGAATTCAAGAAATTCCGGCCGGTAAATAAGCACCGGAACGTCTTTGGTTACCGCGCGCGCGTCGCCTATATCAACGGATTCGGCGGGAAAGAGATTCCTCCCTATAGCCGCTTCTATATGGGAGGCGAAGACGACATTCGCGGTTACGACATCCGCTCGATTTCGCCCGTGACGTTCATTCCGACGGAGACCAGAATTCCCATCACATATCCGGACCCGTTGGCCGGGGGGCAGTTGCGTACGATTTCGATTCCCGCTTTGATCTACACGGCGACACTTCCAGGCGGCGACTTTCAAGCTTTTGGAAATGTGGAGTACCGGATTCCCATCGTAAAGAATTATTTTCAGACGGCATTCTTCTTCGACGGCGGCACGGATGGAATTGCAAAGAAAAACGGGCTGAAACTGGATCCGACGGGCGTGATCCAGCTGAACACTGACTTTCCAGAAGCGCACGTGACCGGCAATTTGCCGATCGCTCCCAATACGAATTTCCGTTTGCGGGGTTCGGCGGGCATTGAATTCGTGATTCAGTTGCCGATTGTGCAGGCGCCGTTTCGAATCTATTACGCGTACAACGTCCATCGCCTGAGCGAGGAACTGGTTGCTCAGAACCCGTTCTTCAATCAGACGGACATTAACAATCTGAAGCTCACGCTGCAATCCGTTGACCCGACGCTCTTCCCGTTTGTGGTGAAACCGCAGCTGGACAGTGTTGTGAACAATCCGGGCCGGCTGAATTATTTCGAGCCGAAGACGACTTTTCGATTTACGGTCAGCCGGACGTTTTAGCGGCTGAGGGCAGGGTGCGTCCGATTTTCCAGGCGAAGCCGAATGCTTCGTTGAGCAGAACTTTAAACGCGCGAGGCGCAGTGGCCTTATGCGCAGTTGTGGGGGAAGCCGTGAGCATGAAGTTCGGAAAGTTCAAAACTCTTCTTGGGGCGTTAGTGGTGTGCGCCGCGACGCTGGCGGGCTGCGGCGGGGGCGGCAGTTCGTCCAATGTGGTTACGGTTTCTGTGAGTCCCTCTAACTTTAGCGTAATCGTCACGCAATCCCTGACGTTGACTTCGATCGTAAGCGGAACCACAAACACAAGCGTAACGTGGACGTGCAACTATGTGACGACTTCCGTGGACAGCACCGGCAAAGGCACCGATAGCAACCAGAACGCTTGCGTTGACGCGACGGGAAACATTCCGGCAAATTCAGCCAATACAACTGTCGTTTACGCCGCCCCTCAATCCGTTCCCGACGCAACGAAACTGCCCGGGACGAATTGCACCGGGACGCAGCAAAATTGTCTGCTCAAAATCATTATTACAGCTACCTCCGCAGCCGATACGAAGAAAACGGGCACTTCAACGTTGTTTCTGGATTCGGGCATCACGGTTACGCTGGCTCAGACGACTGCGACGGTCCCGACAAGCACCACTACAGGGCAATCCCAATTCCAGTTCAGCGCGACATTGACCAACGACATCCAAACCAAAGGCGTGACGTGGCTTGTGACGCAAGGCACTCCTACCGTGAACTCTTCCGGAGTTATCACCGTCAATTATCCTCAGCTGCCTACCTGCAGCCCGGGTTGCGGCTCCGTTGATGCGAACGGGTTGTACTCGGCGCCAACCTCAGTGCCGACTACGGCCACGCTCACGATAGTGGTTACTTCCAATGCCGACAACACGCGCTTCGCCATCGGCACAATCACTATCGTCGCGGGAGCGGCAATCCAATTTAATGGAATTTCCCCCACGATCGCACCGCAAAATGCAGTTTTTTATGACATCTACCTCGATGCGCCCAATGTGACCTCTGCGTCCACGGTTACGGTCACGGCCGACGGTGGCGGGTCAAAACTGTACAACTTTGCCTCCAACCAATTGAAGGTGCTTTTCCCTATTCCGACCACGACTGTGACGAGTCCCGCCTCCACGGGAGTCCGGTTGCGGTTGTTCGAAACGGATCTCGCGTCGGCAAACACGTTCACAGTTTCTGTGGCGGACCCGGCACAGACTGTCACGAACGGTTCTGGTCCATTTAGATTCAGCGTGGTTCCTGTACGCGCCACGTCGGTCGCTTCGCTGCCAGACAGCCTCGTGCAAAACGCGCAACAAAACGAATTGTCCATGGTTGTGAATGGCGGTTATTTTGGCCCGGACGGCACGCCCACAGTGGCGACATTCCTCGGACAAACAGTTCCCAAAGACTCGACGGCGACATCTACGGCGCGTCAACTGAGGTTGGCTTTCCCTGCAGCGTTGGCCAGCAGCTCCAGGCCTGGTCTTTATCCGTTTGTGATTGCGAACGCAACATCCACGGCGCAATTTAACAATGCTTCGATCACGAATTTGGCAATTTTCCCGGATTATTCGGCCATCCCGCCTTACGTAAACAATGCGTCTTCGATTTCGACCGGATTCAACGGCGCCGCTCTCACGAACGCAAGCGCGATTGACATCGATTCTCAACTCGGGGTTGCCGTGGTCGCTGTGACGGGCGCTGACCGCGTCGAATTTTTCAAAATTGGCAGGGTCGATGCGCCGACCACGCTTTCGCTTACGCCCCTGGCATGCCCCGTTGCCTCTTGCACGGTTCACGTTCCGACGGGCTTGTCTGTTAATCAGACCTTGCACACGGTTGCCGTTGTGAGTTTGACAGACCAGAGCGTGACTGTATTTCCCATCCCGGGGGCCACTAATGCTCCCTTCATCCCTTCTGCGCCAATTTCGTTGGCGGGATTCGTTCCTCCCGAACAGACTCCAGTGCCGCTGCCCTATTCCATCGGCGTGGATTCTGATACGAATCACGCGCTTGTCGCGTATTCGTCTCCTGCAAACCCAACCACAGCGAAGGTCGGATTCTTGCTCGACCTGAATGACAATGATGGCACCAAGTGCCTTTCGAGTCCGGCGCAGACAGTATCAGTGACACCGTGCGTGTTCGCTCAAGTAACTCTGAATACGGGACAAGCTCCCCAGATTGCGATGATGCCGCACACGCACTTAGCCGTTGTCACTCCCGGTGGAATCGGTTTCGCCAGCGGCGTGGATGTCACAAAACCTTCCAGTTCCACCGTGATTACGAATGTTTCTCTTACGTCCGGTTTAGTGACAGTGACGACGCAGTCCGCGCATGGCTTAAATCCCGGCAATCCCGGAACGGTCCTGATCCTGAATGTTCCTAAGGGAGGAACAAATCAGACGGATTTCAACGGTGCGTTCACGGTGCAGAATGTCATCAACAGCACTAGCTTCACCTACGCGCTGAACTCTACCGTCAACGATACGGCCACCGGAATCACGCAGTGTCCTTCCAATACGCCCAATTGCGACCCTAATACGTTCAGCACGGCGTATTACAGCGCTGCGAACATCACCGTTGCAGGGATTTCGCAAACGACCCAAGGGGTCGCCGTCAATCCAATCACGGGGCTCGTGGCTGCGGCGGATGCGAATGCGACGGGGCAAGGCGGCACCCCGCAAATAAATTTGCTCAACTGGCTCGACCAGAATATTTCTTCGATCACGTTCCATGCGGGTTGCACGGTTAGCACTACAACTTGCGCAGGCGCGCCGGAGCTTCTCGGCACCTCCGCTGTGGCGTTTCAACCCTTTTCTAATTCTCTGGTTTCTTATAACTCCGGCCAAAATCAGGTTTCCGTCTCGAACCCCGTGACCTTGCAGCGCAACGCACTCGTTTGCATTAATACCGCTCAAACTTGTACCCAGGACGCTGTTAACGTGAGCCAGGTCACGCTACCAGGTGCAGGAACAGCGACGATCTGCGTTCCTGGCAACACGCCTCCGCCTTGCTCAGGCTCAGCTACTTCCCTGAAATTGTTTGGCGGGCTTGCCGTTGATCCGGGGACGAACCAGGCCCTGGTCGTTCAATCCGGCAGCGGCACGATTCAACTCGTGGATCTTGGAGCTGGAAATACGCCTGTGGCGTTGAAGTCGGTGCAGGTCACGGAAGTGTTCGTGCCAAGCGCCGCGCCCAGCGATCCAAACACGCTCGGCGGAATTACCGGTGCGTCCTTTCCACAAGGGACGGTCACTTCGACCGCTGACCTCGCCGGAGTGAAAATTTTCGGTTCGGGCTTTGCGAGCGGAGCCGTCGTGCACCTCGATGGCACGGCGATTCCTAGTCCGACGATTGTGAATGACCGCGAAATCGACGTTACGATTCCCGCCTCGTTCCTCAAATTCCCGCATCGCTACGCCCTAGACGTCGTCAGCGGGGGCGTGCAGTCCAATGCGTCCGACTTCATCGTCGTTGCATCAGTGGACATGACCTCGGTCTGCGCTACTCCAAAGCCGAGCTCAGTCGCGATCGCGGACCAATTAGAGCTGCAGTCATACCATCCACTCGCGGTTGTCACTAACAACGGCTGCAACAGCATCTCTGTCGTGGACATCGCGCCGCAGCTTCCGACATTCGACAACACCGGCCATCTGACCGGCTTTGCTGACAATCCTGATTTCGGCACCATAAAGAATCCTTTCGGCCCGACCAGCACTATTTCGGTCGGTTCGGGTCCGCAAGGCGTCGCCATCTGGCCGCGCTTTGGTCTTGCGGTCGTGGCAAATAATGGCGGTGGCAGTGCTTCCATTGTTGACCTGGTTGCCGGCCAGCTCAAGGTTCCCGACGTTGTAACGGGAAGCGGCCCGATTGGCGCCGCCGTCAATGAAGGCACGGGCGCGGCTCTCGTAGCGAACACTGGTTCGAATACGGTTTCGGAAATCAATCTCGGGCTCCTGTTCCCGCCGTCTGGGCAGACCGCAGCAACTACGCTAACGGCAAGCACAATTGCGGTGGATACGTCACCAATCGCGATTGCGATTGACCCGGATCGCGGCACGAACAACCGCGGACTTGCGGTCGTCACCGCCTTGGCTCTGAACACCGGCTCGATCCCGCACGGCGTGCTCGATTCCGTGGATATCGGCGCAGCAACACCGGCAAAGAGCACGACGGCTCAAGTGGGAAACGTGACACTCACTCCGACTGGTGTCGTGTTTGATCCTTCCCCTTCGGCTTCTCCTTCACCTTCTCCAGCTCTTTTCTACGCCGTATCGAGCGGCGGCAACGTAATCACCTCTTTCAATCCGGACTCCGGCGGAGCGACCACCGTTCACGTCGGAATTAACCCGACCTCTCTGGCGATTAACCCGCAAACTGGAGGAATCATGACCGTCAATTCCATCAGCAACACGATTTCGATCGTGGATACGCTGACGAGTCCGTTCAAAACACGGCGCTCCTATGGAATTCCTGGCTCGCCTCAGTTCGGTGTGGCAATTGACCAGTTCCTGAACGTGGCTGTAATTGTGGATCAGGCGCACAACCGCGTCCTGCTCTTCCCGCTGCCGAATTGAGGCTGCGGGTTGCAGGACAACGCTGGATGAGGCCTACGGCATCGCATAGATATTCGTTTTGCTCCGGGTCGCATCGGCCTTTTGCTTTCCCATTGCGAGGGCATAGGGGCTCAGATATACTTTCTCGTTTGTGAATCCCTCGCGAAACCCGGCAGGGAAGCGGAACACGAGTTTGGCCACGATTCATTTGGCCCGAGGTGGGCGTATTGCGCCCAGCCAAAATAAGGAGACTACTGTGAACAAGATGTATCGAATGACGGCGTTTGCGGCCGCGGCCCTGATCGGGTCGATTGCGGTCCAAGCGCAGAGCGCGCCGGCGAATACTGCGGCGGCACCCACCAATAAAGTCGGCGTTTTGAGCGTTCGCCAGGCGATCGTGAGCACGGCAGAAGGGAAACAGGCGTCTGCAGAATTACAGTCGCAGTTTTCCGCGCGGCAATCCGAGCTTGAGAACATGAACAAGCAGATCAACGATCTGCGCCAGCGGCTGGAGGCTGGCCGCAACACGCTGAGCCAGGATGAGCAGGGCCGCTTGACGCGCCAAGGCGAAGCGCTGGCCAAGCAGCTTCAGCGCAAGCAGGAAGACTATCAAGAGGACGTGAACGCGGCTCAGCAGGATGTGATTGATCGAATCGGCCGCAAAATGATGGAGGTGCTTGACCGTTATGCTCGCGAGAACGGCTACGTGGCCGTTTTCGATACGTCCGCGCAGGCTTCCTCAATTATTTACGCTTCGAACCAGGTGGACCTGACGCAGGAAGTCATCAAGCTTTACGATCAGGCGTATCCCGTGAAAGCCACGGCTGCTCCTGCAAAACCGGCCGCTGCCAAGCCTGCTCCGACGCCGACGACAACTCCAACCAAGCCGTAATCCGTCTCGCTAAATTCTCTTAACGAAAGCGCTCCGATTCGATCGGAGCGCTTCTTGTTTCGTACGATTTGTCCAACCCGCATGGACTCGCTGTTTACTGTGGTTTTGGTGCCGCGACTGTGGCCGATTTGTCTCCAGTTTCTTCAGGTGGAGCCGCATTTTTTGGCGAACCGATCTTGTTGTTCGTATCCACGCCAAACATCGCATAGTTTGAAAGCGTATGCCTGTGCTCATAGTGCCGTCCGTTCAAATCCATGAATATTTCCGCAGACCAGGGCAACCACATCTGCTCCTGCCTCTTTTTGAATTGGACCGGCCCATAGTCAATTGCGATGTGATCACGAGTTAGTCCCAGTTTCTTGATTGGCTCTGTCAAGTCCGTTTCCATATGCAGCAACTCATAATTATTCGTAGAAACCCACACGCGGCCCTTGATGGGTTCCTCGTAAGTGTCGGTTGCCGTACGCCAGAGCCTCAAAAAGGACTTCACCCCGGTCTTTTGCTTGAAATAAACAATCCACGTGGGTTGGCCGCGCCATTGTCCGAGTCCCTCGCAGCTGAACTCCAGGGCAGGAACAAACATCTGCTGAAACACGTCCACTCCTAGACCCACCAAGCCCACCGTCGCCAGGAAGGTCGGGAACGCATCTACTCCCACTCCCCCATCGCGATTTTCATTGAGATAAAGCTGCTTTGTAGTGGGATATTGCTCGACAAACACCAGATAGTTGAAATCGCGTGTGCGCAATTTTGAAGCCGTTCCCCCCGAGTTTACTTCCTCGTGCTCGATATGCTCGGTCGCCGTGAATCGCTCGAAGTTTTCAAACTGTTTCGTTGTGGCCAGGGCCGCGCGCTTCACCACATCGGTATCCGAGCAACCCACGTCGGAAGAAACCGCAGGATGAACCTTGTCGACCTCGAGCGGCATCCACACAAGGTGTGACGTAACGGAACCAGCGGAAATTATTTTCTTGGAAACCGCGGCGTTTTTCGCCGCTTCAGATTTATCTATGTTCGCGAGACTTTCTCTGACCAGGGGAGCAACAGGGTCGTCGGGGAATCTGCTGAGCGCCAGTTCGTATTCCTTGCGTGCCGTTGCGTGGTCGCCTCTGGCCGTGAGGATTTGCGCGTATAGTGCCATCGAAGCGGCCGCGTTCGTGTTGCTCAGTTTGATGGCTTGCTCCGCATGACCTTGCGCCTTTGGATATTCACCCAATTGGGAATACGCCGTCGCGGCAAAGAAGTGTCCACGCCCTTTCGTGTGAGGAATACGCAGTGCCGCTTTTTGAAATTCCTGTTCTGCATCGCTCAACTTGTTTTGATCTAAATACAAGGTGCCGCTCAAAAAGAGCACGTCGGGATTAGTTGGAGCCATCCGAAGGGCTTTGACCAGATGTTTCCGCGCATCATCCAACTTCTTCTTGTCTATGGATGCTGCGGCCTTGTCCATCTCCTGCAACAATTCCGGCGAAACCTCCGGACGAAAGTTGGTACTCACAGGTTCCCACTCGCGGTATAGGTAAATGAATACTTGCTGGTTCTTCGCAAGCAGCAATTGATTTACCGTGACTTTTTGTTTCGCCTGCCGGAAGCCGTCTGCGGTCACTTCAAGATCACAGTCTTCGGCGGGTACGTTTGCGAACATGACCTTGGAAGCCTCGCTGCCGGCAGACATCGAGTTGGTCCCAAAAGCAGGCAGTGAAGCTTCACATCCGCGCCCTGTTCCAAGGCAAGCCCACTGGACTCTCGCACGTAAACGATGACGTTTACCGCCGCCTGCACGAGGGCATTTTGCGCGCTACCCACCCTTAATGCTTGACTCGTTCCAGAGTCCTGAGCATGAACGGCGAGCCCAACCAAGAAAAAAACATGCCCGTAAACACAGAAGCTCTGATAGACGCAATTGAAAATCCACAAAGCATTTAGGGCCTTTTGTACGGTGGGCAGAACCGCCCGCCAGGAGGCTTTCACGAAATATCTGCGGCAAAAGCGTACCGCTTTCCTTCCGCCTTTTCCAGTTTGGTTTCTTGGAAATCTCTACTTAGATTGCTGGCGACGCTGCGGCAAACGTTCGTGCGCGGTTTTGAACGCGTCGGGCAGACAGTTGTAATACTCGACGCAGTTTCCGTCACGCGGTTCCGAACGGATCACGCGCTGCACGTCAGGTCCTCGGGCCGTTCCCAAGCCCACCAATAGACGTTCGGCAGATGTGCCATTCGCAGCGACGGTTTCGCTTTCGTCGTAGCGAACCTTCTGAAACCAAGCCGGACATAGCGGCTGGTTGACCGAACGAGTTCTGTCCTCCAGAAAAGGAGTGCTCCCGCCAGACACACGACGATCAGAGCCAACGCCCCGCCGCGGAGTTTTGTGCCCCGCGTCATCGGATGCTGATCAGCAATCCTCGTTCCTTGCCAAAATGTTGAATAAAACGGTTTATGTTGACCTCTGCCACACCGTAGTGGGTTCGGCTACCAACAACGTGATTCCTACGCGACACGCGCTCAGCCTGAAGCTATTTCCCGTCTTATCTTGCTTTTGCCTTGCTCTCGGAATATACTCTTTCTTCGCTCGGAAACGGGTCGCACGACAGGGTGGGCGCAAGCCCACTTTTTTGTTGCCGCCGGTTGGTTAGGGCGTCGGACCGGCTTAGGCCGGGGAGTCTCTGCGTGAATTTGGAAAAAATCCGCGCAGCCGCGGAACGCGTGGCGCGTTCGGAGGGGCTGGAAGTCGTTGATGTCGAATGGAAAGTCGGCAAGCAGCGCTTCCTTCGGGTGTACATCGACCGGGTTCCCTCATTGAAATCGGCGGACGGCTCTCCAGCTATCGTCGCCGATCCTTATCCGAAGATTTCTCACGCGGATTGCGAGCGAGTCAGCCAGCAGCTCAGCGTGATCCTCGATGTCGAGGAACTGGTGAACGGGCCGGGTTACGTGCTGGAAGTCAGTTCGCCCGGCATGGACCGCGCGCTCACCAAGCCAGCGGACTTCGAGCGCTTTACCGGCCGCCTCGCGAAGGTTTGGACGCACGAGCCGGTCGAGCAGCTTACGTTTTTGGAAGGGCGCATTAGCGGAGTGGAATCCGACAATGTTCGCCTGGAATTGAAAGGCAAAGTGCCGCGGATGATCCAAGTGCCGTTCGGAGCGATCCGCAAGGCAAATCTGGTTGTGGAATTCTAGGAGTCGGGAACTAGGGACTGGTTATGGCTAGCTTGCTCTATCAACAGATCGAAATGCTCAGCCGCGAAAAGCACATTGAGCCGGAAATCGTGGTGTCTGCGATTGAAGACGCCATGGTTGTTGCCGCGCGTAAGTTTTACAAATCGGAAGAAGATCTTCGCGGCAAGTTCAACCAGGAAACCGGCCAAGTGGATGTTTTTTCCGTGATTACGGTCGTGGAAGAAGTCACTGATCCGAAGCGCGAAATCGCACTTGCTGACGCGCGCAAGAAAAATCCAGATGCGGAAATCGGTACTGAAATTCGCGTTGCGAAGCCGACAGATGTTCTTGGCCGCATCGCCGCGCAGACCGCCAAGCAGGTCATTCTGCAAAAAGTGCGCGAAGCCGAACGCGACACAATTTTTAACGAATATCACAACCGCGTCGGTGAACTCGTCACGGTTATCGTAAAACGCGCCGAAGGCCCGGATTTGATTGTGGACATGGGCCGCACCGAAGCGCGCCTGCCGAAGCGCGAGCAATCCAAGCTCGAAACATACAATATCGGCGAGCGCCTGCGCGTGGTCATCAAAATGGTGGATCGTGCCGCCAAGGGGCCGCAGGTCATCGTTTCGCGCGCGGATTCCGCTCTAGTACAACGTCTTTTTGAAATGGAAGTCCCGGAGATTTACGACGGCACCGTGCAGATACGGGCCGCAGCACGTGAAGCCGGCGAACGCACCAAAGTCGCCGTCCTCAGCCGCGATAAGGACGTCGATCCCGTCGGTGCTTGCGTGGGCATGAAGGGCATGCGCGTGCAGTCCATCATTCGCGAACTGCGCGGCGAAAAAATCGACATCATTCCCTACAACGAGGAAACCGTCGCGTTCGCGCAAAAGGCGCTGAGTCCGGCGAAGGTCACCCGCGTACAAATCACGGACCCTGAAAATCACAAGCTGGAAGTGATCGTCGAGGATTCGCAGCTCTCGCTTGCCATCGGCAAGAAGGGCCAGAATGTCCGGCTGGCCAGCAAGCTCATCGGCTGGGACATTGACATCAAGAGCGAGGAAGAGAAGCGCCGCGAAATCGAGGAGCAAATGACCGCGCTCACCGCGCCGGCCACGCCTCTTACGGTTCTTGCAGGTGTCGGGCCGAAGACCATCGAAAAGATCGAAGCCGCAGGCATCACTTCTCTCGAAAAACTCGCCGGAATGACGCCAGAACAACTCATGGAAATTCCCGGCATCGGCGAAAAGATGGTGGACAAAATTTATCAGGCCGTGAATCGCTTCTATGAAGGTGGCGAAGCGGCCCCAGCGGGCGAGGTCGTAGATATCACCGACGAAGAAGCGACAGCATCAGAAACGGAAACCGCCGCGGCAAGCGAAGAAGCGGCTCCTATCGAATCGCAAGAAGCGGCAGTGCAAGAACCGGAACAGCCTGCCGCTGCGGATGCGAATTCGGAATCGGTAAGCAATTCGGAACACAGCGGTTCGGAAAGCAAAGAAGAGGCGAATTCCTAAGGACGCATGACTGATACCAATCAAGTTCGAATTAACGAACTGGCCCGCGAGCTCGAAGTCAAGGCGAAAGCAATCATTGACCTTCTGCCCGGCTTCGGCGTCACTGAAAAGAAGACGCATTCCAGCTCGATTCCGGCCGACGTCGCCGTTAAAGTTCGCGCCTCTATTCAGGGTCAGGCGCAGGCCGAGGCCGACGCTGAAGCGAAGGCAAAGGCAGAAAAAGAGGCGAACGACGCCGCAGCGAAGGCTGCCTTAAGAAAGCCTGCGGTGGTGCCTGCCCCCGTTGCTGCACTTCCTGCAACGAAACCAGCCGCGCCTGTCGCGCCGGCTCCGGTTGCAGCTCCCGCAGCACCAGCACCTGCTGCCGCAGCTCCCGCTCCAGCCGTTGTGCCAGCTCCTGCGAAGCCTGTCGCTCCACCGGTTTCCACGCCGGCAACGCAACCTGCTGCCGCAAAACCTGCCATCCCCCAGCCCGGTCAGCCCTTGCGTCCAATTCCGGCTCCATCGCAAACAGGCAGCGCTCCAGCAGCGCCGCGTCCTGCTGCGCCACCGCAATCAAATCAGCCCAGCGCGGCGCGTCCCGCCGCCGCAGCGCCGGCCGCTCCCCAACGGCAAGGCCAGCCTTCACGTCCAGCCCCAACCGGCAATCGCGGTCCTTTGCCCTCCGGCAATCGCGGCCCACTTCCGCAAGATCGCCCAACTGGCCCGCGCCCCGGCCAGCCCATGCGCCCGCAACAGGGTGGAGGTCAAGGGCAAGGTCGTCCGTTTACCCCGCGCCCCGGGGGACCGGGTGGTCCGCAGAATCGGCCCTTTGAACAGCGCCGCGGCGCAGTTCCCACGGGAACACGCCCCGGCCCGCGCATGCCAGGTCGGCCAACAATGTTGCCGCCGATGCCGGACAAGATGCCTTCCAAGGCCGAGCCCGGCAAGCCGCTCTATGCGCGCAAGCCGCCGCAGCGCCAGCGTCCTGTCGTGGACAAACGCGAACTGGAAGGCGAGCGCAAGCTTCATCCGACCCGCCAGCGGTCCGGAGCCGAACGACGCGCTGCCGCCGTCATAGCGCCGCCGGAGCCGCGGGCGCCACGCGATGTCACTATCACGGAAGGAATCACCATTCGCGAGCTTGCGGAAAAGCTCGACGTGCGCGCAAAAGAACTTTTGAAGGTTTTGCTCGATAAGGGTGTCTTTGCCAGCATCAACCAGGCGCTCGACGTCGCCACGGCCACGCAGCTCGCCGAATCGTTTAACGGAGTTGTTTCGGTCGTCTCTTTCGAAGAAGAAATGGTTCTCGAAGTCGCGAAGGAAGAGACCAAGGAAAATCTCAAGCCCCGTCCACCTGTCGTCACCGTCATGGGCCACGTGGACCATGGCAAAACCAGTTTGCTGGACGCGATTCGCGAAGCCGACGTCGCCGGTGGGGAAGCCGGCGGTATAACGCAACATATTGGTGCGTACAAAGTTCAGGTGAACGACCGCAGTGTGGTTTTCGTGGACACACCGGGCCACGAAGCCTTCACGCGCATGCGCGCGCGCGGCGCCAAGGTCACGGACATTGTTGTTCTCGTGGTTGCCGCGGATGATGGCGTCATGCCGCAAACGAAGGAAGCCATCGATCACGCCAAGGCCGCCAACGTTCCGATCGTCGTTGCCGTCAATAAAATTGACAAACCCGAAGCGCAGCCCGAGCGCGTCAAGCGCCAGCTTACCGATCTCGGCTTGATGCCTTCCGAGTGGGGCGGCGACACGGAATTTGTGGAAGTTTCCGCCAAGCAGAAGAAGGGAATTGAAAAGCTTCTCGAAATTCTTTTGCTCGTTGCCGATTTGCGCGAACTCAAAGCGAATCCCGATGCGCCTGCAAGCGGCACAGTCCTGGAATCGCGCGTGGACAAGGGTCGTGGCCCTGTGGCAACAATTCTCGTCCAAAACGGTACGCTGCGCTCTGGCGATTTCTTTATCTGCGGCGCCGTGTTTGGCAAAGTACGCGCGATGTTCGATGATCGCGGCCGCCCGGTGAAAGACGCGCCACCGTCTACGCCCGTCGAAGTACTCGGCCTACAGGGCGTTCCCGAAGCTGGCGACCATTTCTCGGTTACCGACGAAGCCAAAGCTCGGCACATCGTGGACTATCGTCAATCGAAGCAGCGCGACGCTGCGTTGCTCGCGCGTTCTACGGGCGCGCGCATTACGCTCGATCAGCTTCACGAACAGCTCAAGGCGGGCGAAGTCAAGGAATTGCCCATCGTTATCAAGGCGGACGTACAGGGCAGTGTCGAAGTTTTGAGCGAAATGCTTCCGAAGCTTTCCACGGATCAGGTGAAGCTGAAGATTATCGGCTCCGGCGTCGGCGCGGTCAGCGAAAACGACGTTCTTCTTGCGAGCGCTTCCGGCGCCATCATCATCGCGTTCGGCGTACGGCCGGAACGCAAAGCAGCGGATCTCGCTCAGCAGGAAAAGGTGGACATTCGCACGCATAACATCATTTACGAAGTGTCCGACGAAATTAAGAAGGCCATGGAAGGCTTGCTCGAACCGGTCTTCCAGGAGACATATCTGGGCCGGGCGGAAGTCCGCAACACGTTCCGTGTCAAGGGCTCCGGCACCGTCGCAGGCTGCTACGTCGTAGATGGCATTCTCAAGCGCGACGCGCAGGTCCGCGTCGTTCGCGACGGCGCCGTCATTTACACTTCAAGGCTCAGCTCGCTTAAGCGCTTCAAGGATGACGCGAGCGAAGTGCGCACCGGATTCGAGTGCGGCGCGGGCATCGCGAACTTTAACGACGTAAAGGTCGGCGACGTTCTCGAGTGCTTCAACGTGCAAAAAGTTTCCGCAGCGGAAGCTGCCGCCCAGGCTGGCGTCCCCGCCGGCAAAAAATAGGCTGCAACGCATTCCCGGAAATTCCAATGCCTGTAGGATTGCTAACGTTGGAGTTGCACATCGCGGATGCGCAATCCCTGAAGGATAAGCGCCAGGTGTTGCGCAGCTTGAAGGATAAGTTGCGCATCAAATTCAACGTTGCAGTCGCGGAGCTCGATCATCAGGATGTCTGGCAGCGCTCCGTCGTCGGCGTCGTGACTCTCTCGACCGAAGAAAAACACTTACGGGAGGTTTTGCAGAAAGTTTTGGACGAGGCTGACGAAATTCTTGGCTCGATGCTGATCAATCAGGCTATCGAGATTGTGTGAAGAAACTCGCGCGACGGATAGCCCGCGCAGGACAAAATAATAGAACGAGCATGAGCACCACAAATCATCGTCACGAACGCATCGGCGAGGAAATCGCCCACGAAATCAACGCTATGCTTGCCGGTGAACTGAAAGATCCCCGTCTCGAGGGTCCTGTCAGCGTGAGTGAAGTCCGCGTTCAGCCGGATATGAAGCACGCGCGCATCTTTATTGTCGTCCGTTCGAACGATTTCAAGGAACAAAATGGCGCGATCAAGGCTCTCGAGCACGCTTCGGGCTACATTCGCCACGAACTCATCGAACGCTTACAAGTGCGGCGTTTGCCCGAGCTCCACTTCACGCTCGATCTCTCCGAGGAAAGCGCGCAGCGCATCGAGCAGCTCCTCAAGGAAGTGAAAAAAGACAAGCCGCCGGCGCCGTAGTTGCAGCGCAAAGGAAAACAACGGATCGTCGTGAACGCGGCTCTCAATGGTTCTCAGCTTTTTGACTTACAAATCAAAACTTATCACTCAAAACTGACCTTCTCATGCCCCGCAAACCTCAACCTGCTCCCTTCGACGGCGCGATTGTCGTGGACAAACCCCAAGGCAAGACTTCCCACGACGTAGTGGATGCCATCCGCCATCTTGCCGGCTTCCGGCAGGTCGGCCATCTGGGCACGCTCGATCCACTCGCCACGGGAGTGCTCGTTCTTCTGCTGGGCCGTGCCACTCGCCTTGTCCAGTTTTATTCCGGCCGGCGCAAGCGTTACACTGCCGGTTTTCGTTTCGGCTTTTCCACCGACTCCTACGATTCAGAAGGCGAAGCCCAGGGTAGTGATTCAGCTCCCGCGCTCGACGCTGCAGTTCTTGAGCGTCTTGCCGGCGAACGCATTCGCCGGTTCGCCCAAATGCCCCCGATTTTTTCCGCAAAGAAAGTAAACGGCCGTCCGGCTTACGAGCTTGCGCGCAAGAAAAAAGAAGTCGAACTGAAACCGGTCGAAGTCGAGCTTTTTGAGTTCAAACTGACGGAAATTGCCGGTGCTGTCGCGCGCTTTGTCGTTGAGTGCTCTTCGGGGACCTACATCCGTTCCCTAGCACATGAAATGGGCCAAGAACTCGGCTGCGGCGCGCATCTCGCAGAAATCTGCCGTACCGCCGTCGGCGAGTTTTCTCTACAGCAGGCCTGGAAGCTCGATGACCTCGCCGAAGCCGCCCGCGCCGGCAAATTCAAAGACTGCCTTATCCCGCTCGAAAATCTTTTGCCGAATTTTCCGAGTGCAAACGTTCTGCCCGTTGTTGAAAAGCGTGTGCGTCACGGCGCGCGTTTCAATGTGACCGTTTCCCAAATTCAGCCCGGCCGGTCGGAAAATCCGCCGGGCTCCACAATGGAACTCGACTCAGGCGAACTGCGTCCCCCGCGACTTCGCGTCTTTGACCAGCAGAAGAAACTCATTGCCATTGCGGAAGCCGTCGTTCCACGCACGTACCAGCCCGTCGTTGTCTTTGAGCCGCTTCCCTGAATTTCCAAGCGCAGCCAGCTTGAGCTTCTTCGACACTATTGCGGGGGATTGTTTGGCTACGTCTGCGGTGGTGGCTGTGGCTGGGGTGGTTGAGGCTGAGGCTGTGGCTGCGTCTGCGGCGGCTCTTGCGGCGCCGGCGTGGGAGCCGCGGGAGACGGGCCGCCCGCGCCGGTCCCTGGACTTGGCCCCGCATAAATCGAACTCGAAATGCGCGGCGGGATGCGCAGCCTTCTTGGTGTAACCAAAATCAAAAACTCGGTGTCTGTATTCGTGTTGTTCCGGTTTTGCAGCGCGTACGCGAGCACCGGCACTTCGCCCAGTCCGGGCAGCGAGGCGAGCGTCCGCGCGGTCTCTCGATCCGTAAATCCTCCCACCAGTGAAGTCTCGTCCTGTTTCAATCGGACCGTTTGGGTTAGGGTCTGGTTGTTAATGACAGGAATTCCGTTGATCGCGGACCCTGCGAGCGCACGAATTTCGAATTCCAATTGCAACGACACTGCATTTGCTCCGTGTACGTACGGCGTGGCCTTAATCTTGAGTCCCAAATCTATGTATTCCGATCCCGGATAGGGAGTTTGCAGCGGGCTTCCTGTGCTCGAAAACGTGGAAGGATCCAGAAACACGCTCACCGTGTTGCTTGTTCCCGAGTGCGCCGTTATCGCCGCATCCGGCAACCCATTTGCGTCAAAGTCCGCCGTTGCGATTCCTTGCGGCCCGGCGGGAGTTGAAAGCTCAATCTGCGATGCGTAAAGGCCTAATCCCAGCCCCACATAAATTCCCAAGGTCGAGACGCCCTGATTCGTCACCGCAATGTCGCCGACTCCATCATTCGTAAAATCCGCAATCACCACGCCGGAGGGATTTGCCCCGGAAGTAGTTGTTAACGGCGAGCCTCCTGCCACGGCAAATGTTGCGTCTCCATTGTTTAGGAAAACGCTAATCGTGCTATCCGCTGAGTTCACCACGGCTAGGTCCGGCACACCGTCCGAATTTAGATCGCCAGCGGCGATCGCAATCGGGGCCGTCCCGGTTCCAAACGGTGAGCCTGTCGCGATGGTGAACGTTCCATCGAAAGTGTTGTCGCCGCTTGCCTCAAGAATCGCCACGTTATTCGTCAATTCGTTCACAACTGCGAGGTCGGAACCGCTGGTGCTTAGATTGCGAAAATTTCCCTTCACCATCGCCACCGGCTCTTGCACGGAATTCGGCAGTACGAAGGGCGACTTTGGAAATGGCGTGAACGTCCCATCGCCGTTTCCAAAAAATGTGGAAATGGAATTGTCCCCACTGTTCGCAACCGCAAAGTCCAATTGTCCATCCCCGTTGAAATCCGCAATCGCCACGGCTCGTGGTTGCGCGCCCACGGTGAACGGCGATCCCGGGGCTTCCACAAACGTCCCATCGCCATTTCCAAGAAGCACGGTCACCGTGTTGGAAGTGGTCTCATTGGTCCCAAGGGCGATCGCATTGTTCAGTTGCGTGAAATTTCCGCCCCCTTGATTGATCAGAATGCTGATCGAATTGTCCTGCTGGTTTGCCACGGCGAGATCATTCAGTCCGTCGTTGGTAAAATCTCCCGCCGTCACGGCCACCGGCACTTGCCCAACGTTGAAGTCTGTCCTGGGAAATACGGTTGAGGGAATCGCTCCACCAATCGTTGTGCCGCCTAGGCTCGTGGAAAGCAGCGAGAGCGTTACGGGGAATCGTTGCCCGATAAACAATGTCGCCGGCTTGGTGTCCTGCACCCGCATCAGCACTTCACGGCCTGTCTTCACCAGCGAAAGCGCATCCGAGAAGTTTGCCGATGTCCCGGGCAAATTCAGCAAAAACGTGCTTCTGCCCCCTCCCACAGGAATCACTGGCGGAGCGGACGTGATGCCCTGCGCCGCAAACACCTGCTGCAAGAGAGTCAGCAAATTCGCAAAATCAGTTGCCTGCTGCAACAGCTTTACATCGCTTGTGCTCAGCGCAAATGCTTGCACCGTGGTTGGCGGCACGAGCCCCAGATTCATCGCTTTATTCCTGTCCACCTCCAACAATTCAATTTCCAGCATCAATTCGCTCTTCGCTTGTTCCGCTTGCTTGATCAACGCGCCCGCCAGCTTTACTCTTTCCGCAGAGTCTCGAATCGTGATGCTGTGGTTTTTCAAATCCAGCTCAATGTGGGTCGCGTTTGTAATTTCTCGCAGCGCGCGCAGCAATTCCGTCAGGTCCTGCGAGTCAACTGCCGCACTCAACGCAAATGTCTGCTCCACTTCCAATCCATACTGTTTCCTTTTTTCAATCGTATCCGCCGCCACAAAAATCATGTTCCCCGTCAACGGCCGGTAGAACGTCGTCGTCTGTTGCCCCAGAACTCTCATCGCCGTTTCAAAATCCACGGCGTCCATTCTTAGTCGCACGTTGCGCGAAACCAGGTCCGGATCAAAAGCCGTCGCGACTCCGAATGCTCGTGCGACTTGTTCATATGCCCCGCGCGTATCGCCCCTCAAGTTGAAGTCCTTTTTCCCGGGTTGCAGTTTCAACACCGGCGGCCCCTTTAGTTTGTACTGATCGGGTGGCCCCGTCGGCAGCGGCTCTTCCTCGCTCATCGACCGCATCTGCGCCTCGCGCTCGGCAATAATGGCATTGCCCGGGTCGATCCTCAGCGCTGTGTGCAGTTCATCCGTTGCTTTTCTCAAGTTGCCGTGTATCGCTGCATTTTCCGCGGCATCCACGTGCGCTTGCACCAGCTTCGCTCGCAATGCCGTCGCGTGTCCCACGATGTCCACGTTCATCGGCGCATCCTTCGCCGCCTCGTCGTAATGCGCCAGAGCATCGTCCAATTTACCGGCGGCCTCAGCCTTCTCCCCTTGTTGCACTTCGCGCTGCGCCTTTTTCAAGTCCTGCACCTTATTCGCTGTCTGTCCCGCAAGGGAAGTGCCAAGCCCCAAAGCACACAAGACCGCAACCCCGGCGCAAATCCTCCGGCTCAAAGCCATCCCCTGCATTGCCCTAAGCGCTTTACCCAGCATCATTTCCGGACGCCAATCCTCTCCTCTCAGTTTGCCATTTTTTCTCGCTGAGGTATTCTATTCTAGGGATATCGGACTAATATGGTCCGATTGACCTGCAACGTCCCGCAGCGATACACTGGGGTTGTAGTTGCAAATCGTTTTCAACTGGATATCCCTTGCTTTCTGCCCTTTTAGTCGCTCTTCGTGAAGGCGTCGAGGCTTCCCTCGTCGTCGGCATCATTCTCGTCTATCTTTCCCGCACCGCACGTACGCATCTCACCCGTTTTGTCTGGTATGGCGTCGGTCTGGCCGCCGCACTCAGCCTCGCTGTCGCAATTGCCCTCGAGCATTGGAGTATCAGCGAAGACGGCTTCGAGGGGTTGCTCCTTCTTGTCGCCGCCGTCTTCGTCATTTCGATGATCTTTTGGATGAACCGCGTTGCGCGCCATCTTCGCAAGGATATCGAACAAAAAATCGACGCTTATGCCGAACGTGCTGGAGCCGCGGCAGGCTGGGGCATCTTCCTCTTTGTTTTTCTTATGGTTCTGCGCGAAGGTGTTGAACTCGCCTTGATCCTCCGTGCCGTCGAGCTCTCGAGCGACGGCCTGCAAACCTGGATCGGCACCATCCTCGGTCTCGCCGCCGCAATCGCCGTCGGCCTTTTCTTTTTCAAGGGCACCGTCAAAATTCCTCTTCACCGTTTTTTCGCGGTGACCACCGTTATCCTCTGGCTGGTTGCCGCGCAACTCGCTATCACGGGCCTCCATGAACTCAGCGAAGCCCGCTGGCTCCCTTCCAGCAAGCAGGAAATGGCCTTCATCGGCCCTATCGTTCGCAATGAGCTTTTCTTCTTCGTTTTCATTTTCGGCGCAGCCATGCTTTTGATCCTTCGCGAATGGCTCACGCCCTCCGGGCCCAAAGAAGCGGCTGCGAACGAAGCTGAACAGCGTCTCTTCGAATCCCAGCGCCGTCGTCAGCGCCGTTGGATGATCTCCGCTTCAGTTGCATGCTTTGCCGTCATTCTCGTCCTTACTGCCGATTTCATTTACGCTCGTGCCAACTCCGCTCCGCCCTCCTCGCGCGCCGTTGCCGCTGCCGCCGACCTTATCCGTGTTCCTATCGCCGAAGTTCAAGATGGCAATCTGCACATTTTCACGGTAAATTCCGGTTCTCAGGATTTTCGCTTCCTCATCATCAAGAAGCCACAAGGCTGGGGTGTCGCGCTCGACGCCTGCCGAATCTGCGGCGCGGAAGGTTATCGTCAGGACGGCCAAAATGTTGTCTGCCGTCACTGCGCCTCGGCTATCTACATTCCCACTATCGGCGAAGCTGGTGGTTGTAATCCCGTCGGTCTCCCCTTCCAAGTCGAAGGCTCCTATATCGTCGTCAACGTCTCCTCGATCACGCGCGCCTTCACCGAGGTTCCTAAATGACCCCCTGCTCTTTTCACAATTTTAGAGAGGCCGTCATCCTAACAGCCGTCATTCCTGCGGCTCGAACGACCTCAACTGATGCAGTTTCTCAGACTGGACTTGTGCCGTTGTTTTTCACTGAAGACTGATGACTGAAAACTGACGACTTCTCCAATGTTTGCCCGCCTCATCACCGACTCTTTCACGCGCCGCCCGCACCGCAAGCTCCTAACGCTCGCCGCGCTAGCTCTCGGCATGGCCGTCGTCACCGCCTCGCTCAGCGTTGCGCTCGACGTCGGCGACCGCCTCGCTGTCGAATTCACTTCTCTCGGTGCGAATCTCGTCGTCACTCCGCAAGCCGATTCACTCCCACTCGAAATCGGCGGCGTGGACTATCGCCCCGCCAATTCCGGGGCCTACCTTCCCGAATCCGACCTACCCAAAATCAAATCCGTTTTCTGGCACAACAACATCATCGCCTTCGCGCCGATGTTGGAGGTACGAGGCGAGGCCTTGCCAATGAGCCGACGCGAGTGGATTGAAAACGTTTCACTCATCGGCGTTTGGGCGAATCGCGACATTGCACTCGCTGACGGTAAGAAATTTCAAACAGGAATTTCCAGGACAAATCCGTGGTGGCAGATTGACGGCAGATGGTTCGCGGAAGGCGCAAAGGAATGTGTGGTTGGTGCAGCGTTCGCAAAGAAAAATCACACTGCCATTGGGGATGAAATTTCCCTTGCGACCGGAGATATAGCCAAAATTCCGCCGCCTCATCGGGTCACAGGCATTCTCTTTTCTGGTGGTTCTGAGGATGAATCCGTCCTCGTTTCGCTCGCGGATGCACAATTTTTTGCCGACAAGCCCGGCCTCTACCGCAAACTCTACGTCCTCGCCCTCACCAAACCCGAAGACGCCTTCGCCCGCCGCGATCCCAAGACCATGAACGCCGACGAATTTGAGCGATGGTCCTGCTCTCCTTATGTTTCTTCCATCGCCTATTCCATTCAGCAAGTTCTTCCCGGTTCGGACGTTCGTGTCATCCATCGTATTGCCGATAGCGAGGGCAAAATTCTCACGCGCGTTCGTTCACTGCTCTGGCTCGTCACGCTCGCCGCACTTCTTGCTGCCGCTCTCGCCGTCGGAGCTTCTTCCGCCGCCAGCGTCATCGAACGCCGCTCCGAACTCGCGCTCATGAAAGCCCTCGGCGCCGGCTCCGGCACCGTTGGCATCCTCCTCGCCGCCGAACAACTCGTGCTGGCCTTCCTCGGCGGCTCGCTCGGCTACGCGCTCGGCTACGTTCTCGCGCGCATCGTCGGCACAAGAATCTTCGGAGTTCCGCCGCTCCCTTCGTTCCTTGTTCTCGGCGTCGTCCTCGCTCTCGCCATTCTCGTCACGCTTCTTGGCAGCGCCCTCCCGCTCCGCCGCGCCACACGCTGCGAACCCGCTCCCATCCTTCGAGGCGAATAGCCATGACGCAGCCAACCACAAATCGCTCGATGTTCCGCCGCCTGATCCGCCGCCTTCTCTTCGCTAACCGCGGCCGCCTCTTCGTCATTCTTCTCGCACTTTCCGTCGGTGCCGCCGTCTCCGCCGCCCTCCTCAATCTCCAAACCGACGCCAAACGCCGGGTCGCACAGGAATTTCGCGCCTTTGGCCCCAACGTAATCATTCTTCCGAAAACCACTTCACCTTCTGTTCCGGAGACCCTTCCCGAATCTATCGCGCAGGCGATACCCATAAATCTGCCGACCGGGCCAGTATCTGTGTCATCCACTCTTTACGTTGTGGCGAATGTAGCAGACTCGCAGTCCGGGAAGTCTCTTTCTGGAATTGTTGCTGGGGCCAAGCCACTTGTCTTTCTCATGGCCCGGGCACTTCCGCCTGGAGCAAACGCGGTCGATTTCGCCAAAGCAATAACGCAAAATTCTTCCCAACACCCCTTCTGCGTGGTGGGCCAGAGAATCGCCGAGCGACTGGAGGCAAACCAGGACACGGAACTCGTCCTCACCAGCGGCGACCGTCATGAAACCTGCGTTATTGCCAGTCTTCAGAGCCCAGGCTGGCCCGACGATGATCGCATCCAGATTGGATTGCCTGCAGCGCAACGTTTGGCTGATCTCCCCGGCCGCATCAGCACCATCGCATTGCACGTTCCAGGCAGCCCACAGCGGATAGACGAGTACGTTTCCTCGCTCCAGAAACAATTCCCAGGTCTTGACGTCCGCCCTCTCCGCCAATTCTCAGAAGCCCAAGCAAAAATCTACTCCCGCATCTCCGGCCTGCTCACCGCCGCAACCGCGCTCATCCTCATCCTCACCACCCTCTGCGTCATGGCCGCCATGACCAACATCGCCGCCGAGCGCAAGCACGACGTCGGCATGATGAAAGCCATCGGTGGCTCCGCGCGCGGCATCCTCAATCTTTTTCTGACCGAAGCCGCACTTCTCGGTCTCGCCGGTGGCTTCATTGGAGCTGCCGCCGGAATCGCTCTCTCTATCGCTCTCGGCAAGGCTGTCTTCGGCATCGCCGCAGCGCCACGCCTCATCGTGTATCCTATTTCCGTGGCTCTTACCGTCATCGTCGCTATTGTCGGTGCCTATCCGTTGCGCCGCCTCGCCAACGTCCGCCCCGCCACGATTTTCCGAGGTGACGCATGACGACTCAGCCGCTTGTCACTCCTTCCGCGCCTTTCCAAGTCGCGCCACAAGCACCGCCGCAAGTAGTGCTGGAAAATCTCGTCAAGGAATACGGCTCCCTACGCGCGCTGGGCGGGGTCAGCTTCAGCATCCCGTCCGGCGAATGGATCGCCCTCATGGGCCCTTCCGGCTCCGGCAAAACAACCCTCATCAATATTCTCGGCGGCCTCGATACCACCACCTCCGGCCGCATCGTTGTCAACGGACAGGACATTACACGCCTCAACGAATCCGAACTTGTCCGCTATCGCGCCGAAAAAATCGGCTTCGTTTTCCAGCAATTTCATCTTGTGCCGTATCTGACGGCGCTCGAAAACGTCATGCTCGCGCAGTATTTCCACTCCGTCACCGACGAATCGCAAGCCGTTGAAGCGCTAAAGCGTGTCGGCCTCGGCGACCGCCTCGAACATCTCCCCGCAAAACTTTCCGGCGGCGAACAGCAGCGTGTCGCCATCGCTCGCGCCCTCATCAACCAGCCAAAACTCATCCTCGCCGACGAGCCCACCGGCAATCTCGATGAAGCCAACGAAGAAATCGTCATCAACATTTTTCGCGAGCTCCACAAGTCCGGCCACACTATTCTCATGGTCACGCACGACGTGGACATCGCGCGCAACGCCGGCCGCCGTATCGAACTGACCCACGGCCACGTCACCCTCGACACCACGTGCAACTTCCTCGAGGCGCCCAAGCTCTGCCCCCACGGCAAACCTTTCCCCTCTTCCGGCTGCTGCACCACTCTTGATTCCAAAGCCTGCACTCCGTAGCGATTCTTCTCTGCGCTTTTCTGCGCACTCAGCGTCTCTGCGTTATCATTGTTTCTTGTATTTGACTGAAAACTGACAACTGACGACTTCTCACATGCCCATCCCTCTCCATGCCGGCCGCAAGCCCACCAGCGTCAAAGTCCACGTTTCCACAAACGCAGGTGTAGACATTACCTGGGCCGACGGCCACGTCTCTCATTTCGATTTTCCCTATCTCCGCGATCATTGCCCCTGCGCCACGTGCAATGACGAACGCGACAAAAAGGGTTCCCTTGCCGAAGCCTCACCCGCCTTCGCCTCTTCTCCCGCGCTTCCCATGTTCAAACCAAAAGCCCGTGCCACCGCCGCAACGCAAGTAGGGAACTACGCCATCCAAATCTCTTTCTCCGACGGCCACTCCACCGGCATCTACTCCTACGACCATCTCCGCTCCATTTGCCCTTGCGCCGAGTGCGCAAAATCGGCCCCTGCGAAAGCCTAGATGCTTTCTCGCCGCAACAGTTTGATCGTTCTCATATTTGTCACCATTCTTCTTTTCTCTTCACTCGTTTTCATCCCACGCATTCCGCTGCCGCTCGCATATCACAATTTCGCCGACCACCGCGCTTGGCTCGGCATTCCCAACTTCGGCGACGTCTCCTCGAATCTTGCTTTTGCCATCTTCGGTCTCATGGGATTGTCATTCCTTCTCCACGCGAATTCTGCGAACTTGTTCAGAGATGCGCGCGAACGCATCCCGTGGTCTTTCTTTTTTCTTGGGCTCTTTCTAACTGCCTTCGGCTCTGCCTATTACCACTGGCATCCCGACAACTCGACTCTGGTTTGGGACCGCATCCCAATGACCATCGCTTTTACGAGCCTCATTGCAGCTCTATTTGCCGAACGCATCAGTTTGCGCGCAGGTCTTCTTGCGCTAGGCCCGCTTCTATTCCTTGGCGCGGCTAGCGTTGTTTATTGGCATTTTACGGAACTCCGCGGCCACGGCGACCAGCGATTCTATTTTGCTGTCCAGGCCAGCGCCTTCCTGTCGACGCTTCTCTGCCTTTTCCTTTTTCGCGCTCACTACACGCGCGCTGGCGACCTCGGGCTAGCCGCGGCATCCTATTTTGTTGCAATACTTCTGGAACAGTTTGACCGGCAAGTTTTCGCCGCACTGCACATAGTAAGCGGTCATACCCTCAAACATATCGCGGCCTCACTCACCGGCTATTGGATCCTACGCATGCTCAAACTTCGTCGTCCCATCAGCTTGCGCTGACCCCCTTGTTGTTTTCCCCTGCCGCTTTGTGGAATCCTCTTTTGACGCTGACTCCATCCTTTTCTACTTTTCGAGGTGTCCTATGGCATGCGATCCCGAAGCACTCAAAAATGTCCCTCTCTTCGCCCTTCTTGACGAGGACGAACTCGCCCTCTTATCCCAGCAGGTGGAACACAAACAGTTCGCGCCGCGCCAGCGCATTTACAAAATCGGCGACCCGGGCGGCCGCGCCTACGTGATGATGTCCGGTAGAGTTCGTGTCACCACCGTGGATGAAGATCATCAGGAGGTCGTCGTGGACGAGCCGTCTCATGGCGAATTTTTTGGCTTCGCGTCCATGCTCGACCAGACTCCTCATCAAACCAACGCCGCCGCCGTGGAGGAAACATCCTGCCTCGAAGTGGATCGCAACGACATCCTGACTCTGCTGCAGCGCAAGCCTCACGCCGGCATGGACATGCTCACCGTCCTTGGCCGTCAGTTCCATGCCGCGCAGCAGTTGGTCCGTCTGCGCGCCGGCCGCAATCCCAACGAAATCATCGAAGAGGAAGCCACCTTTGGCGAACGCACCGCGGACGCCGTCGCCGGTTTCGGCGGTTCCTGGACTTTCATCATTTCTTTTCTGGTCATTCTTCTTGGCTATGCCGGCTTGAGTCTCTTGCGAGGCACAAACTCCTGGGATCCTTATCCCTTTATTCTTCTCAATCTTTTCCTTTCCATGCTCGCCGCGATTCAAGCGCCGGTCATCATGATGAGTCAGAATCGCCAGGACACGAAGGACCGCCTCCGCAGCGAACTCGATTTTGACGTCAATCGCCGCGCGGAATCGGAAATCCAGGGTCTCGCGCGAAAACTCAACTCACTCGGCGAACAGATGGGCGACCTCGAAGATCTTATCCGCGGAAAAGCATCCGGCGGCGGAGGAGTCACTGCACCGCGGCAGTAACGCCGCCGTCCGCAGGTTGGGGCCCGGCGTCCTAGCAAGTAGGAATGCGGGAATTCGCCGCTCGATTGGCTCAATGGTCAATCAAACATGGAAGCTCTCGTTCTAGAACTGCCAAATCGTTTTTTCTCTTCCTCCGACGCTTTTTCAATTGCCAAAAAGACAACGCTACCGCTAAAGTGAACCTACCCTCCCCATCACGACATCGGAGGAAAGTTCTAAATGCCCAAGCCCGGTCCCCGCTGGCTCACTGCCCAGGAAACTGCCGCCCTCCTCGACTCTACAAGCGCCGAAATCTGCCGCCTTCTGAAGGTTGGGCGCCTCAGCGGTGTCAAGAAAAAGCAGCCCGGCCGCGCCGGCAAAGCGCAATGGCTCGTCAATCCCAAATCCATCGAGCGTGAAAAACAGCGACTCGCCAAATCCGGCTAGTCGCTCAGTTTGAATTTTCTTGTTTGTTCAGAGTTGCATTTTTCCCAGAGCCCGCTTGCTGCTCGGTAGAAGCAGCGCCAGCGCTGCCGAGACAAATAGCGAAATGCCGGCCGCCGCCAGCCCGCCGTACAAGCTTCCCGTTCGCTGGCTAATCCAACCCGCCGCATACGGCCCCACAAATCCGGCCGCGTTTGCAATCGAACTCGTCAGTCCAAGTCCCGCCGCTACCGCCGAACCCGTCAGCAATTCGCTCGGAAGCGAGTACGCCGGCCCGTACACGCTGTACATTCCCGCGACGGCTATTGCCAGGAGCCCGACTGTCGCCGCCACCGTGTGCGGCCCTCCCAACATCGCCATCGCTGTTCCCGCGCACATCGCCGGAATCACGGCATGAAATTTTCGCTCGAACCTCTTATCCGAGCTGCGGGAGACTGCCACCATCGCCAGTAGCCCCACCACATGGGGGATCATCACCAAAACCCCGACTAAACTGTTCGAAATCTGCCCGGAGATCGACTTAATCAGCTGCGGCATCCAGAACGTCAGCATGTACACGCCGCAATTCGTCGCAAACACGATCAACCCTGCATGCCACACGCGCACAATCTTCAGCGCTTGCAGTGTGCCGATCGGTTTCGCGATCTGCTTGGCCTTTGCCTCATTTTCCAGTCCCGTCTGAATCCAATTTTTCTCTTCGTCGCTCAGAAATCTTGCTTCCGATGGCCGGCTCGGCAAAACGAAATAGGTCGCAATGCCGCATAAGATTGCCGGAGCGCCTTCCAGCACCAGCAGCCACCGCCAGCTAGACCAGTGCATCCAGTGAATGTGATCCAGAATCCAGCCGGAAAGTGGTGCGCCAATGATATTGCTCGCTGGCAAACCTGTGAGGAACAGCGCTATGCACTGTGCCTGCTCCCGCTGACGGAACCAGTACGTCAGATACAATGCCACACCTGGAAAATATCCCCCCTCCGCCAGCCCCAGTAAAAATCGCAGCACATACAACTGCTGCACCGAGTGCACCACGCCTGTCAGCAGCGCCAACGCTCCCCAAATCACCAGAATCAGCGCCATCCAAATTCGTGCGCCGAATTTGTGCAGCATCAAATTGCTGGGAATCCCCGAAAGTACATATCCAAAAAAGAAGACGCCCGCAACGAAACCAAATTGTTCGCTGCTAATCGCCAGCTCTTTGTTCATCGTCAGCGCGGCGAATCCGATATTCACTCGGTCGATGAACGAAATCACGTAAAGGAGGAAAAGAAAGGGAATCAGCCGCCATTGCAGCTTCTTGATAATCCTGCTCTCAAAATTTCCTGCGGCGTTCGCCTCGGTCGCCATGCGTTTCCTAATGGAAACATTCTCTGCACTTGGCGGCAATCAACGTAATGTCATCCTGTTGTTCGTGCGGGCTGAATCTTTGCACCTCTTCTATCACCGCCCCGATCATCTCTCGCGCCGGTAGCTCCCGGTGTCGTCGCAATGCCTCAATCAATCGCTCTTCTCCAAATTGTTCTTGGTCTTCGTGGAACGATTCCGTCACGCCATCGGTGTACAGGACCAATGAGTCTCCCGGAAAGAGCTGCCTCTCCTCCACCTCACAATCCCAATCCGCAAAGAGTCCCAACACCATGCACGTCGCCTCTAATCTTTCCACGCGGCCATCGGCTCGTAACAGCAATCCCGGCAAATGCCCGCAGTTCACATAGCGCAGCTTTTTCTGTCTTTCGTCATACGCCCCAAAAAACAAAGTCGCGTACGCCCCATCCGCCGTGTTTTCAAAAAACAGCCGGTTCACCGACCGCAAAAACGCTTGCGGCTGATCCAGCGCAATCGCGCACTGGCTTCTCAGGTTCGCCTGCAAGTTCGCCATCAACAGTGCGCCCGCAATCCCTTTTCCCGCAATGTCGCTCAGCACCAGGCCCAGCCGCTCCTGTCCCAAATCGAGAAAATCGTAATAGTCTCCGCCCACTTGCCGCGCCTGCATGCACATCCCCGCGTACTCCAGCGTCCCCATCGGCGGCAAACTCTGCGGAAAAAGCCTCGCCTGCACATCTCGCGCAATTTCGAGTTCCCGAGCCGCGCGTCGTTCCGCTTCTTGCCTCAAGGCGACCGATCTGCGCTGTGCCTCCATCGCATGCGTCACTTCGTCGTAACTCGCCAGCGTAAACGAGTTTCCGTCCACATCTCGAAAATGCGCCACCGCGCTTCCCCAAATCGGCGCCTCGGTTCCCAGTAACAGCGATTGCTCCGCCGCCGTCGCCTGCGTTTGCGCATCGTACTTAATCCTTCTCAGTCGCGGCGCGGAAGGGAACCGCACTCCCTTCTTCGACCATTCCTGAAATCGCGCTGCAACATCGTCCGTCAAAAACACAATCTGCGTTGCCCTCCCAATCAGTTTCGCTTCCTGCGATTTTGGCCTCGGCTTCACCAGCGCCAGCACCGTTGAACCATCCGGCGGCGCCACCGCCACCCATCGCTCGCCCGATTGCAACTTAGCGTCAAACGCCACGCGAAACCCAAGCTGCTCCGTATAGAATTTCAGGCTTCGGTCCTGGTCCCGTACATACACATTCACGCAGTGCATGCCCAAATGCTGATTGCACACTTCCGCTCGAACGCCTGCAGGCTTCAAACTCGCCACGCTAAGTCCCGTGCCCATCGCGGAGATTATAGGGCCGAACGCTGGGTTCTTGTCTGCTTCCGTTTCCTCAAGTCCGCATTCACGTAGCTAGACTTCCCCCCCTAAATTTGCGAGCATCTAAATCTGCTGGTTTGATTACCCATTCATGAGCACTATTCCCAATAGCCCTGCCGCCCAGGGAGGGCGCGGCAACGCAGTTCCGCGCGTCATAGTCGCGACCACCGCGCTCCTCACCTTCATTTCCTTCTGGAAAGCTGCCGCCATCGTTTTGAACGACCTCGCTTCCTCCGCCTACTACGCCGGTGGCGAAGCCGAAGGCTTCATTGGCAAGACCGCCCCCTGGTTCATCCTCGCCATCATGTTGTTTTCGTACGCCGTCCGTGCGGTGTACGTCGAAAGCTGCAGCATGTTCGTCCGCGGCGGCGTCTATCGCGCCGTCAAGCAATCCCTCGGCGGCAGCCTCGCCAAATTCAGCGTCTCCGCCCTCATGTTCGATTACATTCTCACCGGCCCCATCAGCGGCGTCTCTGCGGGCCAATATCTCAGCGGCCTTCTCGACGAACTCGGCCAGTATTTCCACTTCACAAAATCCCATTTCTCCGACGGCACCACCGGCCTCATCGCCGCCAGTTTCGCCATCATCGTCACCGCCTACTTTTGGTGGGAAAACACCAAGGGCATTCCCGAGTCCAGCGAAAAAGCCCTCCACATCATGAAGCTAGTCACCGTCATGGTGATCATCCTCATCGGATGGTGCATATACACCCTTTCCGTGCGCGAGTGGCACCTTCCCCCGTTTCCGCACCCGCGAAATCTTCATCTCACTTCCGGCGCGCTCGGTTGGCTCGTCCACAGTCCTCTCCCGCACATGTTCGGCGTCATCGCCATCTTCATCGCCCTCGGCCACTCCGTCCTCGCCATGAGCGGAGAAGAATCTCTGGCTCAGGTGTATCGCGAAATCGAGCATCCCAAGCTCCCTAACCTCAAAAAAGCCGGCCTCGTCATCTTTGTTTACAGCCTCGTATTCACCTCGCTCGTCTCCTTCTTCGCCGTCATGATCATCCCCGACGACGTCCGCCAGGGCTTCCTCGAGAATCTTATCGGCGGCCTTGCTATGAATCTCGCCGGTCCTTTCATCGCGCGCATTATCTTTCACGTCTTTGTTGTTGTCGTTGGTGCCGTCATTCTTGCCGGCGCCGTCAACACCGCCATCGTCGGCTCCAACGGCGTCTTAAACCGCGTCTCCGAAGATGGCGTTCTCAGCGAATGGTTCCGCCAGCCGCACCCGAAATTCGGCACCAGCTATCGCATCATCAATATCGTCGTCATCCTGCAAATCGTCACTATCCTCATCAGCCGCGGCGACGTCACCTTCCTCGCCAACCTCTACGCCTTCGGTGTCATCTGGTCTTTTGCCATGAATGGCCTCGCCGTCCTCGTCCTCCGCTACACCAAGCCCGGCGCCCGCGATTTTCAGGTTCCGCTCAATTTCACCGTGCGCGGTGTGCAAGTTCCTCTCGGCCTCGGCCTCATCACGCTCACGCTGCTCCTCATCGCCATCATCAACCTCTTCACCAAACCCATCGCCACGATGGCCGGCGGCGCATTTTCCATCCTTCTCTACATCGTCTTCACCATCTCCGAAAAGCGCTCTCGTCAGGCCGGCGTAGCGCACGTTGAGATGGATCAATTCAATCTTGAGATCGAAGGCGAGCTCACTCCCGAAGCCGTCGGCACCAAGCCCGGAAACATCCTCGTTCCCGTCAGCAACCAGTTCAATCTCTACCATCTTTCGAACCTTCTCGATCGCATCAAGCCCGGACGCCGTGACGTCGTCGTCCTTCACGTCCGCATCTTGCGACGTGCTGCTTCTGGCGAGCAGGAACTCGACGCTGACCAGCTTTTCGGCAGTATCGAACAGCATCTTTTCTCGCAAGCCCTTAGCCTCGCCGAAAAACGCGGTAAATCCATTCGCCTCGCGGTCGTCGCTTCGAACGATTTGTGGGACGGTATTCTCCGCGCCGGACAAAGTCTCCAATCCTCCACGATTGTCGTCGGCTCTTCCGGAAAGTGGCAGAGTGAGGAGCAGGCGCGCCAGATTGGCGAAGCCTGGGAACGTCTCGGCGATCCCAAGCCCCAGTTCAACCTCGAAATCCACATGCCGACTGGCGATAAAGTCTTTAAAGTCCTCGGCCCGCACGCGCCAAATCTCACCGCCAACGAAGTCAACCTTCTACATCGTCTCTGGCTGCGCTTTAGCGACCTCGTCCAGCCCGAAGAGCTGCACCACCACGACGTCGTTCATTTTTCTTTGGAAGAACTTCAGAAAGAGCTTGATGAAGGCAAAGACGAAGAAGTGCTCAATCGCTTGCGAGCTCATCTGGCCGCCAACCGCAGCAAAAGAAAACCTACGCCCAGCTAGTCGCCACTTTATCTCAAATCGCGCTTGGCCTGTAGGGGCACGATAAATCGTGCCCTCTTCGCTAGACGCTCATCTGAATTTGTCTCGCAACCTGCCACTCGGCAATCCCAAACGTTCTTGCTCTTTCTTTTCTTCTTTGCTTCCTAAATCTGTGACGTGCAATGCCCGCACCGCTTTGCCGCAATCGGAATCGCCATCGCGCATTGCGGACAATCCTTCGTCGTAGGCGCTGCCGCCGGTTTTGCCGTCCAACGGTTCACCGTGCGCACCAGCAGAAAAATCGCAAACGCCACAATCAGAAAATTGATAATCGTGTTGATAAAATTCCCGTAATTCAGCGTTGGCGCCCCCGCTGCCTTTGCCGCCGCGATCGTTTCATAGCTCTTGTCGCTCAAATTGAGGAACAGGTTGGCAAAATCCACATGCCCGATCAAACGGCCCAGCGGCGGCATCAGAACGTCATCCACGACGGATGACACAATCTTCCCGAACGCGGCGCCGATAATCACGCCCACTGCCAGATCCAGAACACTGCCCCTCATTGCAAATTCTTTGAATTCCTTCAGCATGCTTCGTCTCCCTCCCGCGTAGAGTTGAGCCTCGTGGCATAGGCTTCAGCCTGTGCACTTGCTGAAAGGACGGTGCTCTCAACCTTGCTACTTGTTCTGAGTGGGTGAAACCCAACTGTTAAGTTCTTTCAGCAGGCCCTACGAACGCCGCGAGACTAACACACATCCCGCCAGCCCGCGCAACACGAGAAGGCCGCCCACGGACGCAAACAACGGAAGCACCCATGCAAACGGCGCCCGGGAAATCACCAGCATCAATCCGCCGACAAGAATCAGCGAAAACCCGCCAACGCGATCCACCAGGTACGTGCGCAATCCGCGCGCGCGCAGCACCGTAAACGCTCCCCACACCATCAGCACAATGCTTACCGTCAGCCACGACGTCGCATGCCGGTCCGGAAATCTGTGCGTGACCAGAGCGAGCCAAAGAATGAATCCACCCAGGATGGCGACAACGACTTCAATGAAAAATCGTAAAGGAAGCTGCATCTGTGTAGTGGCCGATCTTTAGATCGGCGTTCTTAGGAAACGCGCTCAATCTTCACTTTGTTGATCTTCACCGGTGTTTTTGGCCGGTCGCTCGAATCCCGCGGCACGTTGGAAATCTTGTCCGCCACGTCCTGCCCTTCCACCACTTCGCCAAAGATGCTGTGCCGGTTATCGAGCCACGGCGTCGCGGCCACGGTAATAAAAAACTGGCTCCCGTTCGTTCCTGGTCCCGCATTCGCCATGGAAAGTTTTCCCTTCGTCGAATGCTTCAGCGAAGGATGAAACTCGTCCCCAAACTTGTATCCCGGCCCGCCCATTCCCGTCCCTTGTGGGCAACCGCCCTGAATCATGAAGTCCGGAATCACGCGGTGAAAAATCAGCCCGTCATAAAACGGCCGCTTCTCCTTCGCGCCGGTCTTCTCATTAACAAATTCTTTCGTCCCCTCCGCCAGTCCCACAAAATTCGCCACCGTATTCGGCGCTTCCTTCTCCAGCAACCTGATCACAATATTTCCCATCGAAGTCTCAAAAACCGCGTACGTTCCCGCTCCCCGTCCCATGCTTTCTCCTTTTTCCTGAAACCGTTCTCATCCTACACGACCCTCCCTCGGGAACGCCATGGCTGTCCCATGCCGCGCCTTCAGCGGCACGAATTTCCCAATTGGCCTCCGACTCCGATGATTTGATTGCCTCAGAAAAAAAATAGCTTCGTGATCTCACGATTTCTGCGGAACGTTGCTCTATGGAATTCCCGCCAACAAATCCCTCACCGCCGCATTATCCCCAAACGTCTCGCTGAAATGCGCAAACCGGTCCACATCTCCCGGCCCAAATACGAAACTCCCGCCTAGCTGAAACGGATTCCTGCCCAACTTGTGTTGACGGTGCCCCTCGGCGCGGGCTCGTTCGCGCGCGGCGGAATTATCTCTGCGTAGGAGGTGCAGAAGATTCGCGGAACGAAGTTCAATCGCCTCGTACGCCTTCTTCTTCTCGTCAATCAAAAGCGGGAACGTGATCCCCGTCTCTTCTCGAAACACTTTCGCATATTGCGCATCCCCAAGGCTGACTGCCGCAAGTGCCGCCCCCTTCGCCCGAAACTCCTGTTCATGCGAGCGCAACTGCGCCACGTGTTCCCGGCAGAAAATTCAACCGTAATGTCGCAAGAACACCACTACCGCCGGTTGCGTCGCCCACAACGATCCGAGCCGCCATTCCTTCCCATCCGCGTCCGGCAACACAATCATCGTCAATCGACTGCTTAAGGTTTCGTCCATTTGCCCTCACTCCAAATTACGCTGACTATATCCAAGGTCAACCACGCCAGAGTCCAGAAGTATCGAGCACCGGAGGTACGACACTTTTTGGCTGCAAGCTCGCCCCGAAGGCTAGCAGACGGCCGTCGCAATCCTTCACCACAAACTCACGCGAGTTCCATGGCGTGTTGGCAAGTTCGCGCGTGAATTCCACTCCCCGAGCTGCGTACTCGGCGTAAAGTGCATCCGCATCTTCGATGAAGAGGTACGCATCGAGCAGCTCGTCCGGATATTTGTCGGGGTTGGCTATGGGAGGTTCGGCACAGCGGAAGTGAATGGCATGCTGGTCGCGCGCAACGATGGCGTAAACCGGCGGGTCCTGCCATGTTCCCACGCACTCGAATCCCAGCTTATCTTTGTAATAGGCAAGGGTGCCGGGAATGTCCGTGGTAAAGAACTGAGGCGCAATCTGCCGGATCATGCGCCAAGTCTACTACAGGAAAAACGCTGAACACATATCGCGGGGTTTCGCCCCTGATAGGTATTAAGTACTGTTGCTGGACTTGGTATCATTCTTGTGATATGATTCGCCATGAAATCGTACACCGACTCGCCTAAGTCCTCTAGATTCTGCACTTACAGAATCGGCTCTAATAACCCCGTTTCTTTTCAACACTTACGTCATTCTTCCAGATCTGTTCATTCTAAAAGAACTTCAACTCGTTTAAATTCAGCACTTGCAGACACCTCTTCCGTAACACTTTTAGAATCAACACTTACAAAAAATAAGGGAGGGGGTAGGGGTGATTATGGTTAACCAGAAATCCATTCAGGACGCTTGCTTGCAACACCCCGTTTGCCCCACCACCGCAAAACGTGTACCCTTTCGCCCGCACATGCGGAGGAAACCATGACCGATCGGCGGGAATTCTTGCAGGGAGCGATGGCCACCTTAGGGACGAGCGCGGGCCTTTCCATGACCGGATTGCCGCTTCCGAAGTGGGCAGGCCGCGGGGCGATGGCCGCGGAAGATCTCAGCGCATTCCGCGCGGAAATTGAAAAGCGCCACGACGAATCCGTGAAGCGTTTGCAGAACTGGATTAAGCTCCCCAGCATCGCCGCGGAAAACCGCAACATGAACGAAGGTTGCGAGCTGATGATGGAAATGTTGCGCGAAGCCGGCTTCGGCATGGTGCGCAAGATGCCGACCGACGGGCATCCCGGCGTTTTCGCCACTCTCGACGCGGGCGCGCCGAAAACCGTCGGACTCTACTTCATGTACGACGTGAAGCAGTTCGACCCCAAGGAATGGGCTTCGCCGCCGCTCGACGCGGCCATCGTTGACCGGCAGGGCGTCGGAAAAGTTTTAATCGGCCGCGGCGCCGTAAATCAAAAAGGGCCGGAAGCGACATTTCTCGCCGCGTTGCATGCAATTCGCGGCGCAGGCAAAAAATTGCCGGTGAATTTTGTTTTCGTTGCGGAAGGCGAAGAGGAAATCGGCTCGCCGCACTTCCCGCAAGTGGTGCGTCAGCCGGAAGTGCTCGAAGCGCTCAAGAAAACCGTGGGCGTGTACATGCCATTCGCTTCGCAGGATCTCGACGGCACGGTGACCACCTTCTACGGTGCGAAGGGCGTCGTCGAACTCGAACTCGTTTCGAGCGGCGAAAAATGGGGGCGCGGCCCGAAACGCGACGTGCATTCGAGCAACAAGGCGCGCCTCGATAGTCCAGCTTGGCATCTCGTTGAAGCGCTCGCCACGCTCGTTTCGCCCGACGGAAACGATCCCGCGATTGACGGATTTGCGGCCAAGGCGCGTCCGCTGAGCGACGCGGAAAAGAAAATGATTTCCAATGCCGCCAAGCGATTGAACGAAGCAAATGTGAAGAAGTCGCTCGGCACCGAACATTGGCTGCACGACGTCAGCTTCGAGGAGTCGTTGCAACTTTTGGTTTCGCGGCCCACCGTGAACATCGAAGGTCTCGTCGGCGGCTACACCGGGCCCGGCGGAAAAACCATTCTGCCCGGACGCGCCGTTGCGAAAATGGATTTGCGTCTCGTGCCGGATATGAAAGCGACGGAAGCGGCCGCCGCTCTCAAAGCGCATCTCGCCAAGCGCGGCTTCGGCGACATCGAAGTGAACGTCACCGGCGGCTACGACCCAACGTCCACGCCAATGGATGCTTTGATTTCGCGCGCGGAAAAAGCCGTGTATGGCCGCGCGGGAATTGATCCTATCGAAATGCCGCGCCTCGCAGGCTCTTGGCCCGGATATGTTTTCACCGGCGAGCCGCTGAAAATGCCCGCCAGCCACTTTGGGCTCGGCCACGGCAACGGAGCGCACGCGCCTGACGAATATTATTTGATCGAATCCGCCAATCCAAAAATACGCGGCATGGATGGGGCGGCGTTGTCTCACGTGGAATACCTTTACGAACTTGCTGCTACCAGCTAGGAGCCAGTCAGGAGAATTTTGCGGATAATTCCGTCGAGAATAAATTAGGTCGAACAAACAGGAGCACAGCGGCGAATCATGTTCGCGCTCAGCCATCTTTTTTATCCGTGGGGCTTCATCGTCCAGATCGTCGCACTGATCCATTTCGTGCGTCGGCGCCCGGAAGGCTATTGGCTCTACATTATTCTTATCGGCGGATTCGTCGGATCTGCTGCTTATCTTGTGGTGGAGGCCGCGCCGGATCTGGGCTTGTTGCGCGGCGTCTTTCACGGATTCGGCCGGCGTACCCGCATCCAGAAACTCGAAACCGATATTCTGGACAATCCCTCGGCGGCGAATTTCGAGGAACTGGGGGAACTGTATCTCGATGAGGGAAAATTTGAAAAGTCGCGCGAAACGTTCACGAAAGCGATTGCCGCCCGAAGCGATTCGCCGCACACATTCTATTTGCGCGCAAAAGCTTCGATTGGGCTGAACGATTTCGCTGGCGCGATTCCGGACTTGGAGCGCGCCGTAAACAGCGATCCTAAATTTGACTACTATCGTGCGGCCGCGATTCTCGCGAATGCGTATGCACAAACGGGAGATTACGCGCGAGCGGATGCGATGTACGCCGGACCGATTCAGTTTTCGTCCACGCCAGAAACGCTCTACAACTACGCAAATTTCTTGAAGCTCGCCGGAAGAAAAGACGAAGCGAAACAATGGGCGCAAACCTTGATGGCGAAAAAGCGCACGCTGCCTCGCTACATGCAACGCTATGAACGTCCGTGGTTCCGCAAAGGAAAAGCGCTTATCAAAGAATTGGATCAGAAAAAGAGCAGCTGAATCGCTTACCAGCCTTTGGCTTTGCGCAGCTCCGTAACGTGCGCGGTGTGATGCGGCCCGTGCCAGGCGTAAAGAAAAATGAGCCAATCAATGTTTCGGTCGCCGTGCTCGGGGTGAATCAGCTTGCGCGCGAAATCGGCCTCAGCAAGCGATCGCAAAATGATCACCCAGCGCGCGTGGGTTGACTCAAGGAGAGACAAGGACACTTCGATCGGAGTGGATCGCGAATCCGCAAGCTGCGCCCACTTGTCTTCCGCATAAGGCTTAATTGTGGGAGACGATTCCGTGAGCGCCAGCTTCAGCCGGACGTACGCGTTCACATGACTGTCCGGCACGTGATGCACCACCTGACGGACGGTCCAGCCGCCGTCGCGGTAGGGCGTATCCAGCTGCGAGTCGTTCAACCCCCGTACGGCGGCGCGGAATTTCGCGGGAGTTTCCGCGATTTTTTCGATGGCGGCCTGGCGCAACGCGGGCGTGACCGCTGCGGGCATTTCAAATTTCCCAATAGGATAGCGCGGATCCATTTTGTAAGTTCCTCGCAGAAAGTGTTTGAAGGAAAGAATAACCGCGGGAAAAATCCTCAGTCAATTTTGCGAATGGAAAAGCCGCTTCCAAATTGGCCGCGCGATGAGAGCACTCTGCGGCATGCGGGCGGAAAGCCTGTAAATGCTACAATTTAGCCTCTGTATCTTAAGTGGTGGGTTCCGAATCTAATGTTGTAGGGAAAGTGACGAATGGAGAACGTAGTTATCATCGGCAGTGGCTGTGCGGGACTCACCGCGGCAATTTACGCCGCGCGCGCGAACCTGAAGCCCGTCGTGTTGGACGGGCATGAGCCGGGCGGACAACTTTCCCTGACCACACACGTGGAAAATTTCCCTGGGTTTCCGGATGGAATCATGGGGCCGGAACTGATTGCGAACATGCGTAAGCAGGCGGAAAAATTCGGCGCGGAATTCAAATCGGGCGCAGTTTCGGAAGTAGATTTGTCGAACCGGCCATTCAAGATTATCGCCGGAAAAGAAACGATTGAAACGAAGACCGTAATTGTTGCGGCCGGCGCGTCGGCGCGATTGCTGGGATTGAAAGGCGAAAGAGAATTAATCGGACGCGGCGTTTCCACGTGCGCGACGTGCGACGGATATTTTTTCCGCGGGAAACCGATTGCCGTGGTGGGCGGCGGCGATTCCGCGATGGAAGAAGCGAATTTTCTTTCGCGCTACGCAAGCAAAGTTTATTTGATTCACCGGCGCAGTGAATTTCGCGCCTCGAAAATCATGATTGACCGCACGAAGGCAAATCCGAAAATCGAATTTGTTACCCCCGCAGTTGTGGAAACCATTCAAGCGCCGGAAGGATTGGTGAACGGCATAACGCTCAGCAATCCCGAGACGCACGAAAAACGCGAGATAAAACTTGACGGCGTTTTCGTCGCGATCGGTCACGATCCGAACACCACCGTTTTCAAGGGCAAACTCAAGACCGACGAAAACGGCTATTTGATTTCCACGCACGGCACCTTGACCGAAATTCCGGGCGTTTTCATCGCGGGCGACGTGCAGGATCATCGCTACCGGCAGGCGGTTACGGCGGCGGGATCCGGATGCATGGCGGCGATAGATGCAGAAAAGTTCCTGGAAGGGCACAATCACTCGAAAGCGGCTTCCTGAGCAGTCATAATAATCAGGTATGCTCCGTTCGACGCTTCTGAAGCTTTCCCAAAGCAAAAGTTTTGCAAATTGGGTCACGTCCAACGCCCGCACGCGGAACATGTCCCACCGTTTTGTCGCCGGCGAAGAGTTGGATGAAGCACTGGCGGCCGCTCGCGTCTGCAACGACCACGGCATGCTCGTGAGCCTGGATTATCTTGGAGAAAATGTTTCCACGACTGCGGACGCCCAGCACTCCCGGGACGCCTACCTGGAAGTTTTTGAAAGAATCGCCACCCAGAAAATAAACGCGAACGTTTCGTGCAAGTTGACCGCGCTCGGACTGGATTTAAGCGCGGATTTTTGCGAAGGGCTGGTGCTTTCGATTGTGGAGCGCGCGGCGGCGACAGATAATTTCTTGCGGGTGGACATGGAAGGCTCGGCGTACACGCAACGGACGATTGATCTGGTGAAACGCGTCCGGGCGCAGAATCCGGCGATTGGGACGGTGATTCAGGCGTATTTGTACCGCAGCGAGGGCGACGTTCAGGATTTGCTGGCGTACGGTTGCCGGATCCGGTTGTGCAAGGGCGCGTACAAAGAATCCGCTGAAGTGGCGTTCGAAAAGAAGGCGGACGTAGATTCGAATTACGTGCGCCTGGCGAAACTGCTGCTGCCGAGCGGTTTTTATCATGGGATTGCGACGCACGATCCGAAAATGATCGGGGCGACGATCCGGTGCGCGGCAAAAAAAAGGATTTCGAAAGAAGATTTTGAATTTCAGATGCTGTACGGCGTGCGTACGGATTTGCAACGGCGGCTGGTACGAGACGGCTATCGCGTGCGAGTGTACATTCCGTACGGCCGGGACTGGTTTCCGTATTTCATGCGGCGACTCGCGGAACGGCCCGCCAACGTCGGATTTTTCCTTCGCAATTTCTTTCGCGGATAAATTGAAAAAATCGAGCGGTGATTTCTAGCCCAAACTCCCACCGGGCTTGAGAGCGTGGATGATGAGGCCCGGGATGTCTTGCGTTTCCTTTCGAAGCGCTTCGGGAGTGCCAGTGAGGGCGGGGAAAGTGGCATAGTGCATGGGAACGACGTGGTCGACGTCTAGGAGGCGGATGGCGTGGGCAGCCTCACGCGGACCCATGGTGTAAAGATCCCCGATGGGGAGTAGGGCGATGTCCGGTTTATAGAGTTCGCCGATTAATTTCATGTCGCCGAAGACGGTGGTGTCACCGGCGTGGTAAACCGTGAAACCACCGGACATTCGAATGATGAGGCCACACGGTTCGCCGGCGTAACGCGGGGGATTCAGGCTATCGATGGAATTCGAATGAAACGCGTGGGTCAAAGTGATTTGAAAATCGCCGGCGGTTTGCGTGCCGCCCTTGCCCATCCCGGTCACCTCTTTTTGGAAGCCGTTTTCCACAATGTATTCGGCTGTTTCGTGAATCGCAAAGATCCGCGGGTGATGTTGCTTGGCGAGGGCGAGCGTATCTCCGAAATGATCGCTGTGCGCATGGGAAAGGAAAATGGCATCGAGCTTCGGAACTTTTTTCAAGGATTCGGGGCATCTGGGGTTCGCTGTGATCCAGGGGTCTATGAGTGCGACCTGGCCGGAAGCAGTTGTGAGGGAAAAGGTGCTGTGGCCGAAATAAGTGATGCGATTGCGTTTGGTATCGAGCATCGGGGGTCTCCTGAGGTCGGCGATTCGAAACGCGCCAGTTTGAAGTTTTGACTTTTTCAGTTCGGGGTTCGCAAGTACAAACCCCGAGCCCCGTTGTATCACGATTCACAAAATTCAAATCGCCGCGCTATCCAGAAACAAGCAGGGAGTCAGTTTCCGGTTAAACCGTCGTCCGATTCCAATTGGGCAAGTTGAAGTAATCGAAAGACCAAACTGATGCGGTGAAACCGAGGACGAGGACAGGTATTCCCGGCTGTCAGACCGCGGACGACACAGGCCAAGAAAACGTCTGACAAAAGAATCGTTTGTCTGCCGACAGATTCAAGAAATCCTTGGGCTACGCCTACTCAACTTGCACCCTAACAATAGTTGGTCTTGCCATTAAGCGATATTACCCCAATCAGGTAGTTGCAGAATTGTGCACATCTATCTCAATTGTATCTTGCCTCCGCAGTGACTCTCCATCACTGTGGAGCCTGCAGTGACTAAGTCCGGAGAATTGCTACAGGTTGGCCTCGTTGTAAGACCGATTCAGTAATTTAACGCACGCGGAGATTCTCTCAGCTCTGATCAGTACAAACCGCGCCAGAGGTATTCGTGTGTCTGGAAGAATCTAAGGAGAAACAACGGTGAAATTCGCAGGTAACCCTCTTTTCATAGCTGGGACTTTGATTTTAGCTGTGAGTCTCGCCGCTTGCAGCGGCGCTCAGCAGGGCACTAATGGTGGTACGGGCGGCGGTGGAGGAGGAGGCGGGACCGGCTCAGGCTCCTTTACGGTTGGGGGGACTGTGACCGGCCTAACCGGAACTGGCTTGGTGCTCCAGGACAATGGCGGAGATAACCTGGCAATTACGGGAAACGGGGCTTTTACTTTTAAGACGGCAGTCGCGCAAGGGGAGCCTATTTAGTTACGGTTTCCACGCAACCCGGCAGCCCGACGCAAGTTTGTGCGGTAACGAACGGAAATGGCACGGTCAATGCAAACATCACAAGCGTTCAGGTCACCTGTCAAACGCCTTCGCTCTCCATCGGTGGAACGGTCACTGGCGTGAAGGGAACCGGTCTCGTACTTGAAGACAATGGTGGCGATGATCTTTCTATCACCGCCGATGGGTCCTTCACCTTCAAGACTCTTCTTTTGAATAATGCGCCGTATGCGGTCACAGTGAAGACGCAGCCATCGAGTCCGTCCCAGAACTGCACCGTGAGCAACGCCAGCGGAACGGCCACTGCCAATGTCACGAATGTCCAGGTGGTATGCCCCATTCCGACATACACAATCGGCGGCACGGTCGTCGGCCTGCTCGGCAACGGCGGTGGGATGGCGCTCCAAGATAACGGGGGCGACAACCTCCCGATTATCGGCAATGGTCCCTTCACTTTCGCCACGCCAATTACTTTCGGAGGCGCCTACAACGCCAACATCTTTATCCAGCCCACGACTCAGCCGCAGATCTGCCTAGTGGCCGGCGGCTCCGGTACAGCGACCGCGAACGTGAGCAACATCGTCGTGGACTGCGGGCATGGCGATTGGACCTGGATCACCGGCTCTAGTAGCTCAAATGCAGTCGGTGTAAGCAACACTCCTCCCGCAATTCCTGCGCCACCAACGCAGGATACGAATAGTCCGGGTGCCAGAAATGATCAAGTCACTTGGACTGATCCTTCCGGGAACCTTTGGATGTTCAGCGGGTTAGATTTTAGCTTTGACAACAGCATCAAAATCCAGCCGTTGTATCTGGATGAACTATGGAAGTTCAAGGGCGCACAAGACTACAACTGCCTGGCAAACGGTTGCTTGCCACGGCCGGGGAATGGTTGGGTCATCGTTAAGCCTACAGGTGCAGCACCTGACGCTCGCACCGGAGCGACCGCCTGGACTGATGCCAGCGGCAAGTTATGGCTGTTCGGCGGCCAAGATGGCGAGGGTGGCAATGTCCCCCTGGGCTTGGTCAACGATCTTTGGAATTTCGACCCAGCTACGAGCGCTTGGACTCAGGTCAGTGGTACCCCAGGATTCAATGCTCCAGGCGTATACGGGACTCTCGGCGTGGCTTCAGCAAGCAACATCCCCGGCGCTCGCTGGGGCGCTAATTCCTGGGTCGATGCTTCCGGCAATTTCTGGATTTTCGGCGGGCTCGGCTTTGACTCTACCGACACAAACGGCCTGCTGAACGACCTTTGGGAATTCAACACGTCCACAAACCAATGGATTTGGATGGGCCCGTCGGCTTCGTCCTCGGCGAATCAGAATGGTATTTACGGCACGCAAGGCACGGCCGCTGCAGCGAATGCGCCGGGTGGCCGCCAATCTGCGGCATCCTGGACGGACAAGAGTGGAAACTTTTGGTTGTTCGGCGGCTTCGGACTCGACGCCACCGGCACGCCCAACGGCACGATAAACGACTTATGGAAATTGGATTTCTCGACCAAACAATGGACCTGGGTGGCTGGTTCCAACGCTGCCAACCAGCACGGCGTCTACGGCACGCAGGGAACTGCTGCCGCCACGAACGCACCAGGGGCCAGATGGCGAGCCGTGGCTTGGACAGACCACAACGGCAATCTCTGGCTCCACAGCGGCTTCGGACTCGACACAACCGGTACCGGTCTCCTCAACGATCTTTGGGAGTACACGCTCGTTCCGACTTCGGCCTATCCTACGGCAAATCAGTGGACTTGGGTCAAAGGCGCGAACACCAACAGCAATGCGGGTGTCTATGGCAATGCCTCGGTGCCGTTGTTCTCGAATGTTCCCGGTTCCCGTTGGGGTGCCGGCTACTGGATCGACACGTCCAATCAGTCGTGGATCTTCGGCGGACAGGGCTACGCTTCGAGTTCCGGAAGCGGCAACGGCCTACTCAACGATTTTTGGCGCTTCCTGCCGTATCCGTGATTTCGAGCATGCCGGATCTGTACTCGAAGTGATTCGGGAACGCCATTCGGTAGCCGTTCGATATCGAACCTGCTTGTCTGAGAATGCCCGTTGTGGAATCTCCGCAACGGGCATTCGAATGATGAAGCGATTGCGTTTGGCGTCGAGCCTTGGAAAATCTCCCTGAGGGCCCTCCCCTCGCAAAGATCGCTCGGGGCAGCAGGATGATGTAGCCTCATCGGGTGCGTCAGTTGAGAATCGCAAGCGCGCCGCGTACAATCAAGCTATATTGTTCGCTGGCCAAAAGCCAAATAGAACCCAGCGCATATGCCGGGAGGAGAATCCGGCCGCTGTTCCGAGCAAAGGAGATCGTGAATGGCTTACGTGATTGCCGAGCCGTGTATCGGCACAAAGGACACCGCGTGTGTGGACGTTTGCCCGGTGGATTGTATCCACCCGCGCAAGGACGAGGCGGAACATGAAGGCGTGACGCAACTGTTTATCAATCCCGTGGAGTGTATTGACTGCGGCGCGTGCGTGCCGGTGTGTCCGGTGACCGCAATTTTCGCGATGGAGGATTTGCCGGAGAAGTGGCAAGCGTATGCGGCGGGCAACTCGGACTGGTACGCGAAGAAGTAAGCTCGCGCGAAAATTGACGAAGAGGTTCGCGGCGCTCGATTTCGAAAATTGAGCGCCGTTTTTGTTGATGAATCAGACGTCGATCTGAGCCACCGTTTTGCGGATGTCAACGAGGAGGGGTTCGCGGCGGCGAGTGTAAGCGCAAATGTCAGCGAATGAAGTTTCGAACAGAATTCTCTCCACGGCTTCGCTGACTTCCTGCCACATTTGCTTCAGTCCACAACTGTAGTAATCCGAACAGGCAAAACCTCGGTCGGAATCGCGCTGCGTGCAGGAAGAATCGATGACGCGGTCGTCCACAATGCGGAGAACCTCGCCGACAGAGATTTCGGCGGGGCTGCGAGAGAGGAGGTAGCCGCCATAGACGCCGCGCCTGCTGGCAAGCACGCCTCCGCGCCGGAGTTCGATGAGAATCTGTTCAAGGTATTTGACGGGAATGCGATGGCGGTCAGCGATCTGGTTAATGGTGGCGACTTCGGGATACTCCATCGCAAGATGAAGAACAGCTCGAGTGGCGTATTCGCCTTTGGCCGTAACTCTCATGGCTTGGCGCGTGTAGACTTTCATAGAGAGATGTTGGTGTCAACGCAAGAAAGGGCAAAGAAAAGCGATTTAGGAGGAGGGCGGCCGCAGGCTGGGGAGCGCCAACCAAAGTAAGGTACCAGCCATCTAGGGGCATAGGCCGAAAGAGGGAGAACCATCTTGGGAAATTGGAAATGGACAATTTGTTGGCGGATTGCGCTGACCCTAATTTTCGCGCCGCAGACGATTAGCGCCCAGACCCCCGTGAAACAGACTCCGGCGCATACGGCCTCCGACACGGTCGGACGCGTTAGCGGATTCGACGGGGAATGGGAAGGCACGCTGCACGTTGGCGAAGCGCAGTTAAAGCTGGTGCTGCATTTGGCCAGCGAAAAGGGAGGCGAGTTACGAGCTAAGCTCGACAGCCCGGAGCAGGGCGTGTACGGAATGGAAGCAACATCGGCGAGCCGCGAACAGAACAATTTGCGATTCGAACTTTCTCCGGTGGGCGCGTCATTTGAGGGGAAGCTGGCGGCGGACGGGCGAACGATTTCCGGCACATGGAAACAAGGCGGCGAGAAACTGTCGCTGGTGTTGAACCGGCGGAGCGCTTCCGCGGGGGGGCGAAAGCCAGCGAATGCTGTTTCATCGCTCGAAGGCACATGGCAGGGCGCATTTCAGAACGGGAACATGCGCTTCCGGTTGCAACTGCATATTTCGCATGACGAGGATAAGAAGCTGAGCGGCACTTTGGACAGCCTGGACCAGGGAGCGAACGGATTGCCGATGTCCAAGGTGAGCGAACAGAACGGCGGGGTGCATTTTGAAATCGCGATGGTGTCCGGTGTCTATGAAGGCACGCTGAACCCGGCACGCAATTCGATTTCGGGAAAGTGGTCGCAAAACCAGGACACGGTGGCGTTGGAATTTAAGAGATCGGACGAAGTGCTCGAATTGCGGCGACCGCAAAATCCGACCAAACCATATCCGTATAAAGAGGAAGCGGTCAGTTTTGCGAACGAGAATGGAACGGCGACACTCGCGGGGACGCTGACGATTCCGCAGGGAGCCGGGCCATTTCCGGCGGCGCTTTTGCTTTCTGGTTCCGGACCGCAAGATCGAGATGAATTTCTGGCGGGGCACCGGCCGATGCTTGTTGTGGCGGATTATCTGACGCGGAAGGGGATTGTGGTGCTGCGGTACGACAAACGCGGCATCGGAAAATCCACGGGCGATTTTGCGAAAGCTACGACGGAAGATTTCGCGGCGGACGCCGAGGCTGCGCTTGCGTATTTGAAGGAACGAAAGGAAGTTGTGCCGGGTAAAACGGGAGTGCTTGGCCACAGCGAAGGCGCACTGATCGCCCCAATTCTTGGCGGAGGCGGGCGTGTTGCATGGATTGTGCTTTTGGCGGGGCCGGCGCAAACCGGCGAGAAGGCCATGCTGGCGCAGTCGCGGGCGATCGCGAGCGCTGCGGGGATGCCCATAGCGCAAGTGGAGCAGAGCCTGGCGTTCGATCGGAAGGCATACGAGCTGGTGCGTGGAGAGAAAGATCCAGCGGTCCTTGAGAAAAAACTGGGTGCAATGGTGGTTTCCTCGGGAGTTGCGGAAGGAGCGGTACCCGTAACAGTTGCGGCGCAAATTAACATGCTGAGTTCGCCGTGGTTTCGATATTTTTTGGACTACGATCCGTTGCCCGCGCTTCAGAAAATAAAATGCCCGGTGCTTGCGCTGAACGGTGAGAAGGATCTGCAAGTTTCGGCGGCGGATAATTTGCCGCTGATTCAGAAGACGTTGGAAGATGCCGGGAACAAGGACGTCACGACAAAGTCGCTGCCGGAACTGAATCATCTTTTCCAGCATGCCGAGTCCGGATCCCCGGTCGAGTACGGAGCGATTGAAGAGACGATGTCACCGGAAGTGTTGCAGATGATCGCGGACTGGGTCGGCAAGCATAGCTCTTAGGGTAGTGGGTCGGTTTTAATTTTTGACTTTTTCAGTTTGGGGTTTGTAAGTACAAACCCCGAGCCGCGTTGTGTCATGAACCAAGAAATTAAAACTGACCCTCTGCGGCGGTTCCTGACCCTTTGCAGCGTGAGAAAATCCACAACGACCGCGATTTCTGCGGAGTTTAGCGACGCGGTATCATAAGTTAAGGAGCGAACAAGCGTCCCAGTGCCGCCAAAATTCCACCTGTCCCTTCTCATCCACGCGCACCAACCGATTGGAAACTTCGAGGACGTTTTCGAGAAGTGCTATCAGAGTTCGTACCTGCCGTTTGTGCAGATGCTCGAAAAGCATCCCGCTGTGCGGATGGGGCTGCACTATTCGGGACCTCTGCTGCTCTGGATCGAGAAAAATCATCCGGAATATTTCGAGCAGTTGCGCGGGCTGGTGAGGCGCAGGCAAGTGGAGATGGTCGGCGGCGGATTTTACGAGCCGATCCTCGCGGTGATTCCGCCGGAAGATCAGATCGAGCAGATTACGCGGCTGGCTTTTTACCTTGAGCGGCATTTTGGCGAGCGGCCGTCGGGCGCGTGGCTCGCGGAGAGAGTTTGGGAGCCGCAGTTGCCGTCCGCGCTGGCGTCCGCGCAGGTGAGTTACTCCCTGGTGGATGATTACCATTTTCTTTCCGCAGGATTCGAACCGCAGGAGCTCTTTGGCGCGTACGTGGCGGAAGACCGCGGGAAAAGCGTGCGTTTGTTTCCCGGGCAAAAAGCACTGCGGTATCTTTTGCCCTTTGGAAAAGTGGAAGACGTCATCGCGTATTTGAAGGATGCCGCGGCAACGCATCCCGATGGCGTGGCGGCAATGGGCGACGACATGGAGAAGTTCGGGTGCTGGCCCGGCACGTTCGACCATTGCTACGGCGATCACTGGCTCGAGAATTTCTTTACTGCGCTTGAAGAAAATGTGGATTGGCTCAGCTTGACGACGCCCGGCTCGTATATCGAAGCGCACGCGCCGCTGGGGCGCGCGGATTTGCCAACGGGCTCGTATTCGGAAATGACGGAGTGGGCGTTTCCGACTCCCGTGCGACAGCGATATCAAGAAGTGCTGAAAGAGTTTGCAAAACGGCCAGAGGTTGCCTCGTTTTTGCGCGGCGGATCATGGCGGGGATTTTTCCGCAAATACGCGGAATCGAATTTGCTGCACAAGAAAATGCTGCGCGTAGCGACGCGAGTGGCGGCGGCTCCGGCGCGAAGAAGCGCAGCGAAGCCGACGGAAGAGATTGCAGAAGCGCACGACTTGCTTTTACGCGGGCAGTGTAATGATGCGTACTGGCACGGCGTGTTTGGCGGGTTGTACGCGCCGCATTTGCGCACGGCACTATGGAAAAACCTGATTCATGCGGAGCTGCTTGCGGACCGGAACGCAGCGGGCGGACTGGTTTCGCGCGTGGAATTGCTGGACTACGACGCGGACGGAGCGAACGAACTTCTGTTCACGTCGCTGGAGTGCCAGGCGTTGCTGAAGCCGTCCGATGGCGGGACGCTGGCGGCGCTGGATTTCCGGCCGGCGTCGGCGACGCTGATTAATTCCATGCAGCGGCGGCAGGAGGCGTATCACGCGCGGCTCGTTGATGCACAGCATGTACCGACGGGAACGGTTGCTTCGATTCACGAGCAGACGCGGGTGAAAGAGCCGGGCCTGGAAAAATATTTGCGGTACGACCGTTGGGCAAGGCATGCGTTTCGAATTCTGATTTTTTTTCCATCGCGAAGGCATGCGGAGTATGAGTCGCTGCAATTGCAAGAGGATGCGGGATTCGCCGCGGGCGAATACAGCGTGAAGAATTCGGGACCGCTCGAAGCAGAAATTGTGCGCGAGGCAGTTTTGCCGACGAAGGACGGAGATGTTCCGCTGTCGCTGACGAAGCGATTCTCGTTTGGATCGGCGCCGCGGGGATGCGAAGTGGCGTGCGAAGTGGGAATCAAGCTGAAGCAGCCGCTGGATCGCGCGGTGATTTTGGGAATCGAATCCATCGTGAATTTGCTGGCGCCGGCGGAAGCGAATCGTTTTTTCGAAACGCCGGACGGGCCGAAGAATTTGCGTTTTAGCGGGGAATTGCCCGGGCCAATTCTGCGCATGGAAGACGGCTGGCAGCGGGTGCGCATCGCGTTGCACGCGCCGGGTACGGATAATTTTTGGATTGCGCCGATCGAGACCGTGTCGGAATCGGAAGAAGGATTCGAGCGCGTGTATCAGGGTTCACAGATCCTGGCGCGTTGGCGAATCAGCACGGAAAAGGTTTTTTCCGCACGATTGGTTTGGCGGATCGAGTCGTTCTAGGTCTTATTCGACAATCCACAAATTCTGGGCGAAAGGCCACGCTTCGTCGATCCACTGTGCTTCGCAGTGGAAGCCGGTGCGCGCCGCCATTTCGATGGGTTCGGACGAAGAATATTTGTGCGAACTTTCCGTCCAGATGGTTTCGCCTTCTTCGAGGCGAATGCGCAGGCCGGAGCCGGGAATGTCCACGCGCTGGCGTTGCAAGGAGCGCAGATGCATTTCGATGCGGCGCTCGGCGACGTTCCAAAGTGCTTCATGGGCGAACTGTTTCAAGTCGAAGTCGGCGCCGAGTTCGCGATTGATGCGGGCGAGGACATTCAGGTTGAACGCGGCAGTCACGCCAGCGGGATCGTCGTAGGCGAGCAATTGAACTTCAATACTTTTTTCGAGATCGGTGCCGAGGAGCAGGGAATCGCCCGGTTCGAGAATGGAGCGAACCTGGCGGAGAAAAGCGTCCGCGGCGGGACGGTCGAAATTTCCGATGGTGCTGCCGAGAAAAAGAACGCAAACGTGTTCACCGGGTTCACGGCGGTTGACGACGGCGCGCAACCCTTCGAAATAAGGCTTTTCGTAGCCGACGATGTGCACCAAATCCATCTGGCCAAGTTCTTTTTCGCAGGCGGCGAGCGCGGCGGGAGAGATTTCGATCGGATAGTAGAACGTGTGCTGGTAGCGGGCGAGCGCTTCGAGAATCCAGCGCGTTTTTTTGCCGCTGCCGCTGCCGAGTTCGGCGACGTGCGCAGGCCGGGGCATGCGCGCGACCATTTCACGCGCGTGGCGTTGGAGAAGACGCGTGTCGGCGCGAGTCAAGCCGTACTCGGGCAAAAGACAGATCGCTTCAAAGAGCGCGGAGCCGACCTCGTCGTAGAGATATTTCGAAAGAATTTCGCGCTGGCCGGGCTTCGTAAGCCCGATGCGCACGTCTTCGGCGAATTCCGCAAGGGCGGGCGACACTACCGGCTTCAGAAGGGGTTGAGTCAGCATTTTTGCTCCCTGTCTTGGGCTCCGTCAGTCCTCGACGCAACGGAACGTCGCGTAAACGTACGGATAATGCGGCTGGAACCAATTGCGGAACGAGCGGCGAAGCATGCACGCGGCAGTGCGCGGCGAGCCGCCTTTCATTACATAGTGCTGGCCGTCAAAGAAATTTGCGGAGTAGCCGGGATAAAAAGGCATCGCGGAAAAACCGGGGAGCGGGCCGAAGATAGTGCGCGTCCATTCCCAACCGTTGCCGATGAGATCATGCACGCCGAAGGCGCTCGCGCCCGCGGGATGCGAACCGACGGGAACGGGATCCCAGTCTGCAAAATCGAAGTTTCCGAATTTCTCGGATGGGGATACGTTGCCCCAGGGATATTCGCGTTCGGATGAGCCGTCGGGCATGCCGTAGGCGGCGCGGTGGAATTGTTCTTCGTTGGGAAGCTTGCGGCCGAGCCAGTTTGCGTAAGCCGTGGCTTCCGCGTGGCTGACGTACACCGGCCAGTCGAGCGGCAGGCGGAGTTCTTCGAACATGCCCAGCGCCATCCAAATGTTTCCGTTGCGGTGCCAAAATGCCGGGTGCTCGATGCCCGCGGATTCTTTCCAGGCCCAGCCTTCGGCGGTCCAGAGTGAGCGAGCGTTATAACCGCCGGCCTGCACAAAGCGCAGAAAATCGCCGTTGGTCACGTTGTGTCGTTCGATGGCGAAGGCGGGAACGTTCACGACGCATTCGCCGCGTTCGTTGTCCCATCCGAAAGTATCGGTGTCCGCATGGCTCAGGCCAAGCGTAGCTTCGCCGGCGGGGATTTCCACGAGGTCCGGCTTGAGGTGTTTGGAGTGCGTGCGATGCGGAATCTTCCCCCGCACTTTGCTTGCGTAGGGAAGGCGATGGAGTAAGTAAGCGAGAGTTTCAGCGTGCATGAGGCGATGCTCGATCGTTGTTTCCAGCATCTCCAACAATTGCGGATGACCTTCGCTGGGGTGTTCCATCGCGGATTCGATTGCGGAGTCTAGCTCATCGCGGAGGCGGGCGTTGTAGCGGTCCACTTCTCTGCGAGTGGGCCAGTCCAGCGGGCCGTCGGTGGGGAGGCCGCCACCAACTGGATCAATGCCAAATGCAAAAAGCTGATCGAAAGGCGGATTAAAGGAACGCAGCCCGAATGCGCGGCGTCCGAGAAGATTCCAGTCGAAGGCTTCGACGTGGCCGAGATAGAAAATAAGGCGATGGCGCTCCGCGATAGGCCGGTCGTAAAGGGCCTCTTCGCGAATCAGCGAAAAAATTTCGTCGGTGCGGGCACGCGACCGCACCAAACGGGTCTGAAGATCGTGGCGGATGCGAACAGCGGCAGGAGCTCCCATGATTTGTCCCTTTCGTTGGATGCGTCTTCCGCGAGAAGGTTTCGTCAAAAATCAGACGTCGGGAGGCCGTGCTACGGTACGATGTTCACTCTCCGGGTCGAGGGTGTCAATCGAAATGAATGCGAAGATAGAAAACCACAGGGACGTTACCATTGCGTTTCGCGGGGTTGAATACTGCATTCCTACTAGAGCAAGCGGGCCGATTCTCTCACAAATCTCGCTCGAAATTGCTAAGGGAGAGACACTGGTACTGCTGGGGCGAAGTGGAAGCGGAAAAACGACGCTGCTGAAGCTGGTAAATCGATTATTAAAGCCGAGTGCGGGAGAAGTCTTCGTGAATGGGCAATCGGTGGCCGAGTCCAATCCGATTCATCTTAGGCGAGGGATTGGGTATGCCATTCAGGATGGCGGGCTGTTTCCCCATTACACCGTGGCGGAAAATGTGGGGCTCGTGCCGGGGCTGGAGGGCTGGGAACGGGGACGAATTGCGACGCGAGTGGAAGATATGATGCGGCTGGTCGGGCTGGAACCGCGGGAATTTGCACAGCGTAAGCCTCGGGAACTTTCCGGTGGACAACGGCAAAGGGTCGGCGTGGCGCGGGCGCTGGCAGCCGATCCGGCGATTTTGCTGATGGATGAGCCGTTCGGAGCGCTCGATCCCGTGACGCGAGCGGAGTTGCAGCACGAATTTGCGGAATTAGCACGAGGTCTGGCGAAGACGATTGTCTTCGTTACGCACGATTTGCACGAGGCGCTGCGGCTGGGCTCGCGGATTGTATTGCTTGCGGCCGGTAAAATTGTTGCGGACGCGCCACCGGAAGAGTTTCTGCGAGTGGATCATCCGGAAGTGCGGGCGTTTGCAACTTCATTTGGAGTGGGAGAAGAAGCGCGGGCATGAGTGTTTGGGAATTCATGGTGAGCCACCGGGCGGAGATTTTTGAAGCGACGCTGGCGCATCTGTTTCTTGTTGTGGTGTCGATGGCGATCGCCATTTCCATTGGTGTGCCGCTCGGGATGCTCCTTGTCAAGCAAAAGGAATTGCGAACGATCGCGCTCGGATTTGCCTCGGTACTACAGACGATTCCGAGCCTGGCGTTATTCGGGTTTTTGATTCCGTTGCCATTTCTTGGCGGCATCGGGACACGCACGGCTGTGATTGCGCTGTTTTTGTACGCGCTGCTTCCGATTCTGCGGAATACGGTCGTCGGGTTAACGAATCTCGATCCGGCAGTGCTGGAAGCTGCGGAAGCGATGGGTATGAAGGAGTCGCAAGTTTTGCTGAAGGTGCGTTTTCCGCTGGCGTTGAGTGTGATTCTTGCGGGGATTCGAACGGCGACGGTAATCACCATCGGCGTGGCGACGATTGCCGCAGCGATAGGCGCGGGCGGCCTGGGGACGTTCATTTTTCGAGGAGTGGCGATGGTGAGCGATGCGGTGATTCTTGCGGGTGCAATACCCGCGGCATTGCTGGCACTTGCCGCGGATGCCGCGCTTGGATTGCTCGAGCGGCGATTGAAGGTGGTTTAGCGTGCGGCGATGGTTTGCGCTTTTCCTGGGGCTGGTTGTTGCCGCCGGCTTTCTTTCCGCGTGCAACAGCGGCCGAAAGAAAAAGCTGGTCATTGGTTCGAAATTCTTTACCGAGCAGGTTGTACTTGCAGAGCTGCTGGCGCAGCACATCGAGGCGCGCACCGGAATTGCAGTTGAGCGGAAAACGAATCTTGGCGGGACACTTCTCATTCACAAAGCGATGCTTGCGGGTGATTTGGATTTGTACGTAGAGTATACGGGCACGGCGCTGACGGCTGTGCTTGGCGAAGTGCCGAAAGAGGATTCGAGCGCGACATATCAACGTGTGAAGGAACAATACGGCCAACGATTCGGGTTGGAAGTCACGGAGCCCCTGGGATTTGAAAATACGTTCGCGATGGTCGTACGTTCCGAGGATGCGGAACGCCTGCTCTTGAAAAATATGTCCGACCTCGCGCCGGTTGCGCCAAAGTGGCACGCGGCCGTGGGGTATGAATTTCTCGAACGTCCCGATGGCTTTCGCGGCTGGAGCCAGACATACGGACTAAAATTCGCGGAGACACCTCGTGTGATGGACCTCGGACTCTTGTACCGCGCACTCACACAACATCAGGCGGACATCGTTGCCGGAAATTCGACGGACGGTTTGATCGAAGCGCTGCATCTCGTTCCCCTGAACGACGACCGCCATTACTTTCCGCCGTATGATGCGGTGCCGGTTGTTCGCCGCGCGGCCCTCGAGCAAAATCCGCAGCTCCGGGCCGTGCTGGCCGAACTGGCCGGGAAAATCTCCGCGGAAGACATGCGGCGCATGAACGCGGCAGTGGATGCGAATCAGCGCGATGTGAAAGCGGTTGTGCGCGAATTTCGCGAAAGCAAAGGTCTCTAGCGTGGTTGCCGCACGCCGGAGTGTTTGCTACATTCGAGCCAGGTCAAAAAATCTGCCCGAGAGAGTGATGCCTATTTCGCAGGAATTACTTGAGATGTTGCGTTGCCCGGTGTGCAAGGCGCGCGTGCAGTTGCAGCCGGACAAGAGCAGCTTGAAGTGCGAATCGTGCCGCCGTATCTATCCGGTCCGCGACGAAATCCCCGGTATGCTTGCCGAGGAGGCGCAAATCGCGCCGGAATAATTCGCGCGGCTGCAAGCCATGGACCGGCTCACTTCTTCTTCCATCGCAAATCTGAAAAAAATTGTTCCGCGCATCAAGGGCAAGCGCATCGGCGTTCTCGGCGACCTGATGCTGGATCGCTATTTGTGGGGAACCGCTTCGCGGCTGTCGCCTGAAGCGGCTGTACCGGTTGTAGATCTTGAGAGGCAAGACGAATTCCCTGGAGGGGCAGGGAATGTCGCGGCCAATCTCGCGACGCTCGGTGCCAAGGTTGAAGTCTTCGGAGTAATTGGAGGCACGAAAGACGGCGACGACGAAGCAGGGCGGGCATTGCGAGTCTGCCTGCGGGCTATTGGAATTGTGGATCGAGGAGTAATAGTGGATGCCGCGCGCGTGACGACGGTTAAGACGCGGATTATCGCCCGGCACCAACAGATCGTGCGCGTAGATAGTGAGCGGCGGGTCGTTCTTAGCAAGGGAACGGAGGACAAGCTCTTTCGGAAATTTGCGGAGTCGGTGAAGAGTTTGGACGGATTGGTATTGTCTGACTACGACAAAGGAGTGATCACAGACGCGCTTTCTGAACGCGTATTTGAACAGTGTCACAAAGAAAGCGTGCCAGTATTCGTAAGCCCGAAGAAGCCGCGACTTTTTGCGCATCGAGGAGCGCGCGTGGTGACTTGCAATCTACTGGAAGCGGGACGGTTTGTAACGCACCCACTGCAGGATGAAAAGTCGATTGAAGAGGCGGGCCGCAAACTTTTGGCGCATTTTGGGTGCAGCGCAGTGGTCATTACGCGCGGCGAAAAGGGAATGAGTATTTTTGAGGAATCGTCGCCGCGCCACTTGACGATTCCCGCGACGAGTTTTGAAGTGACGTATGCGCGTGTCGGGCAAACCGGGATCGAGCGCGGCGCGACGGGTCGGCAAGTATTTGATGTGACGGGAGCGGGAGACACGGTGCTGAGCGTGCTAGCCGCTGCAGTCGCGGCGGGCGCTTCGCTGCCCGATGCAGCGATTCTTGCAAATACAGCCGCAGGAGTTGTCGTAGGAAAGCTGGGAACGGCGAGCGTCAGCCCGCAGGAATTAACGCACGCGCTTGAAGATTTGGCGCGCTAGCCGGAAACCTTATTCATCCGGCGTCACGGGCGAAAAACTCATCGCCTTCGAATCGGAATCCACCCAAACGGGAACCACTTTGGTGCGGCGGCTCTTTTCTGCGTCATTCGCTCCGGGCATCGGCGAGAACGGGCTGACGGCGACGTTTATGATGACGCCATTCGATTTCTTCGGCGCAGTGGCGCGCAAGATTTCGTAACTTTTTACCGGGCCGTAGTAGCCGCTCGGCCCCCAATCGGCGAGAAAATCTCCCATTTTGTAGCTGTCGCTCGGCTTCCAAAGCTGATACGCGTGCGCGGTGTCGCCGGCAACGAGTGCATCAAAAAAATGGTCAACGGCTTTCTTCTCCGGATAAAACCGGAACATAAACCAGCCGCCGATGATGGCTGCCAAAGCTACGGCAATCATCGTAAATTTTATTGCATTCGGTTTTCCCTGCGATTCTGCGGGCGGATCAAGAAGTGTCATCCGGTATCTCCAGCCTCTTGGTTAGACACCGAAAATCGTAACAAAGTTTCCCCGCGCGAAAAAGGAAACATAAACAGACGGCGATACTTGTTCTGGGGAATTATGCTTCCAACGCTCCGCCCGCGCCTTCCGGCAACTCGATCTGATATTTGGTGCGGGCTTTTTCGCGGTGAATTTCCATCGCCAGCTCGATGAGCTTGTCAATCAGCTGGCGGAAGGGAATTCCACTCGCTTCCCAGAGTTTGGGATACATGCTGATGGAGGTGAAGCCGGGAATGGTATTCACTTCGTTCAGATAGAGTTTTCCGCCCTTTTTCTCTAGGAAAAAGTCCACGCGTGCCATTCCGGAAAGTTCCAGCGCGCGAAACGCGGCAAGAGCGTACTTCTGAATTTTCTTTGCCTGCGCGGTCTCGAGCTTTGCAGGAATCAGGAGTTGAGTTCCTTCTTCGAGGTATTTGGCGGTGTAATCGTAAAACTCGCGGTGCGGAACGATTTCGCCAGGGACAGAGGCTTTGGGGTCGTGATTGCCTAGAACGGAAACTTCAATTTCACGCGCGTTGACGGAGCGCTCGACCAAAATCTTCATGGCAAATTCCGAAGCCAGATTGAGCGCCGGAGCAAGTTCCTCGCGCGAATGGACTTTAGTCATTCCGACGGAAGAGCCAAGCGCGGCGGGTTTTACAAACACCGGATATTTAAATTTCTTCTCGATTTCCATCTGAATGGATTTCGGGTCGCGCTCCCAATCGGAGCGGTACACGGTAATCCAGGGCACAACGGGAATTTTGGCGGCTTGCAGAAGGCGCTTCGACACGTCTTTATCCATTCCGATTGCTGAGCCGAGTACGCCAGCGCCGACAAACGGCAAGCCCGCGAGGTCAAGCAAGCCCTGAATCGTGCCGTCTTCGCCGTAGGTCCCGTGCATCACGGGGAAAACCACGTCAACGCGCATGCCGCCGCCGCTGCGATCGAGCGGAATGAGCGCGGCGTCGGTCGGGTCCGCGGCCATCACCACGCGCTTTCCGGCTTTCAAAACGTCCGGCAGCATTTTCTGCGCAGCGCCACCGATGAGCCAGTGGCCTTCTTTCGAAATACCGATTGGCACCGCTTCGTATTTGTCGGGATCGAGCCCGCGAATCACAGATGCTGCCGACGCGAGCGAAACTTCATGCTCGCCGCTTCTTCCGCCAAACAAAACGCCTACACGCAGAATTTTCTTCTCTGGAGTCACGAGAAGTATTTTTCCAGAAAAGCCGGGCTGTCAGAAGCACGTATCCATGAGTTGTTTCCAAAACGAAGCTTCAGCTGGCCGTCCGGTCAGGTTTAATTCATCGCGGGAGACGGTGCGCCCATCTTGTTCTTTTGCGGAATGGGTAGCTTGCCGTCGGCGCCGCCGGTGAGCGCAAGAAATTCCGGATCTTCGCGCAGGGATACGAAGACTTCGTCCACCCGCGCCTCCATCATTTCCTTGGTTCGAACGGCTTCGTATCGCTCATATTGAAAAAAGTGGCGCTTCAATAGGTCGAGCGCCTTTTGTTTTTGACCGGCTTGTGCGTAGATCGCCGCCAGATTGTATGAGGCGGGCAAGAGCGCTTCGTTGTCCTTCGCAATCTTCAGGGCTTCGTCGCCGTGGCCATTGCCGGCGAGGAATGCCGCTGCAAAAACAAGATTGTAGCGGTCCATCGGGTCAAGTTTTGTCGCTTCCCGCGTGTACTCATCGGCTTTTCCCTTGTCTCCTTCGGAATTCCAGTAAACCGCGAGATTGCGGTAGGCCAATGCCAAGGGATATTCCTTCACGGAAGCTTCCATCAGGTGCAAGCCTTTTTGAAAATCGCCGTCATGAATCGTCATCTTTCCAAGGCCGTGCATGGCGACAGCGCGTGAAAGTGGATCGGCCGGCATCGCAAGGATGGACTCGAACGCTGTCCGCGCTTTATCCCAATCGCCCAGGTGATGCCGGTAGAGCTCACCGAGATAACGCAACGGCGCAGGGTCGGCCGGGTCCATCTGGTGCGCTTGCGAGTAAAGCTTTTCTGCGAGCTCGTACTTCTCGTCCATCTCCGCTTTCAAGCCGCGCTTCATTACGGCTTCAATCTTTGCGCTTTGCGCGCGGTCCATCACGGGCGGATCGAAAACCAGGCCGACTTCCACGCCGAGTTTCTTCAATTCTTTCGATGCGTCTTTCGCTTTGCCGGGGAAGAGGCACCTTTGTTCCATCACGGAGCGGTAGAGCGTGATCGCTCCTTCTTTATCGCCGCCTTTAACTTTCTCCTTGGCGTCCTTCATCTGCTGTTTAATGGTTTCTTCGCGCTGCTTCATCTCGCCTTCGAGGAGCTTTTCCACCTGTTCGACTTTCAGATAACCATCCTTGTTTTGCGCTTTTCCGATCACCGTGCCGTCCGCCTTTGCCAACACAGCTACCGGCAGTTTTTCGCCGTCTGCCATTTTCTGGATGTCGCCGGATTGCGAATCTGCGATTCCCATCGCGACACACTGCGATGCGTACAGGCTAAGAGTTCGAGAATTGCGCAGGCTGGATTTCTGGAACTCCACTACCGACGAAGGAAACCAATACACGGCAAGCCCACCGTCGGGCAGGGCGTTCGGCGGTCGCACCACCTTCCAGGGCACTTGATAGACCTGCTCCTCACTGCCCATGCCGCCACCACCGCCGCGCATGCCACCCATTCCGCCGCCCCCTCCGCCGCCACATGTCGCCAGGCTCGGCAGCGGCAAAAGCAAAAATGCCATGAGAACCGCCATCAAGCGGGAAACGAGCTTATTCATTGGATTGCCTTATCTCCTCGACGGAATTGCTTTGCTACCAATTTCGGCCTAGAGGAACTCAATCCGCTAAAGATGCAGGAACGCGCCAAAATGCCGCCTGCGGTGTTGGGCAGATTTTACTCCAATAGCAAGAAGGATCGGTGCTAAAGGATTTTCTGCCCCAGCGCGGAGAGCACCAGCTCCACTCCGAGCAGCGCCGTGCGATTGTGCTCGTCGAGAATCGGATTAATCTCGACAACTTCGAGCGACGCCATCGATTCGGTGTCGGCGATCATTTCCATGGCGAGGTGCGCTTCGCGGTAGGTAACGCCACCGCGCACGGGCGTCCCGACTCCAGGCGCATCGGTCGGGTCAACAAAATCCATGTCGAGGCTCACGGCAACTCCGGCTGTGTCGTCCATTGCGTACTTCAGGGCCTCGCTCATCACATCGCGCATGCCACGCTCGTCAATGTCGCGCATCGTGAAAACGTGAATACCGGATTTCTTCACAATCTTGCGCTCTTGTGCGTCCAAATCGCGCGCGCCGACGATGACGATGTTCCCTGCCTCGGCCTTCGGCTTGAAGCCGCCCAGATTCACGAGTTCGTCCGCACCGTAGCCCATAATCGCGGCGAGCGGCATGCCGTGCACGTTGCCCGAAGGAGAAGACTCCGGCGTATTCATGTCGCCGTGCGCGTCGAGCCAGATGTAGCCAATCTCCTTCTTATCTTTGCGAAAATGCGAAGCCACACCGGCCGCCACGCCTGCCGCAATGGAATGGTCTCCACCCAGCACCAGCGGCGTAAATCCTTCGCCAAGCGATTTCTCAACGGTTTTGCAGATGTCCTGGCAAGTCTCCGTGATCTCCTGCAAATATTTAGCCCGCTTTTCGCCGACCGACATCTCTTCCGGCTGTTTTACTTCCAAGTTGCCAATGTCCTCGACGGTGTGCCCGAGTTTCTTGATAGCCGCCTGCAAACCCGCCCCACGCAGGGCAGACGGCCCCATATCCACGCCGCGGCGGCTCTGGCCCAGGTCCATAGGCACACCAATGATTCGCACTTTTTGAGACATTTTCCTGTCCAGATTCGGCGGCAAGGCCCTTTGCGGAGCCTCCGGCGGCGCTACCCACGCCTCCGGCGATTCCCCAGCCCGCCACTCCTAACTTCCGTGGAACGCTAAGGATACACCCTGTAAATCATGCGGGGGAAGGGGATGACCTCGCGAATGTGCTCGGTGCCGCAGATCCAAGCGACAGTGCGCTCAAGGCCTAGGCCAAAGCCGGCATGAGGGACGCTGCCATAGCGTCGGAGGTCCAAGTACCACTGGAACGATTCTTCCGGTAAGTTGTGTTCTTTCAATCGCTTAACGAGCAGGTCGTAGTCGTGGATGCGCTGGCTACCGCCGATGATTTCGCCGTAGCCTTCGGGGGCAATCATGTCAAAGGCGAGCGCCAAATCTGGCCGGTCGGGGTCGGGCTGCATATAAAATGCTTTAATGGCGCTTGGGTAGCGGTGTATCATCACCGGCTTGTCGAAGTTCCTCGAGACGAGCGTTTCTTCGTCGCCGCCGAAGTCGTCGCCGAATTTTGCCGGGTTCCCGGCTTTGACCAGAACGTCGATCGCCTCCTCATACGAAATGCGCGGGAAGGGCGGCTTGATGTTTTCGAGCTTCGAGATGTCGCGCTTGAGCACTTCCAGTTCGCGCGATTTATTCTTTACGACGCCCTGCACAATCGCGCTCACCAAACCTTCGCCAAGGTTCATCATGTCAGGCAGTTCGGCGTAAGCCGCTTCCGGCTCAAGCATCCAGAATTCGGTCAGGTGCCGCCGCGTTTTCGATTTTTCCGCGCGAAACGTCGGCCCGAAAGTGTAGACCTTCCCGAGCGCCATCGCGGTTGCTTCGATATAAAGCTGGCCGCTTTGCGTCAGGTACGCTTTCTGGTCGTCAATGTAGTTCACTTCGAACAGCGTGGACGTGCCTTCGCACGCAGCCGGCGTGAACATCGGCGCGTCGGTCAGCGTGTACCCCTGCGAATCCATGTACTCGCGGGCCGAGCGAATCGCTTCCGCGCGAATGCGCAAAATCGCAGCTTGCCGCGGCGTGCGCATCCACAAGTGGCGATGGTCGAGCAGAAAATCCACCCCGTGCTCTTTCAACTGAATTGGAAACGGCGTGCTCTCCGGCACTTTTTGCACGATCTGGATTTTGCTGACGCCCATTTCGAATCCGCCAGGTGCGCGCTGCTCCGCGCGGATTTTTCCTGTGACGATGACGCTCGATTCCTGCGTCAGCCCCTTCAACGCTTCGAACGCTTCCGGGCTTTCTTTCAGCGCGCACACACCCTGGATAATGCCCGTGCCGTCGCGAAAAATCGGAAAGATCAACTTGCCGGACTCGCGCAAATTATAGAGCCAGCCTTTGATCGTCACTTCCTGCCCGTCGTATTTTCCCGCCTGCTCGATCGTGATCGTCGTCATTGTTCCTTCACCGCGATGGTCGCCCACGCAGCGTGCTCTCCAAACCAATAGGATATCGCGCGCGACCACGGTTTGCGAATCGGCGTTTCGGTCGCCAAAAGGCTACAATGTCGCCCGCGGGGGAATCATGTCCAACTCATCGCAATCACGCAGGGATTTTATTGCCACGACTTCGATCGGCTTGATCGGCGCCGCTGCACTTCCGCAAAATCAATCGTCAGCGCCATCGCAACAACCAACCGAACCGCCGGCAGGTGCGCCTCCGGCATTCGGCGCCGGACCTGAGTTTGGTCCTGAGGTTTCGGCGAGTACTTTTACGGAAGCAGAAAAGCTTGTGCAATTTCAGCTCGCGCCTGCGGAACGAACTGTGGCTGCGGAAAGCTGGCGCAGGACTTTGGCTTCGGTTTATGAGCGTCGCGTGGGACCGCGCAAGGTCGCCATCGAATCGACCATTGCGCCTTATTCGCAATGGAATCCGATTTTGCCTGGACGCGCAGCAGGCCCCCCGCACGAAAATTTTGTTCGTTCGAATTCTGATCCCGGGCCGCTTCCCGAGCGCGAAGAAGACATCGCGTTTGCGTCACTTACAAAGCTTTCTCGCTGGATCGGGCAGCGCAAGCTCACCTCAGAGCGCCTCACACAAATTTATTTGCGCCGTATCGAACGTCTCGACCCAAAGCTGCGCTGCATCATCACGCTCACAAAAGATCTTGCCCTCGCGCAAGCGAAACAAGCCGACGCCGAGATCGCCGCCGGAAAATACCGCGGCCCCTTGCACGGCATTCCCTGGGGCGGGAAAGACCTTCTCGATACGGCCGGTATTCGCACCACTTACGGTGCGGAACCCTATCGCGATCGCGTTCCTTCCGCAGACGCCGCCGTCGTCAAGCGCTTGCACGAAGCGGGCGCCGTTCTCCTCGCCAAACTCAGCCTCGGCGCGCTCGCGCTCAACGACATCTGGTTTGGCGGCCAAACGATGAATCCTTGGCTGCTTGAAGAAGGCGCGTCCGGATCCAGCGCCGGCCCGGGCGCAGCGACTGCGGCCGGCCTCGTCGGCTTTTCCATCGGCAGCGAAACCGGAGGCAGTATCGTCAGTCCTGCGATGCGCTGCGGCATCACCGGTCTGCGCCCGACGTTTGGCCGCGTTCCACGAACCGGGGCCATGACGCTCTGCTGGTCGCTCGACAAGCTCGGCCCGATGACTCGCTCGGTTGAAGACGCGATTCTCGTTCTTCGCGCGATTTCCGGCCCCGATCCGGGCGATCTTTCGAGCGTCCCCAGCAAACTCGATTTTGATGCGAACGCTTCCATCAAAAACTTGCGCGTTGGATATTTTCCAGGCTGGATGAAAGAAGCTCCCGCAACCGATGTGGACCGCGCTGCACTCGAAACCGTGAAGAAACTCGGCATGACGACAGTGGAAGTTTCGCTTCCCGATTGGCCGTATGACTCATTGCAACTTATTCTTTTCGCCGAAGGCGCCGCCGCATTTGAAGAACTCACGCTCAGCGGTGGATTAAATCAATTGAAAGCGCAAGTCCCCGACGCCTGGCCCAACCTTTTCCGCCAATCGCGTTTTCTCTCCGCGGTGGATTTCGTCCAAACGGACCGCTTCCGCCGCAAGGTGGCACAGGAAATGGCGCGCATTTTTTTCGAAGTTGACTTGCTGCTCGTGCCTTCATTGCGCGACGAAATACTCACCATTACCAATTTCACCGGCCAGCCCTCGCTCACGCTCCGCGCCGGCTTCGTCGAAGTCTCCGAAGCGCGCAGCGACTGGGCGCCCGATCCCAAAAATCCTTTGCCGAAGTTCAATCCGCCGCGCCGCGTGCCCCACGGTGTAACGCTCATCGGCCGCCTTTTCGAAGAAGGCACTCTCTGCAGCGCGGGCATCGCGCTTGAACGCGCGTTCAACGTGGCTGGCGATCGTCCTCAAGGCTTCTGAGAAAAACGAACCGCATTCCATCCCTCATTACTCTTGCGGATCGCTTGTACCCAAGCTTCGCAACCCATACGTCGCACTAGTAGTTGGTCTAGCCCAGTGGTGGTAATTCCCGTAATTGGTTTCGTTGCGCATGCGCTAGGCTGCTTGCGTTCAAAAGGAGGAATGAACCCAATGAGGTTCCGTTTCGTAGTTTCCGCAGCTCTGGCTCTATGGATCGCCATGCCCGCGTTTGCGCAGCGTCCGGAAGAGCGAAATAACGAGCGCCAAGCGCAAGAGCATCGCGATGGCCCGCGCGCAAATCAAGGGCACGTTCCGCAAGCTCCGCCGCCCAAGCGGGATGTTCGCGCCAAGCCGGAAGTGGAGCGCCATGACACGCGCGTCAATTCCGTTCCCCACGTGAACAACGATCACTGGTACGGCCACGACCGCCCGAATGATCGCCGTTATGTCGTGGTTCATCCTTTCGAACACGGCCATTTCGAGCATATTGGTGCATCGTACCGCTATAACGTGTTGCGCATAGACCGCGACCATCACCGCTTCTGGTTTCCCGGTGGCTTTTATTTTGAAGTGGCTTCCTGGGATTGGGGCCTCTGCTCCGATTGGTGCTGGGACTGCGGCGAGGACTTCACCATTTACGACGACCCGGATCACCCCGGCTACTATTTGCTCTACAACATTCACACCGGCGGCTACGTCCATGTGACCTACATGGGCACTTAGTTGAATTGCCGCAAGTTCTGAATCTTCGGGGGAGAGGCAAGGGGCTGGGCTTCCGCGGATTTTGTGATCGGCGTCCATTCGGAGAGCCCAGCCTCTTTGTTTTTCTGCTGCTAAAATCCGCGTTCGTCCGCGGAAGGTCCGTAAATTGACGGAACAGGGGCCTCGTTAAGACGCAAATAGACCGTCAATTGTCCGCGATGATGGCCCAAATGCGTGAACACGGCGTCGCGGATGGAGGCATAGCGCGGCGAGTCGCTGACAACGTGACCATTCACAAGCATCCGCCAGCGCTTCTGAAGATGTTCGTCCGTTGTGTTCTGCAGCGCCTTGCGCGCGGATGCGACCGCTTCGTCAAAGGAAGCGAGTAGCTCGCGGTTTGAGTTCAGCTCCTTGGGTTGAAACCTTGCATCCTGCGATGTCAGCTCGTATTCTTCCGAATCAATCATCATCGCAATCCATCCGGGCATCTTCGCCACAAGCGCAGCCAGATAGCCCATCGCCATAGACTTCTCGTGTGGCTTCCAATCATTCCTGCCCTCGGGAACGCGTTCCAACGCTCGTCGCGTGCTCTTCGTCTCCGCTTCCAGTTGCTCCAGAAAAAGCTCCGTCAGCTTCATCCTTAATCTCCTCGGGCGGGAATTCACGATTGTCATGGCACCATGTCTTCAGCAGAGGTGTCAAATTACGATGCGCTTTCACTGGCGTTGGATCTTGCCCCTGTTCGGCTTGTTTCTGTTCTTTGGCGAAACCTACGGTTCCATCAGATTTAATCAGGAACTCGGGAGCCGAAATCCTGATCGGAAGGGCTTTTGGTGGGCCACATTTCGACTCAAAACCGATCCCCTTGACAAGATCCCACCACGCCCCTATGGAGATGAAGCTCCGAACTGTGTGGAACGTTGGTCGATTCGCGATGTCATCGTCGATCCTGGCGCAATTTTGATGACCCTGTTACTTTCGGCGCTTCCCGCCTTTTTCCTTGCGCTTCGAATTGTGCATGGACTGGGGCGCCTGGGCGTGAATGAGGTCTACATCTTTTTCATTTCAGCGCCGATATTGGTTCTGGCTTGGTACTACTTCCTGGGCTGGTTAGTCGATCGCTGGAGAGATAAGCGAGAGGAAAGGCTTTTGCACTGAACTAGCCCCACGCTTTCTCGAAGCGAACCAGCGCGGCGCGGCCGGAGGCAAGCTGTTCCGTCATTCCAGGCGTGTCGGCTCCAACTTTTTCTTTCAACTCCAACACAATCGCCAAATTGTTTTCCGGCGCGCTCTTGAGCACGGGAATTGCGCTCTTCCAATCAATCGAGCCGTCATATGGCGGCAGATGCTCGTCTTTTTCGCCGTGATTGTCATGTAAGTGCACGCTCGCCACGAGTTCACGCAGAGGCTCGAACGCCTTCGCAATGCGTTCTTCTGCCGGTTCGTCGCCCAAATTAGCGTGGCCAATATCAAAATTAAATCGCAACCCAGTCAATCGCGTTTCGTCCACAAACGCGCGCAAATACGCCGGCGCTCCCATTTCGCTCACCGTATTTTCCACACACAGCGTCACGCCCAGATGTTTTGCGTGTAGCACCAGGTGTTCCAGCGAGCTAAACGCCGCATCTCGCTTTCGAGGATCGGCTGTTTCGCGCGAACCGCCCATGTGCAGCACCATACGCTGATACGGTAATTCTTCCGCAACGTCAATTGCGCGTTTGAATTCGTCCATCGCTTCGATCCGCCGCACTCGCTCCACCTCGCACACGGACAATGGGATTCCACTCTCGCGCATCGCGCTGGTGTCTTTGCTTGTCGGCGCGTGCAAAGAAGAAAGCCCCAACCCGTGGCGCCGTAGCATCCCTGCCAGCGTCTGAATCTCCGGCTTCGACGCATAGTCAAAATGCGCGCGAGAGCAAAAAATCTCGACTGCGGAAAATCCATTCTCCGCGACGTCGCCCAGAAATTCCGGCGTCAATTTTCGCGATACGGACAGATAAGTAGATAGGATTCGTTGCATTCGTCTATCCCGGGGTGTTTGTTTTATGCGCCTCTAGTATCCCACGGCCGAGCCTTCGTCACGGGGGTCCGCTGCACCCAGACGTTCTCCAGTTAACACGTCAATTCCAATCGCGTTTACGAGGCCAATATGCCCGATTTTCCGCGTTGCGTGCCCCATTGCGTCCAGAGCGCGCTGCACCGTTGGCGAAAACTGATTCTCCATCACGATGCGGTCCGGAAACCATTGATGATGAAACCGCGGCGCATTAATCGCCGCCTGCGCCTCCATACCAAGTCTCATCCAGTTAATAATCGAAAGCAGCACCGCCGAAATAATTCTTGGCCCCCCCGGCGATCCGGTCACAAAACTCAGTTTCCCGTCTCGCACCAGAATCGTCGGTGTCATCGAGCTCAGCGGCCGGTGCCCTGGCGCGATCGCGTTCGCTTCCGACTGAATCAATCCGAACAACGCATTCGGCACGCCCGGCTGCGTCGTGAAATCGTCCATCTCATCGTTTAGCAAAAATCCCGCGCTGGAAGTCACGTGCGAGCCGTAGCTGTCGTTCAGCGTGAACGTGCTCGCCACGGCGTTTCCCGCAGCATCAACGACAGAAAAGTGTGTCGTGTGCGGCCCATCGTTCAAGATGATTTCCTGCGGCGCTGCTGTGCTCGCTTCCATTCCGCAAACGTGCGGCTGCCCGGCTTGCGTCGTTTTGCTCGAAGACGCGTGCGCGGCATCAATCGTCGCGCGCAGCTCTTTCGCGTAGCACGGGCTCGTCAAACCGTCCACCGGCACTTTCGCAAAATCCGGATCGGCCAAATATGCAGCGCGATCCGCAAAAACGCGCCGCATTACTTCTGCCGTCACGTGAACGCTTACCGGGTCGTCCCAGCCTTTCAGAGGCACGCCATCCAGCATGTTCAAGGCTTCGATTACCGCTACTCCACCGGAACTCGGCGGTGGCGAAGCGATTACATCCCATTTGTGCCCATCAATTTCGTAATGCGCGTGCAGTGTCTCGCGGACCTTCGGCTGATAATTCGCCAAATCCTCCATTGTGATCAGCCCGCCAAGCCGAGCCATGTCGCCCACCAGCATGCGCGCCGTTTCGCCACGATAAAATTCCGCTGCGCCATTTTTCGCAATCCGCCGCAACGTTACCGCGAGCTCCGGCTGCTTCAGCGTCTCGCCCGCGCGAAACATTTCGCCGTCCTTCAAGAAAATCCGCCGCGAGATCGAAAATCGCTGCAAATCTTTCCGCTCTAGCGCAAATTCCCCCGCAAGTTTCGGACTAATGGCAAAACCATCTTCCGCCAGACGAATCGCCGGCGCCATCACGTCCGCCAGCTTCATCGTGCCATACGTCTTCAGAGCGAGATCCAGCCCAGCAACAGTCCCCGGAACCGCGACCGATTTGTAGCCAAGCGTCGAAGCTTCCGGATCGAGCCTTCCATCCGCGCCGATGTACATGTCCCGCGTTGCGCGCCCGGGCGCCACTTCGCGGTAATCAAGAAACGTCGTCTTGCCGTCCGCGAGCCGCACCAGCATGAACCCGCCGCCGCCGATATTTCCCGCCGCTGGTTCAACCACGGCCAGCGCAAACGCCGTCGCCACGGCCGCGTCTATCGCGTTGCCGCCCTTTTGCAAAATCTCCACGCCCGCGCGCGAGGCTAACTCCTCGTCCGTCGCAACTATGCCATGCGCCGCGCGAACCGCTTGCTTCGGCCAGGATTTCTCCGTCTCCGCGCGTTCGCGGTACTCCGCCGCATTTTGCCCGAAGGTCGAAATTGTCAGTGGAGAAGCTAGCACAAACAGGGAACTGCACACACGAACCAGGCGGGCGTATTTCATGATGGAGAAAAAACAGTAAGGGATTAGAAACGCCGCGTCAAGAAGTACGGCCACGCAACTTTCGCTTTAACTATAGTAGGAAATCGAAGGTCTACTGCTCGCTCAGAAACTCCACTTTCGCTGGTTCCGGCAACAATCCCGCCTTCGTTCCGCGCTCGATCAATTCCGTCACCGCCGCTTTGCCTTTTTCACCGTACCCGAGCGTCCACTTGTTCACATACATGCCTACGAACTGGTCCGCCAGCTCGGTTTCCATGTCCCGCGCAAACTGCATCGCATACTTCAGCGCATCGTCTCGGTGTTCCAATCCATATTCGACACTTTCGCGAATCGTTTTCGCAATCAGCCGCCCCATGTCCGGTGCCAGCGATCGCTTCACGGCGTTTCCGCCAAGTGGCAATGGCAATCCCGTCAGCTCCTGCCACCACACGCCCAAATCCAGCACCTTGTGCAAACCCATCTGCGGATAGAGCAGCTGTCCTTCATGAATCAGCAGCCCGGCCTCAACCATCTCCTTCTGCACCGCGTCCAAAATCTTGTCGAACGGCATCACCACCGCTTCAAAATCCGGCTCATACAACTTCAGCGAAAGATACGCCGTCGTCTTCAGTCCGGGCACGCCAATCCGCTTGCCTTTAATATCCTCTTTCTTCATGGACTTCGCCGACACCACGATCGGCCCATACCCCTCGCCGAAACTCGCTCCGCAATCGAGCAGCACGTACTTGTCGCGAATGGACGGGTACGCCGCAAAGCTCACCGCCGTCACGTCGTATGTTTCCGTCAGCGCCGCCTCATTCAACGTCTGAATGTCGCTCAAAATGTGCGTGTATTTGTAACCGGGAGTCGGGAGCTTATGCGTCGCCAGCGCGTAAAACATGAACGCGTCGTCGGAATCCGGCGAATGGGCCAGCTTGATCTCCACTGGCTCAGTTTCGGTTTTCTGCGCTGCTTGTCTTCCTGCCATGTGTTCTTCTATTTCCTTGGGGAATTGCCGGCGGGCCTGCGAAGAAACCTTTCCCTTCCGCTGGGTGAGAAGTGAACGGGAGGAAGAGAACCTACCCTACGCTGGGACTTGCGAGGCGCCTTGCCGGGTCTTTTTCGCGCAGCCAAAGCCTAACACACCCCATCCCACCTCGCCAAATACCCATAGAAAGTTCTGGCACTTGCAATCCGCAGGAGTACAATCCCGCCTAGCAGGTGCGCCATGAAACCTCAACCCGCACGGGAACCCTCGCGCGAGCAACAAATTGAGGCCGTGTGCGAAGGCGTTTCGCCATTGGATGAACCCTGCAACGAAGCCGCTTCTGTTTTCTGCGATCGGTGCGAGCGCTGGTTCTGCGCCACCCACGCGGAAGACGAAGAATGGCACGCTTGCGGCGTCGAACCCGGCGACGAAGGCGGCGAAGGCTAGCGCCTTCCGCCACGCACGGCCAATTTGTCCGCCGACACTTTTTGTGTGCCCTTCTCCGCACTCCCAAGCGCCCGCGTCTCCGTCTACAATCCCTCTATGCCAAACTCCGGCTTGTGGTTCGAGCGAAAATTCGAATTCGCCTTTTCCGCGGACCTGTTTCCCAATCTTTGCATAAGGCTCCGCGGAACTCCCGCCCGCCTGGAAGAAATGCTGCGCGGCCAGCCGAGCGATCTGCTTACCGCGCGCCGCGATGAAAAGTGGACAGTGCAAGAACAGGCGGGTCATTTGCTCGACTTGGAGGAACTATGGAGCGCTCGCCTCAGCGATTTCCTGGATGGCAAGCCGCACCTCTCCGCTGCCGACCTGCAAAATCGCAAAACGCACGAAGCGAATCACAATTCGCGTCCGCTAACCGGCATTCTCTCGGAATTCAGAACCGCGCGCACCGCATTTGCAGACAAGCTCGATGCTCTGGACCACGCCCGCATCGCGCACACACTCTCGCACCCGCGTCTCCAGCAGCCCATGCGCCTCGTGGACCATCTCTACTTCGTCGCCGAACACGACGACCATCATCTCGCCAAAATCTGGTCCGCTCTCCATCCCTGATTTTCTGCCGATTTTATGAAAACGCCTTCCCGGCATTTTCTTGCAGGGAAGGCGCTTTGCACGCTTGGTCTTTCTTTGCTTATTGCCCGAACGTAATCATTCCGAAAATTCCGTCCGCATAACCGTTCGGTCCGCCTGTAAAAAACAGTTGGTTGTGCGCTCCGTTCGGCCCTCCATCCTGCCCGAACTGCAACGCCCAAATGCCATCAACCTCGATCGCTTTGCCGTTTGCGTCGCGCAACTCCCCGAGAAACTGTCCGCTCTCCGGATTGAACGCAAGGATCTGCCCCTTCGCCGTATTATTGCTGATCAAAATCGCGCCGCTCATCGGCCCAAAATCCGATGGCGCCAGCGCGATGCCCCACGGCGAATGCAGCGGCCCATGCAGCGCGTTGTGCCGCAGCAGCGTTCCGTCCGTTGCAAACACGTCCACGAATCCGCCGAGCGCCTTGTTCAGCGGCGTGTACGTCACCCAAAGCTGCCCGTTAATCGTCTGAATTCCGTACGTCGTAAAATTGCGGGGAATCGCCGGATCACTGAACGATCGCACAAAATTAAAATTGCTGTCGAAGATATCCACGGCACGGTTCGGTCCGCCATCCGCCGCGAAAAGGAAAAATTCTCCCTGCGCATTTGCCGCAATCGCCAGCCCCGTGTACGTCGCGCCAAAATCCGAGCGGTCGGCCATGATCGTTGTGTGACTACTGGACACATGCGTCACCGGATCCATGACGACTCCATCGACGTTTGGATTCCACGCACTGATTGTTCCGTCGAGCGATGCAAAAATAAACAGCGACTTCGCCGATTTGCCGTTCTCTTTCACCACAAAGTCGGTCGCATTCGGACTGATGTTTCCCACTGTCCCCGTTGGGGAACCAGTGCTTCCAGTAGGGTTGTGAATACTCACGATGAGCGGAACTTGCTGTCCCGCGCCCGTGTACAGCGTTGTAAAGCCCGAGCCGTTGTCGCTTAGCCAGAACGGGCTCGTCGGCAATGCTGTCAAGCCCCATGAATTGATTAAGTGCTGCTGGTCCGTCGAGGGCGTTGTTCCCGGCTTGTTCGAAGCCAGGTCCGTACGCACGTACTGCGCTAAGCTTGCTGGCGCAAGCGACGCGATCATCGCTAACGCCGCGCCGAATACCGCACGAATTACATTCGCTTTCATTTCTGCTTCTCCCCATCCGAAGATTTCACTGCTCGATCATCGTGGTTTCCTGCCGCTGCATCCGTTTTTGAACACACCCCTCCGCTGCAGTCAGCTCGCCCCGATTTGGCGCGCTGCAACTGACCTAGACTGCTATCGCACTCTGGAAATTCCCTCGCGAAGCTTCAGCCAAACACAAAGACCAATTTCCAGAATTTGTAGCTTTGCTTTTGATTCGAACGCAGACCAGCTACCCGCTGATCCCGTTTCACGCTCCGCCGGTAGGTACTTAACTGAGGAGCACTTGCCCTTCCAATTCATGCGATTGTAACAGTGCTTCATCGCAATTGAGAACACGCCACTTAGACTCCCTGAAGATTGGAGCTCGCCCGGCACCTCCGCGATTCCGTAGCTTCATCCCCTAAAAGCTCCAAATCTTTGGAGCAGTCACCGCCTCTCGGTCTGTTGCTGCACACTTCTTTGCGCGGGGGCACCCGCCGGAGTGGTGCCCCTTCTCGTTCCGCGCAAGGAACCATGGGATTACGTCATCTGCGCCACCGTGTCTGCGGTTACCCCTTTGTGTAGGGGCACGATATATCGTGCCTCTCCTTCGCTGGGTGACCGTCTGTTTTTGGCGCCCCTCGGCAATTCTGGTCCGGGCGGGGCTCCATTCGCGTCCTACGTCTTCCCCGCCGCCTTCCCCGCAAATTTCCCCGAATAATCCAGCGCAAACTGTGCAAAATACGTCGCTTCATACCCGGTGATATCTCGAACCGCGGAGCTCACTTGTTCCGCCTCGCCTTTCCGGTAATGTTCGTAGTCTTCCACGACTCCATCGGCCTGCCAGGCCGGCACACCGTTCTTCAACAGCGCTTCCTTCATCACTTCCGCCGAAACTTCCACATGCTTGATCGGTTTTCCCACCGCTTGCGAAAGCTGTTCCGCCATCTCCGCGTGTGTCAGCGCTTCCGGTCCGGTCAACTCGTACGTTCTTCCCTCATGGTTCGGCTCGGTCAGTGTTTTCGCCGCCACTTCGCCGATGTCGCGAACATCCACGATGCTGATTCGCGTGTGCGACACCGGCGCGAAGAACACTCCCTGCGACGCAATTGTCGGGCGGAAATTCAACAGCCCTTGCATGAATAGATTCGGCCGCAGGAACGTGTACGGGATTTTCGATTTAATGATGTAGTTCTCAACCGTGCCGTGATACCGCTGAAACCGCCCGGGAGCCTTCGCGTTTGCCCCGAACTGCGAAAGCTTCACGATACGTTTCACTTTGCCCTTCAACGCCGCGTCCACGAAATCGCACTGCCACTCTTCCGCCTCTGCCGAGGAAGGAGTTAGCAGAAAAACTGTTTCCACCCCTTCCAGCGCGCGCGCAAGCGTCTTCGGCTTCGCGAAGTCGCCTTCCACCATCTCCACTCCTGGTAGCGCGATCTCTCGCGCCTGTGTTCGATTTCGGAGAAAAGCTCGGGTGGGTTGTTTGTTTTGCGCGAGCTGCTTGATGACTTCCTTGCCGACGTTGCCTGTTGCGCCTGTTATCAGAATCATGTTGCCCCCTAGAATTTATTTAGGGGCGGGCAAACGTTAGGATGCAGGCCTGTAAGAATCCGTTTCTCGTTTTTCGAAACTCTTGAAATTCCGCTGCAGGGGCACAGAATCACCTGGATTCTAAGGATCCCACCATATAAAAATTTCGTACCCGCTTACTTTGCTTCCTAGACCTGTCCTTTTTTCGCGTTTCTGGCGTGCGTTCGATTTGTTTGCGGCCCGCGAAACCTCCAATAACTACCCGTCTACGTCCCCAAGAAGAGATAAGCGGCGGTTCGGGACAATCGGTATCATTTAGAAGATTAATCCCAGCGAAAACATAGGGGCCCTAATCTATATGGAAGCTCAGGAAACTCTTGTCCTCGAAATCGACGAGACCGGTGGCAGTGCCACTCCGAGTGTGGCCGCGCGCCCAAGGATTTTCGTATTCGATATTGGCATTCTTCTTGCCGCATTTCTACTGTTCCAGCTTGAGTTAATCGTCGCCAAGCACACTCTGCCCTGGTTTGGCGGCAGCCCAGCCGTCTGGACTACCTGCATGTTGTTTTTCCAGGGTGCCTTGCTCGCCGGATATGCCTTCGCTCACTGGACTTCCAGCCGTCTTTCTCCGCGCGCGCAAGGTAAACTGCAACTCCTGGTCATTGCGCTCGTATCCTTGTTTTTCGTTTTGGAGGTCCTGGCTTGGCAATCACCGCTAACTCCCGGCGGATTCCTGCAGCGGGTTCTCTCGGACAATCCGCTTCTTCACATTTTGCTTGTTCTAGCTCTTGGCCCTGGCGCCGCTTTTTTTCTTCTCTCAACGACCGCGCCCGTTCTGCAAAACTGGTTTCGCTTCGGCGCGGAAGACAGCTCTTCGTATCGGCTGTACGCCCTGTCGAACATCGGCTCTCTATTCGGCCTGCTCAGCTATCCGTTCCTCCTGGAATGGCTGTTCCCTCTGCAAAGTCAGGCCCTGCTCTGGAATGTGCTGTTCGTCGCTTTCCTTGCAAGCTATGCTCTTATCTGCCGCAAAATAATTTCGCGTCCCGCGGTAGACGCAATCCCACAGCGCCTCAATTCAAACCGCCCGAGCTGGCGCATGCGGGCTGTATGGGCGTCGCTGGCCGCTTGTGGTTCGGTTATGCTGCTCGCCACAACCAACCTTCTTTGCGAAGACGTTGCGGTTACGCCATTTCTTTGGGTCTTGCCCCTCTGCCTTTACCTCCTCTCGTTCATCCTTTGCTTCGATCATTCGCGCTGGTATCGCCGCTGGATTTTCTATCCCTTGTACGCCGCCGCGATTTGCGCCGCTCTCTGGGTTTTCCATCGCGGCATTGCCGCGGACCTTGTCCTTCGCAGCGACGCCTATTTGTTCATCCTCTTTGTTATCTGCATGGTCTGTCACGGTGAGCTTGCGCGCAGCAAACCTCTCCCCTCGCAATTAACCTCCTTCTATCTGATGGTCAGTCTGGGTGGCGCTCTCGGCGGAGTTCTTGTCAGTCTGATTGCGCCTCGCGTTTTCACCCGGTACTGGGAGTTTCACATCGGTCTGATTGCTTGCGGCGCCCTCGTCCTCTGCGCACTGCTCGCCAGGCGCAGCCGGCTGCTTCAGCGCGGTATGCGATGGAAGGTGTCCCTGGGTATTGGCTTCCTGCTAATCGCAACCGCAAGTATGTACAGTGTGGCTCACGCGCAAGCCGCTGGCCGGTTCTCCCTGCGCAATTTCTTCGGTGTCAAGCAAGTCTACGATCAAGAGGGTGTCCGGTATCTTCAAAACGGCGGCGTTGTGCACGGCATGCAAAACATTGACCCGGCGCGTCGCACCGAACCGCTCTACTACTATTCCCACCACAGCCCAATAGGCAAATTGCTCGTGAATTATCCGCAGCCGCCCGGCCGCGGGCGGCGTATTGGTGTGTTGGGTCTCGGCACTGGGGTCCTCTCCGTTTACGGCCGGCCCGGGGACACCATGCGTTTTTGGGAGATTGATCCGCAGATCATCGAACTTGCTAGCGGCTCGAACGCGAGGTTCTACTATCTCCAGGACACCAAAGCGAACGTCGAATTGGTTCGGGGGGACGGACGCCTCGCAATCGAGGGTGACAAAAAGTCAAGATACGACGTCCTCGTGATCGACGGCTTTACCGGCGACGCCATCCCCACGCAGCTCGTCACTCGTGAAGCGTTTCGGCTTTACATGAGTAGGTTGAGCGGACCCGACTCAGTGTTGATTTTTCATATCAGCAACCGCCTCGTTGACCTCACCCCGGTGATGTTGGCGTTCAACCGCTCCGAACATGTCCCCATGCGTTTCTTCATGACCAGTGTGAGCGAATATGCCGTATTCTCGCGCAATCAGGTCATGCTCGATCTCATCGGTCCGGACCAAAAAGATTACGCCTGGGATCACGTTGATAGCGTGCTCTGGACCGACGGCTACAGCAGCCTGCTCAGCGTCCTCCGCCACTGACAATTCGAGGCTCCGCTTCAAATCTCACCCCAATGGCTTTGCAATTCAGCGACTCTCGAAATTATGGAGACCGGCGCTGTTCTGGATCCACACCGGTCTGCACTCTCAACAGCCTGCTCACCGCTCTGTAGCCGTGCCCAGCAAGGCGTATTCTTCGCCTGGCCCCTTCTTTGCCAGTTCCATTTCTCGCTTGGAATCGGGCAAGCTGCGCCCCGCTTCTTGACCGGCAATCCACACCTGCGACAAAAAGCATTCGCCGGAATAGCACTTAAATACGGCCTTTCCATTCCGCGCAGGAACCTTTCCGTCAACCGAGTTGGTAAACAACGCCGCCACGTTCCGTCCGCTCGCTTCTTGCACCCAAATTTTTTCCCGGGACGAAAACAGCTTGTATTCACCCGCGGAAAGCACCTTTTGCCCTACAGTAAAAGAAAATGGAACGTTCACCTTGATCCCTGTTGTTCCTGCCTGACCGTTCGCTGAACCGATAGCAAATCCAAAAACCACAAAAAGTGCCGCGATCCTTTGTAGGTGCTTTCTCATTGCCGTTCTCCTTTGCTTTTTGTGGGCATTGCCGGCCCACTCGGCGTTTCACCCGCGCACTTTGGCGCGCCATGCCACGCTCGGCAATGCACTGGAAGTGGTCTGGATGGGATGCCCTTCTGACCTGCTATCTTGCTGACAATTCAGGGCTCTGGCGCTGGAGTGACCTGATTTTGCAAACTTTCTTCCGTGCTATACTCCGCTTTCTGAGGCTACCGTGTCGGAATCCGCCCAGAATCCCCACATCTTGCGATTCGGGGTCTTCGAAGTCGACCTCCAGGCCGGCGAATTACGCAAGTCGGGCGTCAAGATCAAGCTGCAGGATCAGCCCTTCCAGATCTTGGTCCTACTGCTGGAGCGCCCCGGTCAGGTTTTGACTCGCGAAGAACTCAGACAAAAGCTGTGGTCTGCTGACACTTTTGTGGAGTTTGACCACAGTCTGAATAGCGCCGTCAAAAGGCTTCGTCAGGCCCTGGGCGACGACTCGGACAATCCGCGGTTCATTGAAACGCTTCCCCGTCGCGGTTACCGTCTTATCGTGCCTGTCCCCGGACGCGACCCTGCCTCGGATCAGCTCGTCGGACAAGCCCCTCTAGCCAAGCCCGCAGCCGGCCGCATCCCCTTCTACTATCGGCTCGCTATTCTCGGCGGAGTTACCGTCCTACTCGTTGCGCTCGTCCTCTGGAAAACGGTTTTCGGAACTGCGGGGGCGCCGCGAGTTCTTCGTTTCACGGCGCTCACCAACGATGGTCAGGTGAAAACTGGCTCCATGGCCACCGATGGATCGCGAATCTATTTCAACGAGCAATTACCCGGTCCACGCAATCTCATCGTTCAGGTAGCTGTCGGCGGCGGGGAAGTGGTCCCGCTCTCCACGCCGCTCAAAGCACCTCAATTCATGGATCTCTCGAGAGATGGAACCTACCTTCTGATTGGGAACAATGAAGTAGGACATGCGTTTTCCCTTTGGGTGCAACCCGTCGCAGGTGGATCCCCGCGCCGCATTGGAGACATCCTCGCTGAGGAAGCGCGTTTCGGCCCCGACGGGTCAAGCATCATTTATTCAATCAACAACGAAGTGTATTCCGTGGATCGCGACGGTTCCTCATCCAAAAAGCTCTTCGCGTTTGAAAACTTTCCCTACTCCTTTCGGTTTTCCCCGGACGCAAAGGTTCTGCGCTTCAGCCTCGAGAATGGCGAAAACGACTCCATCGCAATGATGGAATCCGCAGCCGATGGGACGAATCTGCACAAATTGTTTACAGGATGCTGCGGCAAATGGACTCCTGATGGACGCTACTTTGTTTTTGAGAATGGGCTCAACGATAGAGTCGATCTCTGGGCCACATCCCACGCCAGACGATTCTTCTGGCAAAAACCGGACGAAAAGCCAATTCAGCTAACCGCCGGCCCGCTGAATTTTGTTGTCCCCTTGCCCAGCAAGGATGGCAAGCAACTCTTTGCCATCGGCCAATCTCCCCGCGCGGAAGTCGTTCGCTATGACTCGCACAGCCGCCAGTTTGTTCCATACCTTTCTGGAATCTCCGCCGAAGGGCTCGTCTTCTCCCGCGATGGGCAATGGGTCGCTTACACTTCCTATCCCGATGGCACGCTTTGGCGGAGCAAAGTGGATGGAAGCGAGCGGCTACAACTCACATTCCCGCCTTTGCGCGTGTTGCTGCCCCGTTGGTCGCCGGATGGAAGACGAATCGCTTTTAATGCCACTCGCCCGGATCTTCCTTGGAATATCTATGTCATTCCGAGCGCAGGCGGCACTCCGGAACGCTTGCTTCCCAGTGAGCAAGGCCAAGTGGACGTAAACTGGTCGCCGGATGGCAACTCCATCGTCTTCGGCTCACTCTTCGTTCCCGGCACGCCGATTTACACCATGGAACTCAACACCAAGCAGGTCACTGCCTTGCCAGGCTCGGTCGGATTGTTTTCCCCTCGTTGGTCGCCAGATGGAAAACACATCGCCGCTATTACTACCGACTCCGCCAGTAAGTTGATGATCTTTGATTTTGTGACTCAGAAGTGGGCGGAAGCGTTCGGCTCGGGCACGGGCTACCCAAGTTGGTCGAACGATGGAAAATACATCTACTTTTTATCCTCGGTGAGTTCTCCGCCGCCAGAACACGACAGCATCCTTCGCCTTCGATTGAGCGATCACAAAGTGGAAACCTTGGTGGATCTCAAAAACGTTGGGCGGCTCACCACCGGAACAATCACAGGATGGTTCGGACTTGCCCCCGACGAATCGCCTTTGTTCGCTCGCGATATCAGCAGCACCGAACTCTACGCGCTCGACGTCCAGTGGCCCTAGCGCCTTTCGGCTGCTCTCGCCGTTCTCCTCTAAGCGCAAATCTCGTCACATCACGCACCAGCGTGGACATCGGTCTTTTCAACGTCGCGCGCCTCCGGCGCATAAGCGTTCACCATCCCTTTGTTTCGCGAAATTTGGCCAGCTGTCCTCAATCCACCGTTCTGGTCAGTAGTCTTTTTTCCATCTCTTGCTCACATTTAGTCTCGGACTCGGCGCCAAGGCAGTTTCAAGCCGTTGCATAACTCGATGATCTCGCCACTCTCTCTTACCCTGCAACAGCCCACAACTCTGCTTCGAAAGCAAACGAAGGAATATCCTCCCGATTCCTTATCCGCGCTCCGGACTCTCGGTTTTGCCATTTCAAAACAACATTCTCTAACTCCTGTCTTTTCACACTCATGCAAACCCCTCCACCTCCAACCCCTTTGTTTTGATATTCATACAAATTGCCCGGGGGTAGCGGTGCCCCGCCTTCCACATTTGTGTTCGTACTCCTGCTCTCGGCAACGCTGCTTTTGCACATGGGCGCAACTCATCTCCAGTCTTCTCAATCGTTTGCGCACTCTTCACAAGAATACCGGGGTGCGCCCAAGAGCGAATCAATCTGTTTTCAAATCGCCGTTCCTCCCAGCGGGCAGCGTCTTTCGGGCGAACTCCTCTTTTCCCTCGGTCACTCGTTGCCGTTCCCTGGCCACTTCTGCGCACTCCCGCTACACTGTTCGTTCTCAATTTCTCCGGAGGCTCCGTATGGCCGCAGTGCAACGCGCGCTCATCAGCGTTTTTGACAAATCCAGCGTTCTCGATTTCGCCAAACGCCTCGCCGCTCTCAAAATCGAAATTCTCTCCACTGGCGGCACTGCAAAACTCTTCCGCGATTCCGGCGTTCCCGTCAAAGACGTCTCCGAATTTACCGGCTGGCCGGAAATGCTCGGCGGCCGCGTCAAAACACTTCACCCCAAAATTCACAGCGGCCTGCTCTTTCGCCGCAATCTCGCCGAAGATCAGAAGCAAGCCGCAGAACATGGCATCGCGCCCATTGATCTCGTCGTCGTCAACCTCTATCCCTTTGAAGCCACCGCCGCAAAGTCCGGACTCACCGCCGAAGAACTCCTCGAAAACATTGATATCGGCGGACCAACGATGCTTCGCTCTGCCGCGAAAAATCTCGAAAGCGTTACCGTCGTTACCGATCCCGCCGATTACGATCGCGTCGCCTCCGAACTCGAATCGAACGGCGAAACTTCTCTCGCCACGCGTCTCGAACTTGCGCGCAAAGTCTTCGCCACCACGTCGCGTTACGACGGCCTAATTACCATGGAACTTGAGCGCCTCGTCGCCAGCGGTCATCAAGTCGAACTCGCTGCAAAGCACGTTCTCCCCGAACGTGTCCATCTCGCTCTGCGCCTCCAGCAGGAATTGCGTTACGGAGAAAATCCACACCAGGCCGCCGCGCTTTATGTTCCGGCCGGAAAAACGCCGGACGGTCTCGCTGCTGCGAAACAACTCCAAGGCAAGGAACTTTCTTACAACAACCTCGTGGACCTCGAAGCCGCGCGTAGTCTCGCCGCCGAATTCAAGAATCCCGCGGCCGTCATCATCAAGCACAACAATCCCTGCGGCACCGCCGAACAATCCACGTTGCGCGATGCGTACCTCAAAGCGCTCGCGTCCGATCCTGTCTCCGCATTTGGTGGAGTCCTCGCCTTCAATCGCGTTGTTGACGCAGGCACAGCGGAAGAAGTCGCCAAACTTTTCGTCGAGTGCATCGCCGCACCGGGCTTCGACGCAAAGGCAAAAGAAACTTTCTCTGCCAAGAAAAATCTTCGTTTACTCGAATTGCCGGCAAACGGCCTCGAACCCGAGCGGGAACTTCAACTGAAGCGAATTCTAGGCGGGATGCTCGTTCAGCGGCCGGATCTCGGCGAACTGGAAGACGACAAATTGAAAATCGTCACCCAACGCCATCCGACCGCCGAAGAAATGTCTACGATGAAGTTTGCCTGGAAGGTTTCCAAACACGTGAAATCGAACGCTATTGTTTTTGCAAAAGACGGCGCAACGCTCGGTGTCGGCGCCGGTCAAATGAGCCGCGTGGACTCCGTGAAAATCGCCGTGATGAAAGCGCAATCCTCGCTCGAAGGCAGCGTCGTCGCCTCCGACGCATTTTTCCCGTTTCCCGATGGAGTGGAAGAAGCCGCAAAAGCCGGAGCAAAAGCATTTATTCAGCCCGGCGGCTCCGTTCGCGACAACGACGTCATCGCCACTTGCGACCGCCTCGGCCTCGCCATGGTCTTTACAGGCATGCGCCACTTCTTGCACTGAGTTTTGCCGAAGGGAGTAGCCAGCTATGTCAAAATTTTCCGCGCAACATGCGCAGCAATTTTTCCTGATCCGTCACCGGCCCTTCCAGAAATTGCAACCCCATTTTTCCGTCCGCCGTGTGCCGCACCACGGCGCGAAGCTGGAAACGATGCTCAGGGTCTTCCTGAAACGCGCCGAAATGTACTTCGATTTCCGCGCCAACTGGATACGCGCAGTTGTTGGTCAAGATGGACAAACCTTTTGCGTTAAGATCGCCCAGAAAACATGCAATTCCTCGCCCGGCGGCGCAAATTTCACCCGCCAATCAACACTGGTTCTCGCTTGCGTTCGCCGCTCTTCCATTTCTATTCCGTGGCGCGCTTAAACGGCCACACACAACTATCAATCAATTATTACAATCGTGTTAACCGGAAGCGATGGCAATCCAAGTGAAGAGCCTACTGTGTCCCAATGTGATGCAACTCTTTCTGCATGGACAGCGAGTCGAGGCTAGTGATTGGAAGAGAAAGGAACAAACCGATTCGCCGGTCGAGCACAACGAATGCATCTCGAAACGCGCGCTCGATCTGCCCCGGCGTCCCCGTGACTGCCGCCGGATCGGGAACGCCCCAGTGCGCCGTCATCGGCTGGCCCGGCCACACGGGACAAAATTCGTTTGCGGCGTTGTCGCAGACGGTGAAAACAAAATCCATTTTCGGGGCGCCGGGTTTTGCGAACTCGTCCCAGCTTTTGCTGCGATAACCTTCTATTGGCAGTTTTGCCGCCTCGAGCGTTTTCAACGCGGCTGGATTCACGCGCCCCGTTGGATGGCTGCCCGCGCTGTACGCGGTGAAATTCGGCTTTCCTTTTTGATTCAGGATGGCCTCGGCGAGAATCGATCGCGCGGAGTTGCCCGTGCAAAGAAATAAAACGTTGTATCGCCCTTGCATCGATTATTACTCCGCAGCGCGGCAGGAAGGGCCGACAACATTTGCGCGCGATAATGGTTTTGTCGCGCGGACGAATGCGCTCATGAATTTTCCATCAATGAGCGGAGCGACTTCTTCGACGTCGAGTCTGGCAGCGGAAAGAAAATCGCGCGCTTCTTCGACTTTGTAAACGCGCGTCGGCTCGATGTCGATGTTTTCAAAACCGGCGCCGAAGAGTTTGTGCCGGTATTCAAATTCTTCGAGTGCACCCGCGACGCAGCCGACCCAGAGCTCGACGCTTTTGCGAATGTCGGCCGGAACTTCGCCGCGCACGACGACGTCGGAAATCGCGAGCCGCCCGCCCGGTTTCAAAACGCGAAATGCCTCGCGCAGAACTCTGTCTTTGTCCCCGGAGAGATTGATGACGCAGTTGGAAATAATCACGTCCACGGAATTTTCCGGCAGCGGAATATTTTCAATCGCACCTTTCAAGAATTCGACGTTTCGGGCGCCGGCTTTTTCCTGATTCTCCCGCGCGAGCGAAAGCATTTCGTCGGTCATGTCGAGGCCGTACGCTTTGCCAGTCGGACCGACGCGCTTCGCGGAAAGCAGAACGTCAATCCCGCCGCCGGAACCAAGATCGAGGACGATCTCGCCCGGCCGCAATTTCGCGAGCGCCGTGGGATTACCGCAGCCGAGCGAAGCGGCAACTGCTTCCTTGGGAAGTACGGAAGTTTGCGACGCGTCGTACAAATCTTTTGTGATCGGATCGCAGCAACTGAGTTCGCCACCGCCGCCGCAGGAGGCGACTCCGCCGGCGGCAACTTGTTTTGCGGCCGCGCCATATTTTTGTTTTACGACTTCCTGGAGATTTTCGTTGCTCATGAAATTCCTCACTTGCGAGAAAGCTATTTTGAAATTTGTACAATTTCTTCCGGAGCGACGGCGCGGCTGCGCGTGCAGCACTCTTCGTACAGAAATCCGAGCACTTCGCGCAACGCATCCGTGTTCGCGGAATACCAGAGAAAAGTTCCCTCGCGCTTCACGTTTACAAGACCAACCTGTTTCAGCTTTTCGAGATGATGCGAAAGTGTTGATGCCGGAATTTCCAGTTCGTCCTGCACTTCGCCTGCGATCATGCCGCCGGGGTGCGCAGCAAGGAGCGCGCGCATGATTTGCAGGCGAGGCTCCGCGCCGAGGGCGGAAAAGCGGTCGGCGGAACGGGTGACCAGAAGTGGATCGGCGCGACGTCGCATATTTCGACTATTGCAGAAATACAGAAATATGTCAAGGAGCGGATGCTCGAGGCTGAAGACTATTAGTTAGTAGAGAAGCGCCCCACGACTAAGCGGAAGCGAGTTCGGCTGCCGGTTCGGGGACGATCTTGCCATCAAAAAGATGGACTTTGCGGTCGGCGAAACGGGAATAGCGCGGGTCGTGTGTGACGAGGCAGATGGTGGCGCCATTCTGGTGAAGGTCGGAGAGAAGCTGCATGACGGCTTCACTGTTTTGCGAATCGAGATTGCCTGTGGGCTCATCGGCCATGAGGATGAGCGGATCTCCGCCGAGGGCGCGCGCGACCGCAACACGTTGCTGCTGGCCGCCGGAGAGCTGCGCGGGAAAATGTTTTTTCCGATGGGACATCCCCACGCGTTCGAGGGCGTGTTCGGTTTTTTCCTTGCGCTCGGCGGCGCCCATGTTTCGGTAAGTGAGGGGCAGTTCGACGTTTTCGTAGACGGTGAGATCGCCGATGAGATTGAACGCCTGAAACACGAAACCGATTTCGCGATTACGGATGCGTGTGCGTTCGGCAGGTGTGATTTGCGAAACGTCCTTGCCATTCAAGAAATATTTTCCGCTGCTCGGAGAATCGAGCAGACCGAGGACGGAGAGCAGCGTGGACTTGCCGCAGCCGGACGGACCGGCGATGGAAACGTACTCGCCGCGGTCGATGGTCAGGTCAATGTTTGAAAGCGCGTGCGTCTCCACGTCTTCCGTGCGGAAGATTTTTGTGACGCCTTCCATCTTGATGAGCTGAGTTCTTTGGCGGTCCATGTTTTCCCTCGAAAGATGTTTTTGAAAAACTATTTCAAGCGAATCCGTTCGTAATTGCTCCACTGGGAAGTATCGGAAAGAATGACGCGGTCACCTTCGTGTAATCCCTGGCGAATTTCGACGGAGCTTACGGAAAATCTGCCGAGGCCGACGGGGATGCGCGTCGCCTCCGAGCCGTCCGCATTCAGTTTGAAGAGCGAGACCATAGATTCGGGCTGGCCGAAAGCGGGGCGGCCAACATAAAGAATGTTTTTCAGATTTTCGATTTCAACGGTGCCGTCCACGGTAAGGTCGGGCCGCGTGCCGTTCGGAAGCGGGCCGTCGAAAGAAATGTCCACGGTGACAGTGCCGTTTTGCACGGAAGGATCAATCCGCGAGACGTGGCCATTCACGATTCCGTTGCGCGTGTCCACGGTGGATTTCATGCCCGCGGAGAGTTCATTGGCCTGAGTTTCCGCGATTTTGATTTCCGCTTTCAATTTTTTAGGATCGGCGACGCGCGCGAGATTCGTGCCGGGCGCGACACTTTGGCCTACTTCGACGGGAACGAGTTGCAAAACGCCGTTGATGCCGGCGCGAACGTGGAGCGCGTCCAACTGGCTGCGGCGGAGATTGTAGAGCGCGCGCTGCTGGTCAACGTGTGATTTTTCGGCGGCGATTTTTGCCTCGGCCGTTTCTTGGGCGTTCTTGGCGCGTGCTTCTTCGAGCTGAGCGCGAATGGCGAGCTGGTCTTCCTTCACTTTGGAAAGTTTGGCGGTGACTTCCGCGCCGATTTGCTGGGCAAGCATTTTTTCGTCCACGGCGTGCTGGATTTTTGCCTGCTCGTATTCGCTGCGGACAGCGGCTGCGGAGGCCTTTTGATTGAGGATGTCGCTACCCATTTGCGCCTTGACGCTCTCGAATTGAGCCTGGGCGGCTTTGAGCTGGTATTCGGCGTCGAGGGTGTCGCGCTCGAGTTCGGGATTGCTAAGTTCGAGAATGATGGAATCGGGTTTAACGATTGCGCCGGGGTGAAGAATGATTTTGCTGACGCGCGCTGTATTGAGCGCGGGAATCCACTGAATGTCTTCGGGAACGAGAGTGCCGACGCCGTGAACGGCGCGGAGCATGTCGCCGCGTTTGACGGTGTCGGCGAAAAGAGAAGCGCCATCGACGCTTGGGGCGGCCGGGCGCAGGCGAGTCAAAGCGAAAGAAATTCCCGCGACCAAAAGCAGAGCAATGATCGCGAGCAGAATTCTGCGAAACATTTTGGCCCGCGCGTCTTGTGGTATGGCGATGTCCATGGATTCTTTCCTCAGGTGCTCACTCGTAGCGAAGCGCGACAGCAGGATCGACGCGGCTGGCGCGCCGGCCGGGAATCAGGCCGGCCAACTGGGAAACCGACAAAAGGAGAACAATGACGGCGAGAAAGGTCGCTGGATCCAGCGGGCTGACGCTAAAAAGCTGCGATTGAATCAAGCGCGTTAGGGCGGCGGAACCAAGAACTCCGCAAGTGACTCCGATCAAAGAGGTCACTGCCGTCTGGATAAGAATCATCGCGAGGATTTGCGAGGCAGACGCACCGAGCGCCATGCGAATCCCAAATTCGCGAATGCGGCGAGCGACCGAATAGGAAGTGACGCCGTAAATTCCAACCACGGCGAGCAGGAGCGCCGCTGCTGAAAAACAACCGACAAGGATCAGGCTGAAGCGGCGGGTTTCAAGTGAAGTCGAGAAGGTTTGGTCCAAAGTGCCGAATTCGACGGGCGTTTCCGGATCGAGACTGCGCACAATGACGCGTGCAGCGGCAAACGTGGACTGCGGCGTTGCGGTGGTGCGCGCAAAGATGGTGAAGCGCCACGCGGCGTTCGAGCGCTGGAGACCGTTGACGTAAATGGTGGGACGCGGTGGAACTTCGAGAGTCCGGTTGCGAACGTCACCCACGACGCCGACAACCGTGAGGAGGCGTAGATCGCCGTCCATGTTCCCAAATTCAATGTTGTGGCCCAGAGGATTCTGGTTTGGCCATTTTTCGGCGGCGAGGGATTGGCTAATCAGAGCGACGTGAGGAGCATCCGCGGTATCGCGGTCATCGAAGAGGCGGCCTTGCAGGACGGGAATGCCGAGCGCCTTGAAGTAGCCCTCGGTGGAGACGGTATAGTCAGCGTCGCCGAGGCGGGATTTATTGCTAAGGAGTCCCTCGAAGAACTTTGTAAATTCGGCAAGGAGGGCGGGATCTTTGTCCAGGTCGGCGGTGGCGCTGCGATTCATCAAGCCTCGAGTCTGCGGCGTGACGTCTGCCTCGCTCATCAGGACATAGGTCCCATCCGACAGGGAATCGCCAGAGAGAGGAATGCTGGTCGCGCCGCCAACTTCTTCGACGCCGGGTTGCGCCCGGAGACGGGAGATTAATTCACGCAAGAATACGGCGCGGTGGTTCTTGTCGGGCGAGGCGGGAAGCTGAAAAGACATCGTGAGAGTGTGATCGGTTCGGAAGCCCGGATTGACAGAGAGGACGCGGAGGAGGCTCTTGCCGAGGAGACCCGCGCCGACAAGAAGAACCAGTGCAGCGGCAAGTTGGCCAATGGAAATAAGTTTTCCAGCGCGTTGCTTTTCGGGGGATTCGGTTTGGCCGCGGGTCTGGAGTTGCCCACCGGCGACGGAAGCAGCGCGAAGAGCCGTGAAAACGCCGAGCGCGATCGAGACGAAGAAGACGGTGGCACCGGAGAAGACCAAGACAGTCTTGTCGATGGAAACGCTTTCAAGGCGGGGGATGTTCGACGGAGCGAAAGCAAGAAGCGCATCGACGCCCCAATGGGCGAGGAGAACACCGAGCGCGCCTCCCATCGATGACAGGAGAAAGGCCTCTGCGAGAAATTGCCGGACGAGCCGGACGCGGTGTGCACCGAGCACGGCGCGTGTGGAGAGTTCGCGCTCGCGCTTTGCCGCTTGCGTGAGAGCGAGATTTACGACGTTGGCGCAGGCGATGAGGAGAAGGAAGCTTGATGCACCGAGCAGGAGGATGAGCGCAGGGCGAACATTCCCGGTGATGGAGTTGCGCAGTGGCTCCATGGCGACGGCGACCATGGCGGTGTCGTCGCCGAATTGTTGTTTGAGGCGGGCGGCAATGGTGGAAAGTTCGCTGCGAGACTCGGCGAGCGCGAAGCCATCGCGCAACCTGGCGACCAACTGCCAGTTGTGCGCGCTGCGGCTGGGGTATCGCGCCGATGCCTCGCGCGGCATCCAGATATCCGAGTTGACGGGATAACGAAAGTCGGGCGGCAGGACTCCGACGATCGAAACGAGTTGAGAATTGATTTTCAGGCGAACAGCGGAAAGATCGCGCGTGGAATTGAGCGATTGGCGCCAGAAGGAATGGCTTACAAGAGCAACCGGCGAGGCGCCAAATTTCTGTTCTTCCGGGGCAAATGAGCGGCCAAAGACGGGATGAACGCCGAGGACAGCGAAGAAGTCGCTGGAAACGGAGGAAGCGTTCAAGCGAGCCGGTTCGATCGCGCCGGTGACCGTCGCGACGCCGGAATTGTATTCGGCGACAGCGAGCAGAGACTTGTTCTGTGAGCGAATGTCTTCAAAATTCGGGTCGGCAAAATTCATGCGGTTGCCGGCTGCGCCTTGCTCCCACAAGCGGACGATGCGGTCAGGGTGAGGATAAGGAAGCGGGCGGAGGAGCACTCCGTAAACGACGCTGAAGATCGCGGTGGTTGCGCCGATGCCAAGCGCGAGAGTGAGGATAGCGGAAATTGAGAACGAGGGAGCTTTAAGGAAAAGCCGCAAAGCGAAACGAAGGTCCTGTAGGAGAGATTCGAGAAATGGCAAGCCGCGGGAATCGCGATGAGCTTCTTTGGATTGTTGCGGGCCGCCGAAGCTGAGGTGTGCCTGGCGCTCGGCTTCCGGTTGCGACATGCCGCGCTTCAAATTGTCTTCGACGGCGAATTGAAGGTGAGTGGCCATTTCAGATTCCAGCTCGCGATCGAGCGAAGAATCGCCGAAGAAATTTCTCATTCGAGAAAGGAGGGCGCGGAGATTAGACAACATGGGCCACCTCTCACTCATAGCGCAACGCCACTATCGGATCCACGCGTGTGGCGCGGCGAGCGGGGATGAAGCAGGCAAGCAAGGCCACCGCCGTTAATGTTGCCACGACGGTCGCGTATGTGGCCGGGTCGATCGGCGGCACGTCGAAAAGGAAGCCAGTGATGACGCGAGCGAGAGCGACGGCGAAAGCGGCACCGAGGAAGACGCCAAGCAGGGCAAGCTTCAGACCCGATTTGAATACGAGGCCGTAGACGTTCGTTGATGCAGCGCCCAAGGCCATGCGAATGCCGAACTCCTGGGTTTGACGGGTGACGGAGTAGGAGATGACTCCGTAGATGCCGAGAGCGGCGAGGATGAGGCCAAGAGCAGCGAAAGCCGTTACCAGCAGCATGAAAAAACGGCGCGGAGAGACAGCGCGGTCCACGATGGCGCGAATGGGGCGAAATTCGGCGGCCGGTTGTTTGGGATTGAGTTCACGGAGAGCGTGAAGAACGGCGCCAGTCAGAGCGGAAGGCGGGAGACTGGTTCGAATCACCAACTGCGCGCTGCTGGGACCTTGCTGCGTGACAGGGTAGTAGATTTGCGATCCGGCGCCGCTTTCGACGTGTTCTTCATGGACATCGTCCACGACGCCAATGACGCGATCTTGTTCCGGGCCGCGCATTAGGATTTTGCCTACGGCGTCTTCGCCCGGCCAATAGAATTGCGCGGAGGAAGCGTTAATGACGGCGACTTTTCCGCTGCGAGGTCCATCGGCCCAGGAGAAATCGCGTCCGCGCAGATGAATGCCCATGGCGCGGAAGAATCCTGGTGTTACGACATAGACCAATGGTTCGGGCACCTCGCCCGGGGCGTAGGTTTTTCCGCGAGGAACCGGCGTGTCCCAACTGCGGTTTGGTCCGAGCGGCAAGTAATCGGCCATGCCGGCGGCTTCGACCCCGGGCACGGCGGCCATGCGATCGAGAATCCGCTGGAAAATGACGCCGCGCTTGATTTGGCTTTCTTCGCCGGTAGGAGCGCTGTCGTCGTAGGCGACGTTGATGGAGGCGGCGCGGTCGGGTTGAAAGCCGAGGTCCACGTCGAGGACTTTGAGGAAGCTGCGAAACAATAGGCCAGCGCTGATAAGGAGCATGCAAGCCAGCGCCACTTCCGAAACGACGAGAGTCGCGCGCAAACGTTCGTGTTTGCGGCCGAGGCCAGCACCCGGCCCAGCGTCTTTCAGAACCTCCTGAAGATTGCCGCCAGCCACGCGAAGTCCGGGAAGCAGGCCGAAGATCATGGCCGTGAAGATGGCGACGAGTAAGGTCCATGCCAAAGCTTGGGTGTCCACACGCAAGCTGTTCAGAAGCGGCAAGGCGAGAGAGCCTTGGTGCGTGAGCCAGGAGACGAGGGCAAACGCCAATGCAAGACCGAAAACCGCGCCGCCGCCGGAAAGGACCAAACTTTCGAGAAGCAGTTGACGAACAATGCGGCCGCGATTGGCGCCGAGAGCGCTGCGCATGGCGAACTCTTTGCTGCGGGCAGCGAGGCGCGCCAAGAGAAGATTGGACAGATTGACGCCGGCAATCAAGAGAATGGCGCCGACGGCGCACCAGAGAGCGATGAGAGAGCGGCGGAGTCTGCCAGTTACGTAGTCTTTGAGCGGCGTAGGAATCAAGGCGCCTTTGTAGCGGCCGAGGGTCTGAGGAAATTTGGTATTGAAATAGATATTGGGCGCGACGCGTTCCGCATCGCTGAGAGCCTGCGCAACGGTCACATCGGGTTTGAGGCGGCCGATGAGAGTGACGATGTTCCCCCACATGCGTTGCTGGTCGAGATCGAGCGGAGTGAAGAGATCAATGCGAGCGCCGGGAGAAAACACCGCGCCAAAATCGAAGCTGGCCGGCAGAACACCGACGACGCTAAAAGGAGTTCCGTTGAGCTCGATGCTTTTGCCGACGATATCGGGGTCAGCATTGAATTGCCGGCGCCAGTAAGGTTCGGCGAGCAAAGCGACGGCATGATGACCGCCGTGCACCTCATCGGGCGTGAACAGGCGGCCCTTGAGCGGAGTCACACCGAGAACCTGGAAAAAGTTGCCGATGACGTCTATGCCGGTAGCGGGCGGGGGATCGCCATAGCCCGTGAGGCGAAGATTGTCCGGAGTAGAAAAGGCCTCGTAGCCGGTGATGTCCTGATAGGCAAGACTCTGCGCGCGAAATTCTTCGTAGGCGTCGGAGGAGTACGTGGCGCAGGATAGGCCGCACGACGTGGGAGGAGGAGAAATCCAGACGAGCTGGTGAGAATCGGGGAAGGGCAAAGGACGAAGGAGCAGAGTGTTGACGACGCTGAAAACGGCGATGTTGGCGCCGATACCGAGAGCGAGAACCACGAGGGCGATGCAGGTGAAGGAGCGGTCTTTGCGAAGCGTGCGGAGAGTGTAGCGAAGGTCCTGCAGGAGATCGTCGAGTTTTTGGAAGGAGCGGGCTTCGCGGTGGGTCTCTTTGGATTGCTGCGGGCCGCCAAAGCTGATGCGCGCCTGGCGTTCGGCTTCTTGCGGGGACATGCCGCTTTGGCGATTTTCTTCGATAGCGAATTGAAGATGAGTGGCCATTTCCTCTTCGAGATCGGCGTCGAGTGGTTTCTTGCGTGCCAACGACCACATGCGAAAGAACGATTCGCGGAAGGAGAAGGTCATTGATCGTCTCCTTCGCTTTGCAAAGAAAGGACGCGCCCGATGACGCCGGTGAGGCGCTGCCAATAGGCGGCGTCCGTAGAGAGCTGCTTGCGGCCGCGTTTGGTGATGGAATAAAACTTGGCTTTGCGATTGTTGTCCGAGACGCCCCATTCGGCGGAAATCCAGCCGCGCTGCTGGAGGCGGACGAGGGAGGCGTAAATGGTGCCCTGATTGAGGAGGATGGCGTCGCCGCTGACCTGCTCGATGCGGCGAGCGATGCCGTAGCCGTGCTGCGGGCCGAGAGTGGCCAGGGTTTGCAGGACCATGAGGTCGAGGGTGCCCTGGAGGAGGTCGAGCTTGGGTTCAGAGGGTGCCATTTTGTGTCTCTCCTGTGGGATGACCACAGCAAGATACCAGTAGTTCTGTGGGGATGCCACAGGAAACCTGTTGGCGTCCCACAGGTAGAGACGAAGGGAGGCCGGGAAAAGTTTGATGAAAGTTTGAGGAGGCCATGACTGTCCTTATTCATAGCGGAGGGCGACGGCGGGATCAACGCGCGTAGCTCTTCGCCCGGGAATGAAGCAGGCTACTAAGGCGACGGCGATCAGCGTTGCGGCTACCGCGGCGTATGTGGTCGGATCGGTGGGCTTTACGCCGAAGAGGAAGCTGGCAATCACCCGGGTGAGGCCGAGGGCGAGTGTGGTACCGATAACAACGCCGAGTAATGCGAGTCTAAAACCAAGTCTGGTGACGAGGCGCAAGACCTCGACGGGGCTGGCACCAAGCGCAATACGTATGCCGATCTCTCGAGTGCGTTGATTGACAAAATAAGACAGAACACCATAAATGCCCATCACGGCCAAAAGCACAGCTACGGCGGCAAAAAGGCCGAGCAAGCGCATAGTGAACTTGGCCCCGCCAAGGGATTCCGCCAAAAGCTGATCCATGGTCATGACATCCGTGACCGACTGATCGGAATCGAGCTCCGCGACGATTTTCCGAACGGGGGTCGCTAGGTCTTCCGGCCGCGTGCCGGGAGCCGTGCGAATTGCCAGCTCCTGCCAAAGGTGGGCCACAATAGCGCCGCCAGGATAGACGGCGGGCTGTTGGAGGTGGGAAGCGTAAACAAAGGGAGGAGCGGGCTGCTCCAAACCCCAGTGCTTAACATCCCCAACGACGCCGACGATTTGGCGAGGCCGTTCTTGGTCGACCGGGTAAGGGTCGTAGCGAAAGAGAATTTGGCGGCCGATCGGGTCTTCGTTGGGGAGGAAGCGACGGACAAAGGTTTCGTTTACAACCACAGCCCAGGGGGCCGCGGCTGTGTCATGTTCGTCCAAGTACCGGCCTTTCTTTAGAGGAATCTTGAGTGTGCGGAAGAAACCCGGGCTAACTTCATTGTATCCCGCCCGCGGCCTTTGATCGGGAAGCGAGCTGGGATGCCCCAAAATGGAGAAGCTGTATTCCTCTGAAAAATGCATCGGCAAACCCGTGATCGAGCCGGCGGATTCGACTCCGGGAAGCGCCGCGACACGTTCGAGAAGCTGTTGATAGAAAGCAGTGACTCGCGGCGAGGCCCTTTCCATATCTCCCCCCGGCACCCTTTGCATGTAGTTGCCGCCTTCAGGCAGCCGGATGCGGAGGGTTAAAAGGTTGTGCGTATCGAATCCCGGATCCACTTGTTGCAAGCGCAAGACAGAATTGATAGTCAGACCCGCGCAAATAAGGAGCACCATGGCCATGGCTACCTCACAAACGGCTAACGCGTGACGCGTCAGACTTCGGGAAGCGCCTGAAGTCCAGTGCGAGCCTTCGCGCAGCACCTCGTTTGGGTTGGGATCGGAAGCTTGGAGCGCCGGAATAAGTCCGAATACGAAAGCAGTCAAAAGGGAAATGGCCAGAGTGAAAAAAAGCACGCGGGCGTCAATGTTTATACTCTGCGAGCTAGGAAACTCACCCGCAAACGATCGAAAGATCTGAATGCCCCAATACGAAAGAAGGATTCCCAGTGCACCGCCAAGCAGAGCTAAGACCGTGCTTTCGGCGAACAATTGTTGCATCAGGCGGCGGCGATCGGCGCCAAGGGAGGCGCGCATTGCATATTCCCTGCGGCGAGTTTCTGTTCGCGACTGCAAAAGATTAGCGACGTTGGCGCAAGCAATCAAGAGAACAAAAGTGACCGCCCCAAAAAGGGGATACAGGGATTGTCTTGCCCAACCGAACAGAGCTTCGTGAAGCGGTTGGAGCTTCTTCCCAATGCCTTTATTTGTTTCAGGATAGGCCTGCTCAAGGCGACGAGCAATCACCTCCATTTCGGTTTGAGCCTGTCCGATAGTGACGTGTGGTTTAAGCAGCGCGACTGGCATCAACCAGTGATCCTGGCGGGCTGCGTACCGAGGACTCGCCGGATTTATAGGCTGCCAAAAGTCGACGGGGTCTCCGTAAAAAGGGGCGAAACCCGGGGGCATGATGCCTACAACGGTCGAAACAATTCCAGTATTGCGGTTCGCGAAGGTTTTTCCAAGGATGTCGGGATCGCTGTGGAAGTGGGTCGCCCAGAAAGAGTGGCTGATGACCACGGTTTGGGTGAGCTCCTGCATTTCGTCAGCGGCAAAAATTCTCCCGCGGATCGGTTTCACGTCAAGAAAATTAAAGAAGTTTGGCGTGACATCTTGTATACGGATGGTCTCGGATCCGTTGGCGCCCGAGAGGAGGGAAGACTCGGTGCCGCTGGTAAGGGCGATGTCTTCGAAGACGTGATTCTGCTTCTGCCAGTCCAGAATCTCTGCGATCGGCGGAGGCTGGCGCTCCTCCGGGCGTGCGAGAGGTGCTTCCCAGATGACTACCATCCTGTCGGCTTGAGGATAGGGAAGAGGACGGTAAAGCAGAGCGTTCATCACGCTGAAGATTGTGCTGTTTGCACCAATGCCGAGCGCAAGAGAGAAAACGACGACAGCAACGAAACCAGGAGACTTGAAAAGCATGCGGCACGCGAATCGGAGATCTTGAAGGATGGATTCAAGGAGAGGAAGCCCGCGCTGATCGCGAACCTTTTCTGTTGTGTTTTGGACGCCGCCGAGTTTGAGAAGGGCGTCACGGCGCGCTTGCTCGAGCGGGAGGCCATTGCGGAGATTTTCTTCGGTATGAAACTGAAGATGGCTTTCGAGTTCGTCGGAGAGTTCGCGGTCCAGTTGCCGCTTGCGGAAAAGGCTGGCGAGGCGAAGGAATGCGGAACGAACGGAATAGATAGGAGTGACCATCAGCGTTCCTCCCCTGAAGAAAGGAAGCGGGCGAGGATGGCTGTTGTCTCTTGCCACTCGCGAGTTTCTTTTTCGAGTTGGCGATGGCCGGTGCGCGTCAGTTTGTAGTATTTGGCTTTGCGATTGTTGTCGGAGAATCCCCACTCGGAGGAGATGAAGCCTTCCTGTTCGAGCTTGAGAAGAGCGGGATAGAGCGTGCCGTAATTGAGCGAGAGGAGATCGCCGCTGGTTTGTTCGATGCGGCGGGCAATGCCGTAGCCGTGGAGAGGGCCGAGAGCTTCGAGAGTTTTGAGGATCATGAGGGCGAGAGTGCCCTGGAGGACGTCTTTCTTTTCACCCATACTTTTCACCCCTGGCGCGTATGTGCGCCGGGTCCCTATGGGGAACCAATAGTAGGGTGACACTTTTCCTATGGGGAAGCAATAGGAGAATTTTGCGTAGCAAATTTGCGGGGAGAGCTACTCGTAGCGGAGAGCGACGACGGGATCGACGCGCGTGGCGCGGCGGGCGGGGAGATAACACGCGAGAAGCGCGACGCAGATCAGCAAGACAGTCGCCGCAAAGAGAAGAACGGGATTTGTCGGATTTATTCCAAAGATGATGCGGTCCAGCGCCCCGCGCAAAGCGATGATGCCTGCAAGTCCGATGACAGCAGCTAGGAGCACAAGCCGCAGGCAGTCGCTCAATACGGCGCGTAAGACGGCATGGGAAGGAGCGCCGAGGGCCATTCGAATTCCGAACTCGCGGGTGCGTTGAGAAACGGTGTATGCGATCACGCCGTACATTCCAACGCCGGCCAAGAAAAGGGCCAAACCGCCGAAGATGCTCAGGAGAGACATCAGGAAGCGCTGGAGGGCGAGCGATTGGGACCTTTTTTGATCCATCGTGAGGACAACACCTGACGGGATTTGCGGGTCCACGGAAGCAAGGGCATCGCGAAGCGCCTTGCCAACTCCGGCAGGTTGGCCAAAAGTTCGGGCGACGATGTTGCGAGGAAACCAGCCTTCGAAAAGGCGCGAGCTTTCAAAGGAAGCTTGAGCGCTGGGAACGAACACGGATGGAGAAGGGGGCTTGTCCAAAAAAGAGCGCACGTCGCCAACGACACCGACCACCCTGCGCAGGACGCCGTTTATATAAACCTGGCGGTCGAGCACGTTTTGACCATCCAGGTAGCGGCGCGCGAAAGTTTCATTCACGACGACGATAGGCGCCGAGGCTTCCGTGTCCGTTTCGAGAAATTCACGGCCCTGACGAAGGGCAATTCCCATAGCGCGAAAATAGTTCGGAGAACACTCGCGATAGTTGGAAAAGCGCCAATCGGATTCGGCTGTGCCGGCAATTCGGACGCCATTATTGCCGCCGCGCTCGAATGGCAAGCCAGCCGCGACGATTCCCGCAGTTTGCACTCCAGGTACGGAAGCAACGCGCTGTTCGAGGTTGCGGTAGAAACTCGCGATGTCGGCGGTCGTTTTGTGGCGAGAACCGGAAAGCCAGAACTGCATTGTAATGACATGGTGAGGATCGAATCCCGGATTCACAGAAAGCAGCCTAGCGAACGTTGCGATCATCAAGCCGGCGCCGCTAAGCAATATCAGGGAGAGAGCGAATTCAGCCACGACCAACGTACGGCGCAGGCGGGCGCGTCCATGGCCGGCGCTGGCTTTGCCTAAACTTTCCTTAAGCGTATTGGCAATATTGCTTCGCGCCGAGTACAGGCTGGGAGCAGTCCCGAAAAGAATTCCGGTCACAACCGAGACGAAAAATGTGAAGCAGAGTACCTGACCGTCCAAGCGAATTTCGTTTACGCGAGGCAGATTCAAAGGCGCCAAGCGGAGGAATAACGAAAGAGTTGCCTTTCCTATGACCAGACCAAAGATTCCAGCGGACAGAGAAACGAGTAGGCTTTCGACCAGCAATTGACCGAAGATACGCGTGCTAGATGCTCCGACAGCGCAGCGCACGGCGATTTCACGGCTGCGAATTTCGCCGCGCGCCAGAGATAGACTGGCGACGTTGGCACAGGCGATGAGCAAAACGAATCCAATGGCGCCAAAAAGAAGCAGCAGATAGGGGCGGATTTCCGCGCCGATGGAGTCGCGGAAAGGCACGAAAAGCAAACTTCTGGCGGCCCGCATATCGGAAGGAAATTCTTTTCGAAAAGTTTGCGAGACCTGATTCATTTGCAAGGAGAGTTGTGCGGGAGTGGTCTGCGGCTTTAGCCGCGCTATTACGGAGATGTTTTCGCCGCTGCCCGCTGTCTTTGCGACGAGAGAAAGTGGTGCCCAAACGTCAAAGGGCAAACCTGGGTCAAGGCCCGTGGCTGCGTGAGAATCGAAACCCTTAGGCATGATTCCGATTAGAGTGTAGGGCTCTCCGCTCAAAGAGATTTGCCGGCCAATTGCGGTGGGATCGCCCGCTAACCGGCGTATCCATAGATCGTAACTAATGATGACGACATGCTGACCGGTGCCGACGTCTTCATCTGAGGAAAAATCGCGCCCACGGGCTGGGCGGATGCCAAGGACGCTGAAAAAATTCGCGGAAACGGGCATGGTACGAAGATGCTCGGCTCCCGAAAGGGATGTGAGGTTGAGCCCAATTTCAGTGTAGCCGGCGATGTTTTCAAAAGAGTCGCTGAAGTCCTGAAGGCGGCGCAACTGGGTCGCGGTGACGGACATTTGGTCCGACTGGCCTTCTTCAAATTCGGTGAGCTGAACGATTCGCTCCGGGTGCAGGAAGGGCAACGGGCGAAGAAGTGCGCCATAAACGACGCTAAAGATGGCGGTGTTCGCGCCGATGCCGATGCCGAGCGTGAGAATGGCGACCGCGGTGAAGCCGGGATTTTTGCAGAGTTGACGCAAGCCGAAGTGAATGTCGCGGAAAATATTTTCGAGGGCGCCGAACCACTTCATGTCGCGGACGGATTCTTTGGCTTGCTGAAGGCCGCCGAATTCGAGGAGGGCGCGGCGGCGCGCTTCTTCCGGCGCGAGGCCCGAAGCGATGTGCGCAGCGATTTGCTGGTCGAGGTGAAAGCGAAACTCGGAATCGAGCTCGTGGTCGGCGTCGCGTTTGCGGAAGAAGTTCATGACAAATTCTTATTCCGTGGCGCGAAGAATGAGAGCGACTGCTCCCGAAAAACGCTCCCAATGAGCAATTTCAGCATCCAATTGCTTTCGGCCTTTTTTGGTGAGCGAGTAGAACTTGGCTTCGCGGCCTGTTTCGGAGATTTTCCACTCCGCTTCGATCCAGCCGCGGTCTTCCAGCCTGTGTAGGGCGGGGTACAAGGAACCTTGCGGAACCTGGAAAAAATCCCGTGAAATTTGCTGCATGCGCTGCGAGATAGCGTAGCCGTGGATGGGTCCATGGTTCACGATTTTCAAAATCAGCAGATCGAGCGCGCCTTTGAGGAAATCGTATTTTTGGTCGTCTTTTGGAGCGGAGGCTGACATACCTAGATGTTCTACATATGCAAATTCTGCCTGTCAAGACCCTAAGGTCAAAAAAGGGAACGTTTTCCTGGGGATAAGGGAAATGTTCTGGGAGGTGCCAAACGATTGGAGTGCTAGGTGCATCAGAAAAGAGACGGAAAGAATTGGAGGAAACGAGCGGTTTTTTGGGTTTTGACCGGGTTTGGGGCGCATGGGATAATTTTTAGTTCAGGGACTATATGGAACTTAAACAGAAGAGAGCGGTTTTGGCGGCAGGTGCGGGATTCCTGGCTGCCGGGATGACAATGGGATTTTGCGGCGCCGCCGGACAAACGGCGTTCGCTGCAGCAGGGCAAGCGCAGGCCGCGCCCGAAAGCGCGGCGCAAAGCAACGGTGAGACTCGCGCGGCGGCGAGTTCGCGCGCGGACGCGTATTTCAACTACACGATGGGCCATATTGCGGAGCAGCAGTACGAGCAGACCAGCCGGAGCGAGTACGCGACGCAAGCAATTGAATATTACAAGAAGGCTTATGCGTTGGATCCGAAGTCGCCGGTGATTGGCGAGCGCCTGGCGGAGATGTACTGGAAGGCGCAGCGAGTGCGCGAGGCGGAAGCAGAAGCGCGGGAATTGCTGAAACGCGACCCGAACGATGTTCAAACGCGGCGGCTGCTGGGACATATTTATTTGCGCAGCCTCGGCGAGGCGAACGGCAACGGGCAATCGGAAGCCGTGTCGCGCGCGGTGGAGCAGTTCAAGGAAGTAGTGCGGCTGGACCCAGCGGATACGGAATCGGCTTTGTGGCTGGCGCGACTCTATCGCCTGCAGAACAAGCACGACCAGGCGGAAGGAGTGCTGCGCGGAATTTTGAAAAATGACGCGGACAACGAAGCAGGCGTCGAGCAATTGACCCAGCTTTTGCTGGATCAGGGGAAGTCGTCGGAAGCGGTGGAGCTGCTGGAGAACGTGACGGCGAAAACCTCGTCGCCAACGCTGCTCGATTTGCTCGGAGATGCGTACACGCAGACGAAGGATTTGGCGAAGGCCGAGGCGGCATACCGCAAGGCGACTGAGCTCGACCCGAGCGAATTGGGCCATCAGCGCGGATTGGGCCAGACGCTGCTTGCAGAAGAAAAATATCCGGAAGCGCTGAAGGTCTATCAACGGCTGGCCGATTTGATGCCGGACGATTCGGACGTCTATTTGCGAATCGCTCAGATCTACCGCGAGCTGCACCAACTGGACAAAGCCGAAGATACGCTGACGAAAGCGCGGCAGTATGCTCCAGGCAGCCTCGATGTGATGTACAACGAAGCGATGCTCTATCAGGCGCAGGGAAGAAATGAAGATGCGATTCGCGTGCTGAGCGAAGCGGTGACGGCGTTAAAAGCGCAATCCGAAGCGATGCCGACGCGGCGGCGTTCGCTGGCCGTGTTTTACCAGCAGTTGGGCCAGCTTTATCGAACGACGGAAAATTTTCAGGCGGCGGCGTACACCTACGAAGAACTCGGACGCTTGGGTGAGGATGAAGACCGGAGAGCGCGGTTGTTGCTGATGGAAACCTTCCGTTCGGCGAAAGAATTGCCTAAGGCGCTGCAAACGGGCAAGGAAGCGCTAGGGAAATATCCGACGGACAGTTCGATTAAGAGTAGTTACGCGCTGCTGCTCGGCGAAGCAGGCAAGACGGAAGAGGCGCTGGCGCTGCTGAAGCCCCAATTGAAGAACACGGAGGCGGATCGCGACGTCTATTTGAATATTGCGCAGGTGTACGAGCGCGCGAGGAAATATAAGGAAGCGGAACAGGCCGCGCGGACGGCGGAAGCGTTGCCCGGCGTGCCGCGCGACAACGAGATGACCTGGTTTTTGCTGGGAGCGATTTACGAACGGCAGAAGTTGTACGACCGCGCGGAAGTGGAGTTCAAGAAAGTGCTGGCCGTGGATCCGCAGAATTCGGCGGCGCTGAACTATTACGGGTACATGCTGGGCGATTTGGGAATTCGGCTGGACGAAGCGGAAACGATGGTGAAGAAAGCGCTGGCGGAAGATGCGTTCAATGGGGCGTACCTGGACAGCCTGGGCTGGGTTTACTACAAGCAGGGAAAATACGCGGAAGCCGAAGCGACGCTGCGGAAAGCCGTAGCGCGCGAAAGCCACGACCCGACGATTCACTCGCACTTGGGTGACGTGTACGCGAAGACGGGGCGCACGGATTTGGCCGCGGCGCAGTGGGAGAAATCGCTTGAGGAGTGGAAGCGCGTACTGCCGGCGGATATAGAGAACGACAAGATTGCGGAAATTGAGAAAAAGGTCACTCAATCGAAACATCGTGTGGCACAGAAAGCGGCGCCGAGCGCCGCGCAGCCGAAGTAGCCGATGCCGGCAGAAGTTCGTATTCCCGCCTTTGCGAAAATAAACTTGCGGCTGGAGATTTTGGGCAAGCGTCCGGACGGATATCACGAGCTGCGGACGATTTTTCAAACAGTATCCTTACATGATGATTTGAAGTTGTGGCGCGATAAGCGTCCGGGCATTTCTTTGCGCGTGGAAGGGAATGCGGCGCTTTCGAATGAGCCTGTCGAGAAGAATCTGGTTTACCGGGCAGTGCGAGCGCTACAGCAGGAGTTGAAGGATTCCGGCGGGATTGAAATTGAACTGAAGAAAAAGATTCCGGCGGGGCGTGGACTGGGCGGCGGATCGAGTGACGCGGCGGCGGCAATGATCGGATATTTGCGGCTGACTGGAGAAAAGGTTGCAACGGAGCGGTTGATGCAGATAGGCGCGTCGTTAGGCGCGGATGTGCCGTTCTTCTTGCAAGGAGGACGGGCACTGGGAATCGGACGCGGGGACGAGATTTACCCCCTTCCGGACATCGAAACACAGAGCGTTTTGATTGTTTCGCCGTCAGAAATTCACGTGCCGACGCCCGATGCTTACCGCTGGCTCAACGCGCCGGAATTGACAAAATCGGCAGAAAACCCTAAACTTTGGAAGTTCTGTGCTCTAGCTTGGAGCGTGCAGGGAACCGGCCTTTTGAACGATTTCGAAGGCGCCGTTTTCGAGCATCATCCCCGGCTTGCGGAAATCAAGCGGGTTTTGCTTCAAAAAGGGGCAGCAGAAGCCTTGCTGGCGGGTAGCGGTTCGGCGGTGATTGGAGTTTTCCCGAGCCCAGCAAAGGCGCGCCGAGCCGCTGTCGGGTTTACTCACGACCAGACGTTCGTTTGCGAGACGCTCTCTCGCGCGAAGTATGTCCGTCTGACGCAAGGGCGTGCCGTTCGCGGTGCGCGCCGAGTCTAACCGCAGCGACTTAGCAAAACAAATCAATCAGTCGTCAGTTTTCAGTCTTTAGGCCGAGTTGTGTTTTTCTGCGCGAAGTTCCTGGCAGGGGACGATGCGCCGGGCTGAGAGAAAAATTTTTTCGCTAATCGCGACGAGAGCACATCCGTGAACGACGAGCGATTTAAGATTTTTTCAGGGACCGCGAATCCGGCGCTGGCCGAATCGATCTGCCGCCATTTGGACGTGCCGTTGGGCAAGTCCGTGCTGGGGCGATTCAGCGACGGAGAGATTTATTTTCAGATTTCGGAGAATGTGCGCGGCGCGGACGTGTTCGTGGTGCAGCCGTGCCATGCTCCGGTGGATAACCACCTGCTCGAGCTGTTGTTGATGATTGACGCGTTCAAGCGCGCGTCGGCGTGGCGGATTACTGCGGTGCTGCCGTACTACTGTTACGCGAGACAGGATCGCAAGGATAAGCCGCGGGTTCCGATCTCGGCCAAGCTGGTGGCGGATTTGCTGGAAACGGCGGGAGCGAGCCGGGCGTTGACGCTCGATTTGCATGCGCCGCAGATTCAGGGTTATTTCGACGTGCCCGTGGATCATTTGTATGCGTCGCCGGTGCTGGTGGAATATTTCCGGCACAAGAAACTGCCGAACGTGACCGTGGTTTCGCCGGATGCGGGTGGCGTGGAGCGGGCGCGGTTTTTTGCGAAGAAGCTGGATGCGCCGCTGGCGATCGTAGACAAACGCCGCGTGGACGTGGACGTAAGCGAAGTGATGCACCTGATCGGCGAAGTGCGCGGACGCACGGCGCTGATCGTGGACGACATCATTGACACGGCAGGAACGCTGGTGAAGACGGCCGAAGCGCTGTTGAAGGAAGGCGCTTTGGATGTTTACGCGGCGTGCACGCATCCCGTGCTGTCGGGTCCGGCGGTGGACCGGATTACGAAGTCGAAGATCAAGGAAGTGGTGGCGACGGATTCGGTGCCGCTAACGCAAGCCGCGGTGGCGATGGGGAAGATCAAGGTTTTGAGCGTGGCGGATTTGCTGGCGCGCGGGATTCGTTCGATTCACGAAGAGACTTCGATCAGCGAATTGTTTATCTGAAGCAGGAAAGAATTTGGTTTTGGAAAAAAGGGAAGGGACGAAGGCAATGGCAGAGAAGATTGTAGTGGAAGCTGCACCGCGCGACTTGCGCGGGAAGAATGAAGCTCGGAGGTTGCGCGTCAGCGGGCAGATTCCCGCAGTGCTGTATGGCGCCAAGGGCGATGCGATTTCGCTCGCGGTGAGCGCCAAGCAGGTAGGACAGATTCTGCGGTCGGCGACGGGCCACAACACGCTGTTCCAGGTGGCGCTGTCCGGCAAAGAGCAGCCGGCGATCGTGAAGGATTGGCAAGTGGACCCGGTGACGGGCAATTTGCTGCACGTGGACCTGCTGCGCGTGGCGATGGACGTTCGCATGCGCGTGAAGGTGCCGGTGCATACCTTCGGCGAGCCGCAGGGCGTGAAGGTGCAGGGCGGCGTGTTTGAGACGGTGACGCGCGAAATCGAAATCGAGTGCTTGCCCGCGGAAATTCCGACGGAGTTCCGCTTGGACGTGACGAACCTGATGATTGGCATGTCCGTCCGCGCGGGAGATATTCCGCTGGATGCGAACAAGATGAAGCTGGTGACCGAAGCCGAGCGCGTGATTGCGCACGTGGTTGCGCTGCGCGTCGAAGAAGAAAAGCCGGCGGAAGCGGTTGCGGCGGAAGTGGCAGCGCCAGCCGAACCGGAAGTCATCAAGAAGGGTAAGAAGGAAGTGGAAGGCGAAGAAGGGGCCGAGGCCGAGAAGCAGGAGAAGAAGAAGTAATCGTCGGGAGCGAAACCTGGTTTCAGGGTTTGTACTTACAAACCCTGAAGTGACGGATATCAGGGTTTGTACTTGCAAACCCTGAAGTGAAAAAAACTATGTGGCTCATTGTGGGGCTTGGCAATCCAGACCCGGAGTATCAGTGGACGCCGCATAACCTGGGATTCCTCGCGGTGGACGAACTGGCAAACCGCTGCGGAATTCGCGTCGAGCGGCCGGAAGGCAAAGCGCTGGTCGGGCGAGGCAAGCTGGCAGGGCAGGATGTGCTATTGGCGAAGCCGCAGACGTACATGAACCTGAGCGGCGTGTCTGTGAGGGAGCTGTTAGGGAAGTACGAGCTGACGCCGGACGATTTGCTCGTGATGTGGGATGAAGTGCAACTGCCGTGGAGCATCATCCGGCTGGCTCCGGATGGAAGCGCGGGCAGCCACAACGGAGCAAAGTCGGTGATTGGCTCGATCGGCACGCAGAAATTTGCAAGGCTGCGGCTGGGTTGCGGGCCGGACCATCCGCTGGACAGCAGAAGAGAGTACGTGCTGCGGCCGATGAAGAAGGCGGAGCTGGAAGTTGCGGCGGAAGAAGTGGCGCAAGCGGGCGATGCCGTAGAGTTGCTGTTGACTCAGGGCATCGACGCAGCGATGAACAAATTTAACCGGCGTGCGGATATTGCAAAGGAAGACGACGCCGGAAAGTAAGTCGGGAAAAGATTCGCGGCTGCCGCGAAAGCGGAGCCGGATTAGGAAGAGAAACGAGGCAACCATGGAAGAGCGTTTATACGACTTGATTTTCATCGCGCGTCCCGCGACGCCGGAAGATGAGATTAAGAAAGTGATTCACTCGATCGAGCACGCCTGCACGGAAAAGGGCGGGAAGATCGAAAAGTCCGAGCATTGGGGAACGCGTAAGCTGGCGTACCGCGTAGCCAAGCACCGCGAAGGGATGTACTACTACCACCAGATTCGCACGACGCACGGCGAGCTGATTACGGAACTGGAGCGCCGCTTGCATGTGCAGGATTCGGTCATCAAGTACATGACGATCCGTTTGGACGAAGATTTGAAGCGGCAGAAGAAGCTGACCGAAAAGCGTGAGAAGCGCGCGGCGCGGCGTCCGCGTCGTCCGGCGGCAACACCTGTACCGGCACCGGTGCAAGCTCCGGAACAACAGGCGACAGCGGGCTGAGCTTTTTCTGGACGAATTGAAAACGAGTTTCTGAAATTGTTGAAAGGATGAACGAGATGGCAGAGGAACAGAAGCAAGAACAGGCAGCTCCAGCCGAAGCGCCACGCGCGGAAGGCGGGGCGCAACGCGAAGGTGGACAAGGTGGACAAGGTGGACAAGGTGGGCACGGCGGACAAGGTGGGCACGGCGGTCATGGTGGCCCGAGGCGGGAAGGCGGACGCGAGGGCGGTCCGCGCCGTGAAGGTGGCCCAGGCGGAGGTCCAGGAGGACCACGCCGCGGCAAGCGGCAGTATTTCCGCAAGAAGAAGGTTTGCAAGTTCTGCGTGGAAAAGATCGACCTGATTGACTACAAGCGCGCGGACATCCTGTCGCAGTTCGTGCAGGAGCGCGGAAAGATTCTGCCGCGCCGCATGACCGGCGTTTGCGCGCGGCACCAGCGCTGGCTGGGCGTGGCCATCAAGCGGGCGCGCAACATCGCTTTGCTGCCGTTTGCGGGAAGCGCGGCGGGTTCGACGGCGCCGAAGGCAGTGGAAGCTCACAAGAGCTAAAAGAATTCAGGACGAAGGGATACGAGGATGCAGATTATTCTTCAGGAAGATATTGAAAAGTTGGGGCACCGCGGCGACGTGGTAGTCGTAAAACCGGGATACGCGCGGAACTATTTGCTGCCGCGCAGCCTGGCGATTGAAGCGACGCCGGGAAACATGAAAGCGCTCGAGCGGATTCGCACTTCGCTGGCGAAAAAGACGGCGACTGAACTCGAAGCTGCGAAGAAGCAGGCGGAATTGCTGACCGGCGTTTCGCTGAACTTCAAGCGCAAGACCGGCGAAAACGATCAGATGTTCGGATCGGTGACCACGGGAGACGTTTCCGAAGCGCTCGCGGCGCAGGGCTTCAAGATTGACAAGCGCCAGGTGCAACTCGCGGAACCCATCAAGATCATTGGCGAACACGACGTGACGATCAAGGTGTTCCGTGACGTGGTGGCGCATATTCGCGTGATTGTGGAGAAGGAAGCATAAACGCTAGAGTCTAAAAGTTAAGTTCAAGACGGCGCCTTTGTAGGTGCCGTTTTTGCTTTACCTAGGAATGTCCGACGCAAGTTCGAGATCGGCTGAAGACCAAGACTGGATTATTTTTCGGCTCTCCTCAAGATGGTGCTCAAGGTCGTCATGCACTTTCTCCCAAGACACTTCGTCGAGGAACATCTGCCGTTTCCAATATCTCTTCGAATTTCGGTCTTCGCTCACACATAACCACAAGCAGTACGTTTTTCGGTCTTCGTCCTTGAGGCAGATTTGAATTAACTTTCTGATTCTACCGGTGGACCAAGTAAGCGATCGCTCGGGCCAATTATGAAAATTCTTACCTATACTTGCTTGGTGATTCTCCGCAAATTTCTCCAAAAGGGGGTCAATCTGCAGGAAGGGAGCTTCCATCTCCTTCCAGCGCTCTAGAGAACCCTGAAATCCGTTAGGCATCGTTTCACCTATTTTTCGAAGGCTTCGGCAAGGGCTTGCACTTCCTCGCCTTTCCAGCTTTCGCCGTCATAGTTGCATACAAACGCAACGACCATGTGCGTATCGGAATAGAGGATAAGGTCGGAAGTCCCTCCGACAGAGCCGCCGCTGTGCTCGAAAATCCGCTTGCCGGATTTTGATTTGCCGATAAACCAGCCCATTCCATAGTTCGTCTCCTTGCCGTCCTTGGTTTTTTGAGGAGTGAAGAGCATCGCGAGCGACTCGGCTTTCAGATAACCGGGCTGGAACAGCACCGAGCCGAAGCGCACGAGATCTTCGGAAGTGGAGATGAATCCGCCGCCAGCCCATTTGTAACTGTTGTCCACGAACATCGAGTTGCGCGTGGGCACGCCTTTGGCGCCGGAATAGAAGCGCGCCCTTTGCGGAATGATGTCGGCGGGCTGATCAGCGCTCGTGTTGAGAAGACCCAGCGGTGTAAACACCTGCTCTTGCTCAAACTCCAGAAACGGCTTGCCCGCCGCAGCTTCCATCGCCGCGCTCAGCAAATTGTAGCCATAACTCGAATAACTGAATTTGGTTCCGGGCGGTACGACGAGCGGATCGTTTTGGAAACGCTCTAGGCCCGCCACCACCGAGTCATAGTGTTTTTGATTGTCGACCTCGTTTTCCTTGTAATGACGGATTCCTCCGAGGTGCCCCGCCAACATTCGCGGAGTGATGAGCGCGCCCTTGTCGGGAAACGTGGGAACGTATTTTTGAATCGGCGCGTCGAGATCGATCTTGCCTTGCTCGACGAGCTTCATGAGAGCCGCGGAAGTGAGCGGCTTCGAAACGCTGCCGATGCGAAACTTCGTGATTTGCCACGCGGGAACGCGTTGTTCGAGATCGGCGTAGCCGAAGCCCTCGGAATAAATAATTTTGCCGTCGATCGCCACAGCCACGTTGAAACCGGGAATGCCGCGAGCCAGCCATTCCTTGGCGAGGGCACGAGCATGTTCGCGAGCGGCCGCATATGAAGCCGATTTTTCTTGCGCAGTGGCGGTTGCCGCCGACTGCGTGCCGATTCTGGATGCGGCGGCAACTCCGGAAGCAAACAGCAGCAGCACGGCAAGAAATCTGCGCTGAGAAAACAGGCTTTTATTGAGCAGGCGGAAGTGGTCCACGGGAATCACCTCGAAAGGCAGAAAATCTGCGCGCATATGTTGCCACAACAGCGGGCGAAAAAGTTTTGCAACGATTTCCGAACTCATCCACAAGCAGTGTGATTGACGTCTGAGTCGCTCGCGCACACAATGCAGACAATCCTTCTCACATGAAAATTGAGGGGAACGCGGCAAGCGGTATAGGGGTTGCTTTGGCCAAAGCGGCGTGCTATAAAGCGAAGAAAAGGCGAATGAACTAAAGCTGCCGATGCCTACTGACACCACATTAGAACGCCCCCTGCCGAGCAACCTGGACGCGGAGCGCTCGATTCTTGGCGCAATTCTCCTGGATAACCACGCGCTGAATACGGCCATTGAAAATGTGCGGCCCGAGGATTTTTTCCTCGACCAGCACCGGCGCGTCTACGTCCAGATGATCGCCCTGGGCGAAAGCCAGCAGGCGATTGACCTGGTCACGCTTACCGAAGAGCTGCACCGGCGAGGGGAACTGGAGGCGGCGGGCGGCGCGCCTTACTTGTCCGCGCTGGCCGATGGCATGCCGCGCGTTTCGAACGTCGAGCACTACGCGCGCATCGTGAAAGAGAAAGCGCTGCTGCGGAATCTGATTCACGCCACGCACAACATTCAGCAGCGCGCGCTCGAAGGCGAAGACGGCGCGGACATGATTCTCGACAACGCGGAGTCTTCCATCTTCGCGCTGGCGGAAGACCGCGTGAAAGCTGGATTGATTCCCGTGAAGGACATCGTTCGCGACAATTTCGAACGGCTCGAAAGAATTTTTCGCGAAGGCAAAAGCATCACCGGCGTTTCCACCGGTTATGCGGAGCTCGACAAGTTGCTCAGTGGCTTGCAGAACTCGGAATTGCTGATTCTCGCGGCGCGGCCTTCGCAGGGAAAAACGGCGCTCGCGCTGAACCTCGCGGAAAACATCGCCATTCGCGCGGGCATGCCCGTGGCGGTGTTCAGCCTGGAAATGTCCAAGGAATCGCTCTTGCAACGTCTTGTGGCGTCGGTCGCGCAAATTGACGCGCACAAATTCCGCACGGGGCATCTGACTCGCGAAGATTGGCGCCGCATGACGGAGGCGCTGGGAACGATTTCTTCAGCGCCGTTGTGGATTGATGACGCAGGCTCCACGAGCGTGCTCGAAATTGGCGCAAAAGCGCGGCGGCTGAAGCGCGACAAAGGTCTTTCGCTGCTGATCGTGGATTATTTGCAATTGATCACGGCGCGTGGCCGCTTCAACAGCCGCCAGGAAGAAGTGGCCAGCATCTCGCGCGGCTTGAAGGGGCTGGCCAAGGAGCTGCAAATTCCCGTGCTGGTGTTGAGCCAATTGACGCGCGCGCCGGAACGCGAAGAGCGCGGGCCGCAACTTTCCGACCTGCGCGAATCGGGTGCGATCGAACAGGACGCGGACGTGGTCATGTTTATCTACCGCCCCAATTGGGGAAAGATGGATCTTTCGCCCGAAGAACGCGATCAAGCCGAGATCGTCATCGCAAAGCAGCGCAATGGCCCGACGGACAAGGTAAAATTCGTGTTCCGCAGCCGGCTGACACGCTTTGAAGAAGCGGCCCCGGACGCATTCTCGCAATTTGCACCCGACGACATGTAAGGAAAGCCACAGCGCGGCAGGTTCCCCACGCTGGCCAAAGAATTGTCAGTTTCGAGTCCGCGTCCAAAATGGCCGTAACTGCTTGCCCAGAATGACGTTACACTGAATTTGCAGTTGAACCGCGCTACCCCTCCCAGCGGCAATTTGCGTGCATTATGGCCTGTTGTCTTTCACGCGCCACAGTTTAGGCGCGGGCGCTCCAACTGCGTGAATGTCGTAAAATTGAAAGTTCTGGGTTTCGAATGACCACAAAACGCGAAAAGAAAGTTGATTTCGAACGCCGCCCGGTCTGGGCGGAAGTGTCCCTCGGCGCGCTGAAGCACAACCTGGACGCCATTCGGGCGTTTGTAAATCCAAAAGACGAAAAGCGCAAAACACCGCGCAAAGTTTTGTGCATTGTGAAAGGGAACGGCTACGGCCACGGCGGCCCGCAAGTGGCGAAAGCGCTGGAAAAATTCGGTGCGGACTGGTTCGGCGTCACCTGCACGGAAGAGGGAATTGCCGTTCGCAAAGCCGGCGTAAAGAGCCCGGTTCTGATCCTCACAAGTTTTGTCGCCGGAGAAGAGCCTCACTTGCTGAAGCATGATTTGACGCCCGTGCTGCATCGCTGCGAACAGCTCGCGGTGTTGAATCGCGCAGCGGCGCGGTATGCCAAACGCAAGCCCGTAGCATTTCATTTGAAAATAGACTCCGGAATGAACCGCCTGGGAATTTCGCCGGAGAGCGTCGACTGTTTTGCAGGGCAGCTTGCGAAGTGCAAGCACTTGAAGCTTGGCGGAGTTTTTACGCATTTTGCTTCTTCCGGCGTATTTTTGGACACGGTTGCCGGAAGGCAAACGCCCGAACAGGAAGAAAGATTCTATGCGGCTCTCGAACGCCTGAAGAAACTGGGAATTGATCCCGGCATCGTACACCTGGCAAACAGCGCGGCAATTGCATCGCGTCCCGAAACCTGGGCGGACATGGTGCGGCCCGGCGCGGTTCTCTATGGTTATCACCCGGGATATGATCCGACGGAATTGCGCGAAGAATCCGAGCGCAAACTGCCGCTGAAACCCGTCATGAGCCTGCGCAGCAGGATCATTAGTTTGCGGGACGTCCCGGCCGAGCAGGGCGTGGGTTATGACTCGACTTTTATCACATCGCGCCCCTCGAAAATTGCCGTGTTGGCGGCTGGATACGGAGATGGCATTCACCGCTCGCTTGGGAATAAAGGTAAGGTCTTGGTGCGCGGAACATTGGCGCCGATCGTCGGGATCGTTTCGATGGACGTGACCATGGTCGACGTGACCGACGTCCCTGATGTCTCGCTGGGCGACGTAGCTACAATCTACGGAACTGACGGTGACGATGTCGTGCTTGCCAATCGCGTTGCGCGCACAATCGGAACCGTCACCTCGGATTTGCTGTGCGCGGTCACCGCTCGTGTGCCGCGGTTTTACGTCAGCTAAGATCTCTGCACTGAATTTTCTTCCATTCACATTCCCGTAAAACGGCGCGCCTTTGCGCCGCGAGCCTTTCCTTGACGCGGCAAATATAGAAGGTATATACACAATGCATCGATAAATTGCATCGCGCCGCCGAGATGCAGCGCCAGTCCTTCGGCGGATGGCTGTTCGATTTTGCAGTGATTTCGGAATCCTGTGAGGTCGTATGAGCCGAACCAAGAAAGAAGTGGCGCTTTCTTCGGCTTCGAATGCGGATAGTTTGTCCGCTGCAAAAAAAAACAAGGCAGAGGTTACCGGCAGCGGCGTGGCGGGCGCCTGGATTGCTCGAGGCGCATTCGTGTTTGCCGTCGCGGTGCTTGCTTTTGCATGGCAACCGTTTGGTTTGAGCAGAGGTGTTGCGGCGTGGGCCGGCTTTGCTGTGGCGCTCGTGCTGATGCTCGTGGAAGTGCGCATCCGCCGCGTCGCAATCAACAGGCTTGCCGGAGGCACGGCGGGCTTGGTCCTGGGAATTTTCACTGCTCTCCTCGTTTGTATGGTGGTTGCGCGCACCGCCGAACCAGAACCAACGAAATCATTCCTCGAATACGGCTCGCTTTTGGGATTTGCTTACCTGGGAGTTTTCCTGGGAGCGCACAAGGGGCGAGAGCTGCAGTTCGACAGATTGCTGCAGCCCCTGGTGTGCGAAGTTGATCTAAGCGCTAGAAAGACCGGCAAATTGCTCGACACTAGCGTGCTCATTGACGGAAGAATCGCGGATATTTGCGAGGCGCACTTTCTCGAAGGGCCGCTCGAAGTGCCGCAATTTGTGTTGCACGAATTGCAGCAAATCGCCGACTCCTCGGACACCCTGCGCCGCCAGCGCGGCCGACGCGGATTGGAAGTGCTGCAGAAAATTCAGAAAATGCCGCACCTCGAAACGGTCGTCCTGGAAACTCCCGATTCTGCCGACAGCGATGTGGACCGGAAGCTGGTGGAATTAGCGCGGAAAACCGGCGCAAAGATCATTACCAACGATTTTAATTTGAACAAAGTCGCCAGCGTGCAAGGCATTTCCGTCCTGAACGTGAATCAATTGGCGAACGCGTTGCGGCCTGCGGTCCTTCCCGGCGAATCCATGCGCGTTTTCATCTTGCGCGAAGGCAAAGAGGCGAACCAGGGTGTCGCCTACTTGGAAGATGGGACGATGGTGGTCGTGGACGGAGCCCGGCGCCACATGAACCGCAATATCGAGATCGCGGTAACTTCAGTGCACCAAACGCCAGCCGGAAAGATGATTTTTGGCCGCTTGATGGAAGAGCGCAATGAAGCTTCGGCGCCCATGGCGCGGCATGCGGCCGCGGGGCGTGCGGAAAACGGCGGACGAATTACGGACTCCATGTCCTCAGAACGCGGCGCAAAACGAGAAGTACCCGACCCCACCAAGGAATTTGATTGACTAGAGCCTGCGGGCTCGCAGGTTGCGAGCCGAGTTTTCCCGGGCTTCGGGTTGAGGTACACTTTGGTGTTCGCAGGCGACTGACAGGGCAGCGTGTCGGCAGCACAATCATGAGCAAAATCACTGCAATCTTGCCCGCCGCGGGGCTCGGCACGCGTATGGGCGCGGAAACTCCCAAACAATTCCTGGAACTGGATGGAACCTCGATTCTGGTGCACAGCGTGCGGAAGCTCGCGTCTTGCGAACTGGTGACGGAAATCATCGTAGCGACGCGCGGCGAGGAAGTGGCGCGGCTCGCGGACCGCTTGCGCGAAGAGAAGCTGCGCCAGCAGGTGCGTGTGGTGAAGGGTGGAGACACGCGGCAGGAATCGGTTGCCGCGGCGCTCAAACAAGTGGCGGAAGGAACAGAAATCGTACTCGTGCACGACGCCGTCCGGCCGTTTGTGACGCGCGAACAGATTGCCCGGGTGATTGAAGAGGCGCGAAGGTGCGGCGCAGCGATTTTGGGAATCCCGGCGATGGATACGGTCAAGGAAGTGAAACGCACCAGCCTGCCGGAAGACGTAGCCCTCATTACCATGACGATCCCGCGCGAAAGAGTCGTCCTGGCGCAAACGCCGCAGGCGTTTCGAACGAACATCTTGAAGGAAGCGTTTGCGCGCGCGGAAGCGGACGGCGTAAGCGCGTCGGATGAAGCCGGCCTTGTGGAGCGCCTCGGGCAGGAAGTGCATGTAGTGCTGGGTTCGGAGCGCAATATCAAGATTACGAAACCTGCGGACATGGAGCTGGCGAATTTTTATCTCGAGCGCGAGAAGGCTCACCGGGCATGACGGCGCGAGTCGGGATTGGCTACGATTTGCATCGGCTGGAAGCGGGTCGTAAGTTGATTATCGGGGGGATTGAGGTGCCCTTCGACAAGGGGCCCGTGGGACATTCGGACGGCGATGTCCTCGCTCATGCGTTGTGCGATGCGCTGTTGGGCGCGGCGGGGCTCGGAGACATTGGCACACACTTCCCGGATACGGATCCCAAATGGAAGGGCGCAAACAGTCTGTTGTTTCTGGAGCACGCGCGTAAATTATTGGCGGAAAAACGGCTGGCCATTGAGCACGTAGATGCCGTGGTGATCTTGGAGCGGCCGAAGTTGGGGCCACATTTCCCGAAAATGATGGACGCGCTCGCAAAATCCCTCGGCGTGGCCGCTGAGAAAATCCACCTCAAAGCGAAAACCAATGAGGGCGTGGACGCCGTGGGCCGCGGCGAAGCGATTGCATGTCACGTCGCAGCCACCCTGACACCGCTGTGAATCTCTAGATAGTTCTCCACCGTGTCAGAACGTCTCCCCAATGGCAGTGAAATTCCCGAATCGGAACGTATTAATTCATTTTCCGCCGCGGATGTCATTTCGATTCTCCAGGAAAATGGCTGGTTAGCGGGCGAGCCGGCAGAAAAACAATTGGAGTGGTGTACGCGCGCGGCGGCGCTGCTTGGCCTGCAAGTCACCGAGCGTTCCGCATTGGCTGAACTTCTCGCGCTTGTCTTTCAGTACGACGCAAAGTCCATCTTGCAGACGACGGAAGCGCACGTCGTAATGTCTCGTTATGCCGCGCGCGATGTTTTGCGGCAACTGGCGCTGTTGCTCTTGGATGGAGCCGAGCTGACGACCGACCGCTTCCGCGAAATCATCGCGCATCTCAAGGAAAACATGGACTTGCGCGGGCGTGAGCTGTTTCACCCGTTGCGTCTGGCGCTCGCGGGTCGTTCGGGCGAAGGCGAACTCGACCGCGTCATTCTGCTATTAGACGAAGCGGCAGCAGCGGGATTTGCCGCGCCCGTGAAAACGGCCCGAGAACGCATTTTGGAGTTTTGTTCGGTCTTTGAATGAAAACGTGCCGTGAATTATTTCGTCGCTGGCGTTAAATTCGCCAAACGCTCTTTGTTGATTTTCAAAATCATCCCCGCGTTGCGATCCGCCACTTCGCCGACTTTGTATTCGGCGGATGTGCCGAGCACTTGCGCGACTTCGGAAGAAGTCAGTTTGTAGTCGTCCATCAGCCATTGCGCCATATTTCCCGTAGCTTCGCGAAACGCTTCATCGAGAGAGCCCGCCAGGCCGACCACCATGATATGTGTTGCCGATTCCACGCGCGGCGAACCGATTCTTTTCGACGGGATGACGTCAACGGAAAATTCCACGTCCATCGAAGTCTCGAGCGCGTTGCCGTTCAATTCGCCGTCGCCTTGCACCGCATGACCATCTCCAACGTAGAGGAGTGCGCCGGGATTGCTAACTGGGAGATAGACCGTCGCTCCCTCGACGACTTCGTTGAAATCCATGTTGCCGCCGTACCGGCCGGAATCTCCTGTTCCCGGCGGGGCTTGCGCGGGGCCGGTTGCCGTAGCCACGCAGCCGAGCATGGGCCGCACCGGCACGGAGTAATGCGCGATGTGGTCCCCGGGCTTCTCAGGAGCAGCAACTCCTTTTGCGATGTCGAGATGCCAGCGGACACTCTTTCCATCATCTTTGGCCTTTACGGCCATGTCGCGATCAACGGCGCGGTCCACGATGTAGTCGTCGCTCATGGCCCAATCGCGATTGAGCCGCAAGCGCGTGATGTGCACGACGAGCGTATCGCCGGGATACGCGCTTTCTACATAGAAGGGCCCCGTCTCCGGATTTCCTCCGAGCACCCGCGTTACGCCTTTTTCATCGGTGCCGCCCGCGTCCACGGTTGTGGTGTGCACGGTGTCTCCTGGAGCGATGGTCAACACAGGTTTGTTGAACGGCGAAAATTGTCGATAGAACGTGGTGGGAACAAATTCATGGCGCTTCGCGGGACCGGAAGGCCGCGGCTGAATTAGTGTTGCGGTAAATTCGTGCGACTCCGGATGGCCGGGATCGTCGCCATTTATGAAAATGACGGTCCCGGACATGCCGTTTCCCTTCAGCGTGGCGTTTGCCTCCTCGGAGCCTCCATGCTCATCTTTGGCAAGGAAATGAACCGTATTCCCCGCAACGGTCCCTTCCAATTTGTCGCCATCGAAATTGCCGGTGAGCTTGCCGTCTTGTTGCGTTAGCTCGAGCTTGAAATAGAGCGGCGTGCCGTGAAAATCAGAACTCACGAACCAGCGCCCCGTGAGCGGCCGCTTCGTTTCCTGTGAGTTTGCGTTTTGACAAACGCAAAATGAAAAAAGCAGACAAAACACGAACTGGAGTTTGCGCATGGGTTTGACCTCGGTCACAGATAGTAGACGAAAGCGCAAACAGAAAGTTCCGCAATTTTTCTCGATGCGGGTCGCAGCTATTTTGGGCCGCTCACTTCAGCCCAAATCTTGTGGCCGTGAGTTTCCTTCAGAAACAAACTTCCCACGACGAACGTGATGCTTGCCACGATCATGGGGTAGTAGAGTCCGGCGTAAATGTTGTGCGTACTTTCACAAACGTATACGCCGATGAGCGGGACCAGGCCGCCGAAGACACCATTCCCAATGTGATAAGGCAGAGATAAAGACGTATAGCGTATTTTCGCGGGGAAAGCCTCGACAAGGTATGCCGCAATCGGCCCATAAATCATGCACACATAAATGACCTGAATAAGCACAAGGAATACGAGCATGGGGACGTTCGGGTTGGAGGGTTCCTTTGCGGGGACAGCTTTGCCGGTCTCGTCGATCGTCAGGGCGGTCAGTTTCGGCGCTCCGGTGACTTTGTCTCGGACCGAACTGAGAGTCTGAACGTTGTTCCCTGCCGCTCGTTGCATGGCGTGATAAATGGGCATGTAGGTCAGAACCGCAAGCAGACATGCCGTCATCATGATCCACTTGCGGCCAAGCTTGTCCGAAAGCGCGCCAAAGACGGTGAAGAAGGGCATTCCGAAAAGGAGGGCGTAAGCGACGATGATGTTGGAAAGTTTTGGATTAATTTTGAGGATCGTTTGCAGGAAGACCAGAAGAACATAGAACTGGCCCGTGTACCAGATAACACCTTGTCCGGCCGTTGCTCCGAACAGCGAAATCAAAACTCGCTTCAAATTCTCCGGTTTTGTGAAGGCCTCTTTCAGAGGCTGAGCGGAAGTCATGCCGGAGGCCTTGATCTGCGAAAAAATGGGAGACTCCTTCATTCTCAGCCGGATGTAGAGAGAAATCGTTACAAGAATGATCGATGCGAGGAAGGGAATGCGCCAGCCCCACGCTTTGAATGCGTCGGGCGTCATGGCTTGTTGCGTGCCGAGAATGACCAGCAACGATGCGAAAAGGCCGAGTGTCGCCGTGATTTGGATGAAGCTCGTATAAAAGCCGCGCTTCCCGTCCGGAACATGTTCGGCAACATAGACTGTCGCACCGCCATATTCGCCACCGAGCGCAAGACCTTGGAGTACACGAATCGTTAGAAGGATGATGGGAGCAAGCAACCCGATGGACGCGTACGTCGGAAGAAAGCCGATCAGGGCTGTTGCGCCGCCCATGATCGAGAGAGTGACAAGAAACGCGTACTTTCTGCCAACAATGTCCCCGATGCGGCCGAAGAACAAGGCTCCGAAGGGCCGGACCATGAAACCAACTGCGAAAGTCGCCAGGTAAGAAATGTAGGCGAACGTGTCGTTGCCGGGCGGGAAGAATTTCGGAGAAAGAACGGCAGCGAGACTCCCAAAAATGTAAAAGTCATACCATTCGATCATCGTCCCGACGGCCGAAGCAAGGATGACTCGCCAAAGGCCTCGCTCGTTTGTTCCGTCCAAACCCATCGCGATCGCGCCGCTTGCCATTGTTCCTCCCTGGAATTGCGCGCCGTGGGACGCTTTCGAATGGCACAAGAAAATTTCACGGCACTCGCAAGAATCAAGTACACGCAGCTCGGCAAATTGGTCCTGTTTTTCGGTGCATATCGTGCCACGTTTTTTGTGAGATGCAAGTCTTGTCTTGTTCACACTGCTGTAACATTCGAAAGCCGGCGGCTTTGCGCGGTTTGAAAGCGACGCTACACTGTGGGGCTTATGGATAGAATCACTGGAATTCACGCGGTGCGCGAAGCGCTGGAGGCGGGGAGGGCGCTAGAACACGTGCTGATTGCAAAAGGGCGACAGGACACGCGCGTGGAAGAGATTGTGCAGTTAGCGCGGCGAAACGGCGTGCCGGTGCGATTCGAAGAACGGCCGCAACTGGATCGCAGCGCCGGCACACGGGATCACCAGGGCGTGATGGCGGTTGCTGCGGCGCGCGCTGCGATGTCGCTGGAAGATATCGTTTCGAACGCGAACAAGAGCGCGGGGCAGCAGGGATTGATCGTGCTGCTGGATGGAGTGGAGGATCCGCACAATCTGGGCGCGGTTATTCGAACGGCTCTGGCGGCTGGCGCACACGGCGTTGTGATTCCGGAGCGGCGCGCGGCGGGACTAACGGACACAGTGGCGCGCGCGTCCGCTGGCGCGCTGGCGCATTTGCCCGTGGCGAAAGTGACGAACCTTGTGCGCGCGATGGAAGAGCTGAAGGAACTGGGCTACTGGCTCGTGGGATTGGATGAGCGCGCGGACAGAAGTTATTCGGATGTGGATTATTCGACTCCGACAGGAATTGTTTTGGGCAGCGAAGGAAACGGCTTGCACGAGCTGACGAGGAAGCGCTGCGATTTTGTGGTATCGCTGCCGACGACGGGGCCGGTGAAATCTCTGAATGTTTCGGTGGCCGCGGGAGTTGTTTTGTTTGAAGCGGTGCGGCAGCGGCGCAAGAAAAAGTAAAACTACTTGTCGTATTGAATCAAAGAAAAAACGTCGAGGCCCGGCAACTTGCCGCGCCCGTTGAGAAACGTAAGTTCGACCGCGAACGCGGCGCCTTCGACATTGCCGCCGAGCTTTTCGATAAGTTTTGCGGTGGCGAGTGCGGTGCCGCCGGTGGCGAGAAGATCGTCGCAAATCAAGACGCGCTGGCCGGGCTTGATGGCGTCTTCGTGAACTTCGAGCGAGTCGGTGCCATATTCGAGCGCGTAGGACATGCTGACCGTTTTTGCGGGAAGTTTTTTCGGTTTGCGCACGGGAACGAAGCCGGCGCCGAGACGATACGCGAGCGCGGGGGCGAAGATGAAACCGCGCGCTTCCATTCCGGCGACGAGGTCAATCGTGTGGCCGTTGTAATGATTGCAGAGACGATCAATGAGCGCACGGAAGCCCTGCTTGTCCTTGAGAAGCGTCGTCAGATCGTAGAAAAGAATTCCCGGCTTCGGATAATCCGGCACTTCGCGGATCAACTTTTTCAAATCATCCATTCGAGAAGCTCCTACCATTCATCGCGTGTGATGCTGAATTCTTTTGCGTATTGCTCGTCGGGCGCGGTAGGCTCTTCGACGACGCCGTGCACCATAGCTCCGCGCGGGCCTTTTTTCAGAGCGGCGAGGAAGCGCAGGAGCTGCTCCTCGGTGCCGATGGCGTAGGCTTCGACGCGGCCGTCGCGGAGATTGCGCACATATCCGGCGAGGTGCAGGCGTTCGGCGGCGTCCTGCGTGAAGTAACGATAGCCTACGCCTTGCACCAAACCCGAAACGAAATATCTTCTGGCTTGTTTTGCCGCGCTCACCCGAGTACGGGATTGTAGCAGAACTCTTTGGGGGAATTTGGGCATCGGCACACATGATTACGCGCTAGTTTGGCAACGTAACTTCGTTTACGAGATTGAATTCCACGGCCGCGCCTGGGGGCTTTGGCGCGCCAATCGTTGCAATTGGCTGGCCACCGCCGATCCAGGCTTGTACTTTTCCCGGAATGATCCGATGTGCACCGGACTCATCTACAACGCTCAGATCACGGTCGTGCAGCACGAAGCTGACCGTCTTTTTTGCACCGGGCGCGAAGTGCAAGCGCTGGAAACCCGCTAGCGCGCGCAGAGGGGCGCCGGGCACACCGGCGTGAGTGAGGTAGAGCTGAACAACTTCATCGCTGGCAACGGTCCCCGTATTCTTCACTTCGACCGAAATGGAAAGCGAATTCTTGCTCGCGAGCTGCGCGGTGCCGACCCGCGGTTTGCCATAAGAGAACGACGTGTAGCTCAACCCGAAGCCGAACGGGTAGAGCGGTTCGCCGTCGAAATAGCGGTAGGTGCGCTTGGCCATCGAGTAGTCTTCGAACGGAGGAAGCTGATCTACCGACTTGTAAAACGTGACGGGCAAGCGGCCCGCGGGACTAAAGTCGCCGGCGAGGGCCTCTGCTACTGCCGTGCCGCCCTGTCCACCCGGGTACCACGCTTCGAGAATTGCGGGCAAGTTGGCGTTGGCCCAATTGATTCCCAGGGCGCTGCCGTTCATCAGAACTAGAACGACCGGTTTGCCGGAGGCATAGACTCGTTCGAGCAACTGTTCCTGCGGCGCGGGCAAATCGAGGCTGGTTCGGTCCCCGCCGGAGAATCCAGCGGCATCCACTTTCATTTCTTCGCCTTCGATGCGAGCCGAAAGGCCAAGCACCATCACGACGAGGTCAGCGGCGCGCGCCGCCTCGACGGCGCTAAGCGCTCCGTCATCTGAGCGAGAGCAGTCGGCACTGGCCGCCTCGCACGGCGCAGCCGACGTGCCCGGATTCTCGACAGGACGGACAAGGCCGGTGCCCTGGACGTAGGTCACTTTGGCCTGCGGAAACCGGCTGCGAATTCCCGTGAGGACGGTTATGGGTTTGGACGGAGTGCCGTTGTAATTGCCTTCGAGCGCGTCGAGACTGTCCGCGTTGGGGCCGATGACAGCAATTGTCGCGGGCGGATGTTTTAGAGGAAGAAATCCGCCCTTGTTCTTGAGGAGAACCAGAGATTCTCGAGCCATGCGAAGAGCGATTTGATTGTGTGCGTCGGTGTCGTTGTCCGCGGACGTGATTTTGGAAAACGGGACAGAGGCCGCGGGATCAAACATGCCGAGGCGAAAGCGCGCCGTGAAGAGCCGGCGAAGAGCGGTGTCCACGACTGATTCGGGCAGCAGGCCCTGACGGACGGAATTGACGATGGCCGCGCGCTCCGTGCTCATGTTGTTGCGGTAATCGCCGCAGATGAGATCCATGCCTGCTTTGAAGACGTCGGCGATGCCTTCTTCCGGTGTCGCGGCAAATTTGTGACCGCGAAAAACATCGCCAACAGCGCCGCAATCGGACACGACGTAGCCCTGGAAGCCCCAGTCTTTGCGCAGACGCTGGTCTAGCAGAAAAGTGTTGGCGCAGGCCGGCTGGCCGTACAGGGAGTTGTAGGCGCACATGACGGATTCCGCTTTGCCCTCGGTGATGGTCGCACGGAAGGCGGGAAGATAGGTGTCTTCGACATCGTGGCGGGAAGCCTCAATGTTCACGGTGTGGCGCGTCGATTCAGGCCCGCTGTGAACGGCGAAGTGTTTGGAAGTCGCGACGGTCTTGAAATAGCGCGGATCGCTTCCCTGGAGGCCGGTTACAAATGCAACGCCCATGTGCGAAGTGAGAAACGGATCTTCGCCGTAGGTTTCCTGGCCGCGCCCCCAACGCGGATCGCGAAAGATATTGATGTTTGGCGACCAGACGGTAAGACCACGATACCAGTCAGAGGAGCCGTCGGGATGGAGCGTGGCGTAATACTTTGCACGGAACTCGGTGTTGATAAGGTCGGCGGCTTGATGCATAAGCGGTTCGTCGAAGGTGGCGGCCATACCGATAGCTTGGGGGAAGACAGTGGCTACATCGGCACGGGCAACGCCGTGAAGACCTTCGTTCCACCAGTTGTATTCCGGAATGTGGAGACGTGGAATCGAGGCGGCGGTATGGCCGAGTTGCGAAGCCTTTTCTTCGAGAGTCATGCGAGAGATGAGATCGTTGACGCGCTGTTCGACGGGCACTTTGGGATCGAGGTAAGGAGCTTCGGCTGAGGGCTGCTGGGCTCCTGACAGCAATGCCGCCACAACCATGAAGCAAAAAGCGGCTACCAAGATTGTGCTGAATTTCATGATCCGGGGATGAAATTCCTGGCGATTTTCCATGGAATGCACGGTAGGAGGATACCATCATTGAAATTCTCGAAGCAGAAGGTTCCCCTCGCTAAAGGGTCCTGGGCCGCGCTTTGCTCGGATTGAGCATCTGAGTGAGAATGAAGGAAATGACCGGAGTGAAACAGAGATTGGCGGGATTGGTGCGGATCGCCGCGGCAGTGTGTTTTGGCGCGGGATTCTTGTTTGCTGCGGCGACCATGCGCGCACAGGAGAAACAAGGACCGCAGACGGCGCCACCTCCGGAGCATGACGTGAAGCGAGTGACGGCCGACCAGCCGCCGCCGGAAGCGCCGCCGAACGTGCCGCAGGCGGTCATCGTGAAGCATTTCGCGGAGAAGGAAGAAGAGTATGCGAAGGCGCGCGGGCGATACGGCTACAAGAAAACGATTCGTTTGACGGAGTACGGGGCGGACGGGAATCCGATGGGAGAATTTTCCGTGACGAGCACGCCGATTGTGGCGAGCGACGGAAAATTGTACGAGCGTGTGACGGCGAATGAGCCTTCGACGCTGAAAACGGTGAAGCTTTCGCCGGAAGACGTGAATGCGCTATCGAGAATTCCGAGTTATCCGCTGGCGCAATCGCAAATCGAAAAATACACGATTACGTATGCCGGCAAACAGCTTGTGGATGAAGTGGACTGCTACATCTATCAAGTGAAGCCGAGATTTCTGGAGCGCGCGAATGCGCTTTTTGAAGGCGTGGTGTGGGTGGACACGAAATATCTGGAAATTGTGAAGAGCTATGGAAAATTCGTGACGGATCTCGGCGATTTCCATTCGCCGGAGTTGCCGTTTTCGAATTTCGAGACGTACCGGGAAAATGTGGAAGGAAAATATTGGTTCCCGAATTACGCGCGGTCGGATGACCGTTTGCATTTTGAGAGCGGAGATGTTCCACTACGCGTCGTGATCAAGTGGACGGAGTTTAAGCCGCTGAACGCGCCGGCGGCGAGTGCGTCGCAGCCAATCAGCAAGCCGAACTAAAATCGCAAGAAAATTCTAGAGAAAAGCTTTCAGCGCGCGAGGCAACTCTTCGATGGATTCGAGGAGCGCGTCCGGTTTTGCAGCGCGGAGGCGTTTTTCGGTGGGAAACGGGCTGAGAACGGCGATCGCCGCGCGGACGCCGGCGCTGCGCGCCATTTGCAAGTCTTCGGGAGCGTCGCCGACGTAGACCGTGTCTTGCGGATTGAGGCGCATGCGGCGCAGAGCGAGTCTTAGCGGAGCGGGATGAGGCTTGCGTTCTTTGGTGTCGCCGCTGCAGACGCGCGCGGCAAACGTGTCCCAAAGCGCGAATTCTTTAAGCTGGCGATGGACGCGGTCGCGATCGCCGCTGGTGACGAGGCCGAGGTCGTGGCGTTCGCCGACGCGCGCAAGGACGCGCCGGGCGCCTGCGATGAGTTTCGGTTTCTGTTTGGCGTAATTTTCGCGCCAAACTTGGTCCGCGTCGTCCCATTTGTGTTTCGGCAGTTTTGCGGCGCGATAGACGAGATACCAGTTCGGCGAATAGTGCTGTTCGAGCTCGGCGAAGCCCCAGGGAATGCCCATGGCGCGGAACATGGCGAGGTAAGCGGCGGTGTCGGCCTCGTGGGAATTGAGCAGCGTGCCGTCCCAATCGAAGAGGACGCCTTTGAGCGATGAGAATTTCTTGATAAGCATTTTTGACCGACTTGAGTTTGACACGCCCGTCAATGCAAAACAAAAAGGGGCGCCGGAGCGCCCCTTTTTTCATGAACTTGCTTCTCGGTTGCTTTCTAGAATTGGAAGCGCACAGACAGCTGCGCCTGCCGAGGATCTCCAACGCCAAGGCGGAGGAACCCGTCGAAGTTGAAGAGAGCCGGCGTGGCTAGCGGGTTGACGTTGTTCTTGTTGTTGAAAGTGTTGAACATTTCCACGGCGGGAATGATGGTGAAGCGGTCCCCGAATTTGAAGGGACGTGTGGCCCGCCAGTCAAAGGAAATGTATTCATTGTCTTTCCAGACGGAATTGCGCTTGCAACCCGCCGTGGAAGCGCAATTTGCTGGTGTGATCGGCTGCGGTGTATGCGCCTGAAGACGTCCATCGAAATTGAAGCCACCTGGAAGCTCAACGTAACCGAACAAGTTGAACTTGTGGCGCTCGTCGCGGTCGGAGAAGCTGTAATCCCGCGACGGGTTTTGCGGGTCAAGACGGCGATCAGTGAACGGATCACGCTCGTTCGAGTCATTGTCCAGGTCTTCGGAGATGACATAGTTCCATTCCAACTGGAATTTCTGACTAAACCTTTTTTTCATGCCGATCGTGAGGCCACGGTAGAGGGACTTCGCCGTGCTGGACGTAACGAACACATCTCCAAGGAACGGATTAAAGGCGCCGGGGGCGACAAAAGTGCCATCAGGCGCGAAGAAACCGCTTCCGTCGGCGTTGATAAATGAGGTCAGATGAACTCCCTTGGAGAGCGTGAAATCCGCATACGCGGAAAGGTTAGGGATGATCTCCTGCTCATAAGCGACGTTTGTAGTGTAAATCCGCGGGTTCTCGTAATTCTTGCTGAAAACGCGCACGCCGCTAAAGCAGGGGAACGGATTTGTTGTCGTTCCGGCCGTGCATGAGGAAACGCCCGGAGTGGGAGCAAAATCGCCGGGCCAAGCGGGACCACCGCCGAACGACGATTGCGTGAAAATGGTGCTCTGCTGGACGCCGTTCGTCGTGATGGAGCCGACCTGCGAAAGCATGTTCTGATGCCCGTAATAAATACCGTAGCTTCCACGCAGAAGAGACTTGTGGTTATTTAGCACGTCCCAAGCAAATCCAACTCTGGGCTGAAACTCTTTCTTCGGGCTGTGTAGCTTGCCGTCCGACGGGAAGATCGGGTTGCTGAGGAAGAGCCCGTAGGCCGTTTGGCTTGGAGGTGTAACCAGATCCGGGAAAATCTGAGCTTCCCAGCGTAATCCGTAGCTCAAGCTCAAGTTCGGCAGGATCTGCCACTTGTCCTGGGCATACAGAGCGTAGTCCTCATTGGTGATGCTGGAGGCGCCCGGTGGAATGTTCACCAATCCCGTCGGGACGCCGTCCTGGAGATAAAAGATCAATGGACCGCCCACACTGCTGTTGGCAGCGCATGTTTGACCCATGTCCTGAGTGATCCATCCCGTAAATGCGCCAGTTGTGTTGTTGAAGCACTCTCCAGCGGTCGGACCAAAACCCCCGGCCGCTTCCGGAGAAGCGTAATGCAAGAAGCCGCTGACGCTGTCGAAAATGTACCGGCCGGTGAAGAAGCCGCGGAAGGTTTGCGAGTTGTTGGTATGCAGCCAATCGCCCCCGAATTTGAGACTGTGCTTTCCATGAACCAAGGAGAAGCTGTCACGAAGTTGCGTGCGCCAGATGGTCTCATCCACATTGGGTTCGAGAAAGAACGGGTTGCCGAAACGGAAAGTCGTGCCAAATCCCATCGCGGTATCGGCAGGAATATTTGATTGAGTTGCCGAACGAGGCCGAACTTCACGCTGATAGCTGAAGTGAGCTTCGTTGAGCTTGTTAGAGGAGATCGTCGTAAAATAGTTCACATTGACGACGTTGATTTTCGAGGGGCCCTCGGTGCCATTTGCGGAGTCACCATACGTAGGTACGTCAAAGGTTTGATTTTCGTTCTTCGAATAATCGAAGTTGTACGAGACGGCCAGCTGGTTATTTTGATTGAGGTTCCAATCGAAACGGCCCAGAACGGCCGTATTGCGGATAGGGTGCTTCACCGGCAAGCCATCGTTTTGGCCCACGCTGGTATTCAAGAAGTCCAGCAGGGTAAGCCGCTGACAATCCGGATTCGCTTCAATCTGCGCATCGCTGATGTTGGAGTTGAAGACAGGCTTGGCCACACCGCAAGGAGTGCTGCCGAGAGTCTCGCTCAGATTGGGACGAGTGAGATTTGAGCGAATGTGCTCGACGGCGCCGAAGAAAAACATCTTGTCCTTTACGATCGGCCCGCCAAGCGTTCCGCCAAACTGATTGCGATTGAAATCCTTGAGCGGCTTTCCATCGGAGGTATCCGCCGTCAAGGCTTCCGTTCGGAAGTATTCAAACGCGGTGCCGTGCAACTGGTTTGTGCCGGATTTCGTAATGACATTGATCACGCCGCCGGCGGTGCGGCCATATTCTGCATTGGCGCCGCTGGCAATGACCTGAAACTCTTTCACCGCGTCGAGAGTGATGTCAATGGCTGCGCGCTGTCCGCCGAGCTGCTCGCCGAAAAAGCCATTGTTGTAATCGCCACCGTCGAGGCTGATGTTATTGAACACGCCGCGCTGGCCGTTGAAGTTGATCTCGTCGCCGTCTGGCCCCTGAGTAATTGCAACACCTGGAGTGAGCGTCAGCAAGTCTTCAAATTTGCGCCCAAGAACAGGCGTGTTTTGTATGGTAGCTTCTTCCAGGGTCGAGGAGGACTCTGTCTTGGTGGTTTCAATTACAGGGACGTCCGTAACTATGATCTGTTGCGCAACCGAAGAGATCTTTACCGTCACTGGAATCGAAAGAACCTGGCCGACGGTGAGATTGATATTTTGCTGAACGATCGTTGTAAAGCCAACCTTGGTGATGGTCAACGTATAGCGGCCCGGCGCCAGATTCAGAAATGCGAAATGGCCATCGCTGTCCGTGGTTTCCGTGCGTACGAAGTTTGTGTCGAGATTCTTTGCTTCGACGGAGGCGCCAGGAACGCTGCCTCCTCTTTCATCGAGCACGTCACCCTGAACCGTGCCGGCAGTAATCTGCGCTTGGCCCCAAATCGTTGGTGCAAAGAACAAACAAAGCGTCAAAAAAATGACGCCGGACAAAAGCTTTTTCATTTTTCCCCCAGACACATTCCCTGGCTAGCGCGCGAGACCCCGAGGACAGCACACACGCGTCAGCAGTAGATGAATGTAGTTTGTCAAAGCAGATGGGAAATCACAAGTGGCGCGTCTGTGGAAACTTTTATTTGGCCCAATCGAAAATTCAGACCTTACTTTAATAGTGCAAGCCTGATGATTAAGGAACGGCTATTAAACGGAAGGGAATTTGCAGGGGACGCCGTCGTCGCGGTCGAACTGGAGATCGTCAAACGACGCAGCGATGCCAAACCAGCCCGGCATGTTGGCAGCTTCAATGCGGCGAACGCGAGCGACAGTTACAGCGACGACGTTTCCGTGGCCCAATGGACGGCTCACCAGAACAATTTCCAATTCAATACCGGCATTCAGTTCCAGGCGTTTCGGGCAAAGAAAGAAAACGCCGGTCGAGCTAATGTCGCGCGTGACCAGCGTGATCGGATATTTCTCGGCGACATTCTCCACGCTGCGAAGGCGCATGGGGAGTTGCAACGAAGCGCGAGGATATTCGCGCTGCTCATGAAAAACGCCGACGGCGTGTGTGGGTACTCTAGCAAACCGCCGGATGGAGATCGCGGATTCGGTTCGCAGTGGGACAACTTTCAGAGAGAGTGTGCGAATTCTGACGGGGCTAATAGTTGGCAACGATTGAGGAACACTGCTGGTTTCAGTGCATGCCGGCAGCGAAAGTTCTCTTTGTGTTTCCGGCAACGCGATTTTGTTGACTGCGTTCATCTCGACCCCAGAGACGCCGCGGCCCGCTTCCGCGAAGCTGCCGCAAGAATTCACCCGATCTGGCCCAAATTCCCAAGGAAAAGAATGGAGTGCCAAAATGCCACTAGAGGACGTTGGCGTCAATCTGTGGAAAACGGACGAAGTGTCTTATCTTCAAACAGATAGTTATAGTACTGGCTCGAATCGGTGGTGCTGTGACAATTTTGGTGGCGGAGCATCGAACTGCCATCGCCAATATGGTCGTACTGCTCAGGAAGCCAATCCTCTATGCTCGTCAGGTTCCGTTTGGCGCGTGATTGCGGATAGTTTTTCCAGTTTTAGCTGCCTACGGTGACGGGCTAGCCATGTCTAATACCAATTCGCGGAGCTCAAGCCTCGTACTTTTGGCCTTCTTGGCCGTGTATGTGGTTTGGGGCTCAACTTATCTTGCCATGCGGATTGGAGACGAGTCTTTTCCGCCCTTACTTCTCGCTGGCACGCGGCATTTGATCACCGGATTGCTGTTCTACCCTTTCTTGCGCTGGAAGACCGGTATTCGGCCCACGCTGGCCCATTGGACGACAGCCTCGATTACAGGGTTTTTGCTGCTATGTATTGGAAATGGCGGGGTTTGCTGGGCGGAGTTGACCGTGCCATCGGGCGTGGCGGCGCTTCTGGTGGCTATGGTGACGCTGTGGATGGTTCTTGTGGACTGGTTGAGGCCAGGGGGGCATCGGCCGTCGGCCAGGGTATTCTTTGGCATCGTGCTTGGTTTTGCGGGGTTGGCTTTGCTGGTGGGGCCGGCACATTTGGGGTCCTCGGGCAGGATTGACCCGTGGGGGGCAGGGGTCCTTGCCGTGGCATCGTTTGCCTGGGCATGCGGGTCAATTTATTCGAAACACGGCCAACTACCGGACTCGGCGATGCTGAGCATGTCGATGCAATGCCTTGCGGGCGGAATCGCACTGTGGATAGGCGGATTCCTGACGGGTGAGGTGCACAATTTTCACCTTGCTTCGATTTCGATGCGCTCCTGGCTAGCTGTAGCATATCTGATCGCGTTCGGTTCGGGCATCGGCTTCACGGCATACATTTATATACTGAAGAACAGCACGGCACCGCGCGTGGCGACGTATGCGTTCATAAATCCGGTGGTGGCGCTCTTGCTGGGGTGGCTTTTTGCGGCGGAGGCGTTGACGTTGCGCACTTTGCTCGCTGCCTTTGTAATTTTGGGTGCCGTGGTATTGGTAATTACCGCGCCGCATCGCGTGCCCGTGCCGGACACGGAGCCGGCGCCCGTTCCCAGCGAGGCGTAAGCCCCTGCGCCGCTCGCCCGGCTTTCCACATTGACGGTTCATTCCGGATAGAATCGTTTTTCAGCCCGCGTTATCTTTGCCTCGTTGAGAATGACTATGGACAACACACTACAGACATCGGTTTTGGGCCCGCGCGTCGCGGAGCAATATTGGAAAGCCACGGTAGCGCGGGATCCGCGGGCGGACGGGGTATTTTTTCTAGGCGTGCGCTCGACGCACATTTATTGCCGGCCAAGTTGTCCGGCACGGCGGCCGCTGCGGCGCAACGTGGAATTCTTCAAAACACAGAAAGAAGCGGAGCAGCACGGTTTTCGTCCATGCTTGCGCTGCAAACCGAATGAGATTTCCGGCGCTACGGCGCTCGTACAAAAAGCAGCCGCGTTATTAGCGGAGAGTGACGAGGAGTCGCTTCGGCTTGGTTCGATCGCCGGGCAGCTCGGTACTTCAACAAGCCGTTTGCGGCGGGCGTTCGTTCAAGTGACAGGACTCTCGCCGCGTGATCTGGCAGAGGCATTGCGGCTCAAGCGCTTCAAGAAGCTCTTGCGTCAAGGACGAAAGATAACGGACGCGCTTTACGAAACGGGGTATGGCTCATCGAGCCGCGTTTATGAACGCAGTAACGCACAACTGGGAATGACGCCGGCGACTTATCAAAAAGGAGGAAAGGGAATGAAACTCGGATTCACAATTGCAAATGCAAAGTTGGGAAAAGTGTTGGTGGCAGCGACCGAACGTGGGGTCTCCGCGGTTTATCTTGGCGACTCTGAAGCCAAGCTGCTCTCGGAACTTCGCGAGGAGTATCCGAAGGCGGAGATTGCTCCGGTGCGCAACGGTCTGGAAAAGTGGGTGAAGGAAATCGTGTCGCGCACGGAAGGGAATCCGCCGCGCCAGGAATTGCCACTTGATTTGCTGGCGACGGCGTTTCAACGGCGCGTTTGGCAGGAATTACAGCGCATTCCCCTCGGCAAAACGCGCACGTACGCGCAAGTGGCGCGCGCGCTCGGCAAGCCCAGCGCCAGCCGCGCCGTGGCTCGCGCATGCGCGACGAATCCGGTGTCCGTTGTCGTTCCGTGCCATCGCGTAATTCGCGGGGACGGCAATCTGGCCGGCTATCGGTGGGGGATCGAACGGAAACAACAATTACTGAGGACGGAAGAGGCGGAGGCCGGCGCGGCGAATTAGCCGCGCGGCTTCACTTTCGTAGCGTTTTTCGGCCAGTCTGGCTTGAAGCGCGAATCGTCAATCTTCAAATTCTTCATTAATCCCGTGCAGTGAATAATGAAATAGTCTCCGGAATTTGCCTCGAAAACTTTCTGTTGAATGGCCATCCAGGAGCCGGTGTCCACCCACATCTGAATTTTCGTGATCTGCTCGCGAATCTTGTCGGATTTTGGAGTCAGCTCGATCACGACTGTTTTGCGGCCGTCCAATTCTTGTTCACCGGTGACCGCAACCAAATAGTTCTTTTTCAGGTGCTCGCCCCGCGTATTGAAACCCAGCTCCAGGTATTGATCCACCATTTCACGATTCTTGCCGATGTCGTATTCCTCCACGCGATTGATCTTCGGATTGAAAATGTAAAAGGTGTCTCCGACGCGCAAGACGGTGCGTGGATCTGGCTTGGTAATTTGGATACGCATCTTGTCGTCTTTTCGCACCCAGAGCTGGCCACTTTCGGTGGATGTGTCCTTGACGACGTCCGTGTACTTGATGCGTTCGATGTTTGCAGAAACGCTACGGAAGTCCTGCGCGGCGTGATCCATCAGGGTGAGGATGGTATCCGGAGTCCATTTCTGGGAACCCTGTGAGGAAGCGGCGCCGGAGCAAATACACAGCGCAAAAGTCGCGAAACCCAAAAGAAGTTTTCTTGAAGCAGTCAATATAAAGCCCCTGTCTTTGGTAATTCGGCTTGTTAAGGTACGTTCAACCAGTATACCTAAGTTGGATGCGCCGGCTGCAAGCGGCGTTTCGCGGGCAGGTGCTTCTCAGGTCCTATTTGCGTTATGCGCTATTTGCGGCGAACGGCCACTTGATAGGCGATGACGGCGCCGTGCTCGTCCCGCTGTGCCTCAATTTTCAGAATCTCAAAGCGGCCATTCTGCAGGTCCGGCAGGACTCGCTGCAAGGCGCGATGGAGCTCGTTCTGGAGCTGCGGCATTTGTTCGGGAGGCGTTAGTATGCGGGCGTCGATGCGATAGGCGCTTTCGCTCCCGGACGTGGAAAGCAGCTCAATCTGTTGGGCCTGCGACGGCAGGGACGTTTCCGGCTGGTCGCGCAGCCATCGGCGCGGCATGAAGAAAACGAAAATCAATATGCCGATTACCGCCAAATCGTATTGCCACGAGCCGCGCTCGAAAGTCCAAAAGAAAACTCGCGAAAGAAATTGCCCGCTGCCTCCCATATCAGTCCGCCGGGACTCCGTCCACAATCACGCCGTCGCGCATGTGCACGACGCGGTCGAAGTAGGTGACCGCCTCGGGATTGTGCGTAATCATGACGATCGTCTGACCGAGTTCCTTGTTCAATTGGCGCAGCATCTCCAGAACGACGTCGGAATTTTTCGTATCGAGATTGCCGGTCGGCTCGTCCGCGAGAAGAATCTTCGGTTCGTTAATGATGGCGCGAGCGATGGCCACGCGCTGCTGCTCGCCGCCGGACATTTCCGAAGGTTTATGATTCAGCCGCCCTTCCAGACCGAGAAGCTTCGTGACTACGTCAAAGCGATGCGGGTCGAAGCCGTCCCCATGGATGTATTGAGCAATGGCGATGTTGCCTTTGGCAGTCATGGTGGGAAGCAGATTGAAGCGCTGGAAGACGAAACCGATTTTGCTGCGGCGGAGTTTGGTGCGCTCGGCGTCGGACATGGCCGCGAGGTCATTGCCGTCCACAAGCACCGTGCCGCGCGAAGCCGAAGCGAGGCCGCCGATCACATAGAGGAGAGTGGACTTACCGCAGCCGGACGGCCCCATCACTGCAACCGATTCTCCCGGCTGGACGGAGAAATTTACGCCGCGCAGAGCCGGCACTTCCACTTTGCCCGCGCGGTAGAGCTTCCATAAATTTTCCGTTTTGAGTATCGGTTCCACGCTTTTTCTTACCAGTTCCCGGCCTCTTACAGAGTGTGCCTCCGTAAGTTGCGCGTTTGGAATTGTAGCCGCGATTGCCATCTCTGCCTAGCTTCGTCCCTCGGCTTTCTTTGGTCAACTAGTCGAACGTCAGCGCTTCGACGGCATCCCTGCGGCTCGCCATCCAAGCGGGATAGCTTGCGCCCAGGACGGCGCCCACCATCGCGATTGCGCCCGCCCGCAAAATCCATTCCGGCGTGATCGAAATCGAAAGCGTAGGGAACGCCTTCAGAAAACCGGCTCGCGCAGCGTAGCTGAGCGCAACTCCGGCAAGGATCCCCCCCAAGCACAACGCCGCCGATTCGTACAGGACAGCGCGCACGATGAAGGGCGAATTTGCCCCAAGGGATTTAAGCACGCCGATGTCGCGAGTGCGTTCGATGACCGTTGTGTACATCGTCAGGAAAATGACGAGCAAGCCGATGCAAACGGCGAGCGAGATCATCGCGTCAACGAATACGTTCAAGCCCGGGACACTCGTGGAGGTCATCAATGAAACGTAATCCTTGATCGCTCGAATCGTATAGTTTGGGAAGACCAACTTCATGTCCGCGATGACGTCTTCCGTGTGCTCGGGCCGGGTACACTTTATGAAGAACAGAGACGCTTTGTCTGTCGCGCCGGAGAGGTCCTGAAGTGTCGCAAGTGGAACAAAAATTCTTGAACCCTTTCCGTGCTCGACGACCCCTACGACGTTCCAATCATGATTGAAGAGCTTGAACGTTTGTCCGACGCGTACGTTTTTTGACTTAGCGGCCAGGTCATCCACCAGCATGTCATCCGGCCCTTGCAAGTTGCGGCCCTGAAGAAAAACGAAGCCGCCGGAAACCTCGTCGAACGTTTTGTCAATTCCGTAGACGAGTTCAACTCCGCCAGTGGAATTGAACTGCAGCAGCACTGGTGCAACGGACTGCACGTATTGCAATTCCGAGAGCCTATCCCGGATCTTGATCGGCATTGGCGCGTTGCTCATGCCCATAATGACGCCGGCCGAGGAAGGTTGAAGCATGATGTCCGCGCCCACGCCCTCGATGCGTTTTGCGGTTTCCGACAGAATGCCGCTGGTTAGGCCGACGATGAAGACGATCAGCATCACTTCGAAACCAATCGCCAGCACACCGATAACTGTGCGAATCGGGCGATGCAACAAATTACGGAGGATCATCTCGCCCATCATGGCTTGGATTCCTTCGCAGGCGGTGCCTCTTTGTCTTGGCCGACGTGGACTAACTCGGAGTTTGGCGGCTGCGTCAGTTGGAAGCGATCCGCCGGCAGGTCTTCATTCAATGCGAGCTTGATGATCTGCAGATCAATGCGGTAGTCGTCGTGGGGGCGATCGATACGAATGGCACGCGGATAGGCGGCTCCTGCAGTTCCCGTGGGGTCACCGGCCGGCTGCCAATCCGAATAGTGAGCATCGGAGAGCAGCGCGCCCCTCGGCCCATAGTTTTGTATCCGCGCGATGCCCAAATCCGCGCGGTCAAACCAGATTTTGCGGCGAATTTCCGTCGTGTAGCCGCCGCGCAGCACGGTCAGGACGTAAAACCGCGCATTTTCATCATTGAACTCCTCGAACAAGACGCCCTCGCCCCTCACAATTTCCGGCCAAAGGAGCGCGTCAAACAAATGTTGCGGCCGTAGATTTTCGAGCGGCTTCGCGCTGTTGCGCTCGACGCCGACCTCGCCCACAAGAAACTTATTCTTCGTCGGCAAAGACACGCGGAATGTTTCGCCGTCGCTGGTCATGTCGAAGATCGTTTTCGCAACCACGGGCGCTTGGCCGATCATTCGAATGTTCGCCGGACGCTTCGCCAGGAGGAATGCTTTGACTTCGTGATATTCCTCAATCAAACCGCTGTATTTCGAGCCCGCCGTCGGCCGCAAATCTACCGTTGCATTCAAGGTTTTCAAGTTCGCGGCTATGCCGTTGAATCTTTCGATCAGCTCCTCGCGCGTTGCATCCTTCGCAACCGCGATTTGTCCCTTTGGGACAACGTGTTTGGTGCTGACGCGCCCGCACCCGCCAGCCAGCGCCGTCAGTGTCGCCAATCCCAGACATGTCCACACACGTCTCATCAATAATTTAGGCCCTTCTCGCCCTGTTTAATGCAATCAAGCGGCCAGCCGCAACCGGAGTGCGGGCACAATTCGCTTAATGCGGCCGCGCGATATGCACGTCAAACGGCTGCACGGCGGGGCGCATGCGGCGGATGGCTTCGCTCGGCCAAAGCGTCTCACTCAGGATCGTGAGCCAGCCATCTTCCAGTTCACAGACTACACAAAAAGTATAACGCGTGTAGTCCGCCTGGTACGCGTCCAAACCGCGCCTGGAGAGGTCGCCTTCCAGTTCCGCGTCCGGCGTTAAGGCGTTTGGGCCTGCGCGCAAGCCAAACGTCTCTCCCTCAAAGCGTTCCAGCAGTTCGCGCAACTGCTGTTCGCTTGGCTGCGGCACAACGATGCAGCGACCCGCCGCTTCGCGAAAGGTAATTTTGCGCGCGGCGCAGAAATCGCGGACGCGGTCGAGGTGGCTGAAAAAATCGAGCACGAAAGGTTCTTGCGCAACCAAGGCAGGGAAGACTCCCGCCCAGATGGCAACTGCGTCGGCGCCACGTACCGGCTCCCGGCTCTCGGTTTCGATCAACTCCATGCCGATGGCCTTAACGCCCGGCCCCAGGTCCATTGTTTCCACATCGAGAGAAAAGGGAGGAAGATCCAGCTCGCTCATTCTTCTTCTTCGGCCTGAGGAAATTTCGCGTGGAATTCCGGCGACTGCTTGCGCACATCCAGCCAATCAAAAAAAGCGTCCGGCGTCTCCAGCCAGATGCGGAACCAGTTTGATATTTCTTCCTTTTCCTGCCGCTTCCGCGGTTCAACCTTATGATTCCGCGCAATCATCTCCGCGCGGCGCTTGCCTAGCCTTGCGACATCCAGGACACGCCCGGCGGCCGCTTTTTCACCGTGCGTCTGAAAGCGGCGCCAGAGCTCATCCAGACGCATCAGGCTCACTTCGGCATCCCTCAGAGTCTTGAAGTGCAGCAGGTCTTCAAACTCTTCTTCAAACTGGTCTTCGACTTCTTCGAGCTGCGACAGATTCACTTTCAATCCCGCGCCTTTGAGCACGTCCGCAACGTAGTCCGCGCCGGTTTTGCCCTCTTCCCCATGCTCCGCAATCAGTTTTCGGCGCAGCTGATCGATTTCCGCAGGCGTCCACTTCTCCGCGCCAATTTCCCGCGCAGTTTCCAAAATCATGGCCTTCTTTGTTTTCAGATCTTCGCTCATGCGCCCTAACGCTTTTTCGCCTGTTTTTTCTTTGCGTGCGCCGCTGGCCGCTTCTTCACGGGAGGCGGTGGGGGCGGGTCAGCCGGCAACCCCTGCAACAATCGATGATACCTGTTTACGTTCCTGTTGTGTTCCGCAAGCGTCGCGCCGAAGAAGTGGCCGCCCTGCGTGTTGGCGACGAAGTAGAGATAATCCGTCTGCGCGGGGGAAAGCGCCGCGCGAAGAGCGACTTCGCCCGGATTGCCGATTGGCCCTGGCGGCAAGCCTCCGTGCTCGTACGTGTTGTACGGCGAATCGTAGTGCAAATCCTTTCCGGTGAGGGACCCGTTGTATTTTCCAACCTGCTCGAGCGCATAGATCACCGTCGGATCGCACTGCAGCGGCATGCCCTTGTGCAAACGGTTTTCGAAGACGCCCGCGACGAGCGGCCGCTCATCCGGCTTTGGAGTTTCCCGCTCGACGAGCGACGCGAGCGTTATCGTGGCAAGCGTCGGCCGCGCGACACTCGCCGGCGCCGGGTCTGAGGCGGAAATCGCGCGCCACTGTTCGCGGAACTTCTGCACCATCTTCGCTGTCAATTCCGTGGCGACCGGGTGTCGTGGCAATTGATAGGTGGCAGGGAACAAGAATCCTTCCAAAGTTTTCGCGTACGGTGCCAGGTCTTTGATGCCGGAGGTGTCCTTTGCGGCTCTCAGGAAATCGGCGGCAGGGATGAATTTCGCGGCCTCCAGCTCGTGCGCGATGTCGAACATCGTCTCGCCTTCACGCACAGTGAACGGCAGCA